>ENA-OWNT01005550-OWNT01005550.1-seawater-metagenome-genome-assembly--contig:-NODE-5550-length-10349-cov-3.992699_pt1 | contig 10349 bp, 4 predicted proteins | sample MGYA00238136_ERZ651165 | MGnify/ENA primary metagenome ERZ651165 (study PRJEB26861, sample SAMN08777766) | seawater metagenome | isolation source: coastal seawater | place: USA: Florida | collected...
CTGAGACGGTGAGTGAGCGACAGTGAGTGAGTGAGCGACAGTGAGTGATTGAGTGACAGTGAGTGAGTGAATGAGTGAGTGAGAGTGACCGTGAGAGAGAGTGACTGTGAGGAATGATGTCAACGTCGTGGGAGCTCTGAGAGAGTGAATGAGGGAGTGAGTGAGTGCCCGTTGACTCCATCAGCTCGCAGTCGTTCACTCACTCACTCACAGTCAGTCAGTCAGGCAGTCGTTGAGTGGTGGTCGCAGTCAGTGTTCGTTCGTTTGTTGCAGCGAGTGAGTGAGTGAGTGAGTGAGTGAGTGAAGAGAGGCGTGACAGGTGACATTGATTTCACTGCAAACGGTCGCGTTGATTGTTGATTGTTGAGGAGTAGGATCGTTAGTCGTTCGTTGGTCGTTCGTTGGTCGTTCGTTGGTCGTTCGTTCGTTGGTCGTTCGTTGGTCGTTCGTTGGTCGTTCGTTGGTCGTTGGTCGATCGATGATCGTTGTTGATCTTTTTCTTGCGTTGCTGTGAAGTAGCTATCAAAGCAATTCGTTGTGGTGCTGTTGTTTGTTGTGCTGTTGTGCTGTTGTGCTGTTGTGCTGTTGTTTGTTTGTTGTTTGGTTGGTTGTTGTCGTCGCCGTTGTTACGTCGGTGTTGGGTTGTTGTGTGTTGTTATTGTACGTTTGCTTGAGTGCGTCGTTCGGCGTTTGGTTGTTGGTTGTTGTTTGTTTGTTGTTGGCTTTTGGGCGCTGCTCGTTTGGTTGTATTGATCGATGGAAGTTCGATGAGCAGAGGATTGGGAGACCCGTGTGACACAAAGACAACGTAACATCGAGAGTCAAGGCTGCGGAAGCGGCTGCACCGGCCTTTCATGGATTCACGAAAGAATTTGCAAAACATCCGCGTAAGTTTGGACGCGGAATTGTATTTGCGGCGGCTTGGCGAAAAGTGCCATTTGTCCACCGGCACGATTGTGCGTACCATGGCGTTGCGTCGCCCATCAGTCTAGGCGCGCCGATCCCTGCGACATTGGCCGTTGGTCGCAAACATGTCAGGTCGAGGATGGGAAAGTGACATCCACTCCATTATATCGAACACGAATGCGGTCCTCAACCGGACCAGGACGCCGAACTTTAGTTCAACCTCGTCGGTCCCTCGTTACGGATCGACACCGTTTCAGGGTGCATCTCGAGCAACCAGTCAGCATGTGTTTGATCTTGGAAACAGGATTCAGTCCTACGACATTGGATCTTCCAGACAACTCCGCGCATCCACGCCTCTGAACGCTCCGCCAGGGGGGAATTTTGGTTCTGCGTCATCGCTGACGAGTTTGCTGGGTACTCAGGCTGAGATGAAGTCCCGCAACCATTTGCAGAACAGCGTCAGAACCGCATCCGGCAAGGCGTCGTTTGAACCTGGTGGGTCATTCAACTTGAAGACTCCAGCCGCAGCAAGTCTGCCGGGAGCATTGCCGTTGCCAAAGGCGCGGTCCGATGGTGATGACCTCGGACTCAGAAGCGCCGCTATGCCTACGTTGGATGCTATTTCGCGTGTGAGAGAGTGCGCCGAGGCCCTGTTCCAATCTGTTGATGAGAGGTACGGAGGCGTCGAAGTGCGCAGGATGAGACTTGCGCTCAGCGTCTTGGATCAAAATGCATATTCGTTGCGAGAGAACCTGCACCAGGCTCACATCAGAGTCAAAATGGGAGACGATGCAGTTCAAAGCGAAAACGCCAGACTGCGGTCCCAGCTTAAACAATTGCAAGACAAGTGTGATGCTCTTGCTCAAAGCCACGATGCGCAAGCGAAGCGATTGGCGGAGGCAGACACTGTGTCCCAGTCTCAAGTCGACGCCAGCATAGCGCGGCAGAAAAAGCAATGGGAAATTGAGCGTGCCAGTTTGGTGGAGACTTATGAGAAAACCGTTGCCGACGAAACGAAGAAGAGACGAGAAGCTGAAAACCGAGCACTTGAGCTGGAGGAAAAGGCCGATGCCAGCGAAGCAAAATACCAGGATTGCCGCCAGGCTGTGGAAATTTTGAAAGGCGAGATCATGGGTCTGCAGTCGAACAATGAAGTCACAGTGATGGAGCTGCATTCCAAGCTGGAAGTCGCGCACCAAAAACTGCGATTACGGTCGAAGGGACTGGTTGAGCAAGACAGGTTACGGTCAGGTTTTGACAATGGATTATTCGAGCATCTGGAAGGCCTCACTGAAAAGTACACACGGGCCCAAACCGAAATTGACCAGGCATCCGTCAAGCTGGAGCGAGCACAAACAGAACACGAGCGCACCATCATGCAAATGGAGGCAGATGCCCGCACCCGCGAGGCGGAGTTGGAGGAGAAGTTGCGTGCTGCAGCAATGGAACACCAAAAAGCAGTGCACACGTACGAGCTCGCAGCCGAAAAATCGTCATCTCAGCTAGCAGCTGCACAAAAAGAAGCCACCGGTCTGCTCAACGAGGAAACTCGCTATGCACAAGAGAACGCTAAACTCGAACGGTATCGCGGTATGGTCCCAGAGCTCCAGGCTTCCACAAAACTTGCTGAAGATAAGGCTCGGAACTTTGAGACCCAAGTGTCAAAGTTGTCAGCTGAAAATGCATCGCAACGTGCATCTATGGATGAGTGTGTAGCATCGCAACGACGTTTGGAAGTTGAATGCCAAATGGCTCGGGGTGAGTTGCAAAGAGCCAAACTGGAGCTGGATTCACTCCGTGCACAGTCCAGGTCTGTTGACGCCCACTCCTCACATCTGCGGGAGGCTGCGAACGCAACACGTGCGCAGGTCGAGGAAGTGGAGGAAAAGCTGATGCAAAGTGTTCGTGAGCGGGACTTAATGCATTCGCAAACCACAACGTACCAATCGGAGGTGGCAGAATTGAAGCAAAAACTTGCGCGAAGCGATGCGGTGTTTGAAGCTCGTGGATTTCGCAGTGCAGAGCATGCTGCCGAGTACCACCGTGAGCGCGAAGCACTGCACAGCGCCACAGAAACAAAACTTCAAGCATGTGAAAAGGAAGTCGCTTCTCTCACGGAGCAACTGTCTCGTGTACGCCACGAGAAAGACATCGAAATTTTGAAATTGGAAAAGCAAGTTGAAGCTGCGTCCAACGCATTAAAAGTGAAACTAGGTGCAATGGATCGTGAAATAGCGTCATCACGCGACATTGCAGCGGCAGAGTTTAACGTTCGTGAAGCCAAACTGCGCCAAGAAATGGAGCTGGCAGCCGCTCAACATGCCAATACAGTTCAGTTGTTGCGCGCAGAAGCTGCCGGGTTAGAAGAACAGCTCGCTGCATCAAAGCAGAACATACGAGCCATCAAAGAGGACTATGACGACAGGCTCAAGAGGCAGCAATCACGTGAAGATGAGATTGACAATCGGCGGGCAGCGTCGCAGCGGGAACTCAACTTGGCAACCCGAGATGTTGCCGCAAAGGAATTCAAAATTGAAAAACTGACTTTGGAAGTAGAGGACCTGCGGTCGCGCTTAAAACAGCAGGACAGTGCCCACCGAGCTGAAATTCGTGAAAGGAAAGAAAGTGGGCTTGATTTGGAGCGAGAAATCACATCTCAAAGGCGAACGATCGAAACCCTGGAAAGTCAAAGAGCAGAACTCACCTCCCAAATCGAGGATTTGGAGCAGCAGCAAAAAGCTTCGACGCAGCATGCTGAACAGCTCAACAATGAGCTCGCCACTCTTCGCGAAGCTCAACAAAAGGCCACGCAATTGGCAGCGGAAGTTATCACGCTCAAAAGCCAGCTTTCTGAGAGTGCACAAGAGAAAGAAAGACTGGAGAAATATCAACAGAAGTTTCAAGCGACGTCAACGGAACTCGAAGAAGAACGCACAGTCCTTGCCCAGCACAAAACGCGAAGTTCAGTCCTTGAAGTTCGTGTTCGAGAATTAGAAGGTGTTGCTGACGCAACTGCAGAGGAATTAGCCGCAAAGACGGCCCAACTTGCCAGTGCTCGCTCTGATTTGCAGCGCACCATTGACGAAATCACAGAAATTAAGGCCCAACACACAGTGCACAGTGCCGAGGTACAATCGCAGCTGAAAGAACGAGAATCCACGTTTGAAATTATGGTCCAAACACAAGCCAATCAACAGCGGTTGCTTCAACAGGAAGCGGAAGCTGCACAGCAAGGACTTGCTGATGAAATTGCGGACATGGAGCACCATCAAGCAGACACTGCTTCCGAAATCGCTGGGTTGCGTGACACCATTGCAGCTTTGAAATCTGCAGCGTCGGTGGCCGAAGCAGAAGATCTTGTGACGAAAGAGGAACTTGCGGAAGCACAAGCAGCGGCTACCAAGGCACAGAAGAAGTACGAAACTGAACGGAGCGAATTGTCGGACGAGAAAGTTCGTCGACTGACCGAACAAGAGAAGTTAACCAGCGCTTTGTCCGAAGCCAAGGCGGCACTTCACAGCGAGAAGTCAAAAGCCGAAAAACTGCTGCTGGAGTGCCTGCAGAAAGACTCTAAAATGGAGATTCAAGAAGCAATCGCAGCAGAGAGCCAGCATTTGCAGGCTGCAGCTGTGGAGGCGGAATCTGTTATGCTGGAGAGGATACATGCGCTAGAGGAGGTAAGCATCCATGGTGACCGCTGGGGACTTCCGTGATTGCTTCAGCCTAACATGTGTTGTTATGTGAAATCAGGAATTGTTCAGCATCCAAAGCCAATTCCAAATGCAGGAAGATCTAACTCAAATCGCTGCTGCGTCGGAGCTTCAAAAGCTTAGGGATAACGCTGTGAGAACACCCAGTAAATAGCTAACTGCATTGGGTTGCTGCTGTCCTCGCCAAATTGTTCTAAACCTAACCTCATTTGCTGGTCTTTTGCTGTATTTTGTTTTTTGTGTCTCGGCTGCAAATTTCAGTGTCGAATGAAGACAGCAAACCAGGAGATCGGTTGTCGGTATTTGCTCAGTTGCAACGCGAGGCAATGGCCGCTCAAAACGATATTTTGAGAGCCATCAACGAAAATCAAAATGCAATTCATTCCGTTCAGGGCGCAAATGGCTCATTTATGAATGACTCCCATGATGCTGCAGAAAATGCAGCGTCACCGTCGAAACCAGCTGACAGCCCGTCAACTCCTGCGTCGACGCGTGTAGGACCTGCGTTGTCGCTGAACAGTTTGCAAACTGCTCAACAACATAGAAACGAAATGCAGCAAATCCAACATGAACACGAGCGAGAGCAGATTAGAGCTGTTGAAAGACAGGCGCGTTTTGAACTGCAGCAAGAGCATTCCGATGCAATGCGGGTCGCAGCGCAGAAGCACACAGCTGAAGTTCTCGGACTCGAGATGCGAGTCAACGATTTGGAGCACCAATTGCAACTGCAGGAACAATTACAGGCAGACGTGCGGTCATCAGCGCAGCAGGCATCTGCGGAAATGCAAAAGAATCTAAATACTGAAATGCAGACCATGGTGGCTCACATGACAGAGGCCAACGAAGCACTAAGTGCACATTTTGAGGAAGCCAGACACGAAAAGGAGATCTTGAGGGCTGAGCATGCTGTCGCACAGCAAACGTGGCGTGATGAAATGGACAAGCTTACACAGTCATATAAGTCCTTGATTGCTGACTGCAAGCAGCGCCATTCTGCCGAACAGGAGTCTGCGCTGCAAACAGTGGCAGAGTTACGGCAAAGGAGCGGAGACGCTGTGTCTCGCGTGAAAGAGCTTGCCAAACTTCAACAAGCTCATGATGCAGCTGCCAGCCAAGTGGAGCTCCTTCAGCGCGAGTGTGATGCTTTAAAGAACGAACTTCATCAAGCAAATGCTCTCCGTAAAGAGTTGGACGCTGCAAAGGAAGCACTCTCGAACGAGCGAGAAGAAGCTCGAATGGCAGCAGTTCAATCCCGTCTCCAGCTTGAACGCGAAGCCATCAACGTGGAGGAGCACAAACGTCAAATTGCCGAGTTGCAATCTAAAGTACAAACGCTGCAACTACAGAATGATGGGCTCAAGCATAGGCTCGAACTCGTCAATATTCAAGGGGTGGGTCGGGACGGCCACGCAAATTCGAACGTCAGAAAACACGAGGGAACTACCTCGCCATCGCTGGCAGTCTCAGATTTGGCCACCGCCGCGAATGACGTGTCTGACGACGCATTCAGAGAACTGCGGCAGGAAAATACCCGTTTACAAGCCCAATTGACGCATGTCGAAACTGTACGGCAAACATTAATGAAAGAAATTGAGTCGCGGGCCGCAGCTGAGGTGGACATTCAGCGTGACCATGCACGTGAAAAAGAACAAATTCGCAGCGATTTCATGGCGAAAATTCGAACGCTAGAAGCATCTCTGAAAGAAGCTGCCGGATCAGCAGTGGCGTCGTCTCTGGACGAAACCAATCGCGTGCAAAATCTTCTTGCAGAAACTGCGGAACTTCGGAATGAAGTTGTGGCACTGCGTGCTGCAGCTGCGCGAGAACAAGAACATCACCGCGGCGTTTTGGCCGAAAATCATCACCTGCTCTCAACTGCTCAAAATGATGTGGCGACATTGCAGCAAACTCTGCAGCAGTCTCAGAGTACAATTACGTCGCTCGAGAATTCGTTGCGCGCAGCCCGAGAAGATAATGCCAGGAATGCGTTTGATGGGACAGTCAAAGAATCGGAAAAAGTGGCACAGTTGTCTAGTGCTCTGAGGGATGCCACGCAACAGGCCTTGGCGCTCCAGGAGCAGGTTGATGCAAAGAATATCGAAATTGAGACTCTCCGCGCTCAGATAGAAGAATGGGAACGAAAATGCTCATCTCTAACACAGGAGTTGGAAGTTGCGAAACAGCTGCAGACAGATATGAACACATTGCGTTCTGAGCTTGACGCTGCAAATGCGCTTGCTGACCAATACAAGTCTCAGGCCGAGCGCTTGGCCAGCTCAGTGACGACTGCCGAGGAGGACGCGGAGCAACAATTGCAACAGGAGCGCGAGGCTCGCGTGCAGCAACTCGATCAGCTGAAGAGCGAGCTGTCCACGCTGCGCGACAACTTGAACTCCCGAAACGCAGAATTGGACACCGCAGAGACAAAATTAAAGGACTTCCAGGCGCGGGAGCGTGAGCTTCAGACCAACGTGGTGAACTTGCAATCTCGCGTCGATGAGCTCCAGCAACTCGTAGACGATTCGAAAGCTTTGATTGCAAGTCAACAACAAGACCTTGATACTTTGAAGCAAAAGCAAACTGTAGAACCCGACAAGGTGGCAGAAACAGGATCCGCTGAAGCCAAGGCCGTATCTGACCACACAGACAAAAAAGCTCGATTTGGCAAGAACTTGCTCGCAGCTGCAAGAAGTGGAGCTTTGCAACAAATAGTAAATACCTTGGACGATGGGACCAACGATGAATCGCACTCGCGGCCAGTACCGGTAGATCCTGCAAATACGGATCAGACTGAGGAGATGGCCGTCGCGAAGAAAGCGAGCAGCAGAGAGTTTCAACAAAGAATAGACGATCAGTCGATGACCGTGGAGGTGGCGGTCCCGCCGTCGACCGCAGACGATATGCCCGTGTGCATTGTGACACAAGGCTCTGAGCAGAAGTTTGCCAACATGTTTAACAGCGGAGCACAGGGATCAGGTGTCGAACGTGCTGACACCCCATAAGACGGACGATTTTATTTCAAAGACGTGCATACTCTACTCCATGAAGTCTGTTTGACTCATTTTGTGTATAATTTTATTGCGCACTTGACAATAGCAGAACCTCAATCTAATTGGTTCGGTACCGTACTCTCGTTCGGATAAAACAAAAAAGGAACAATCCTCACAGGCGGGCTCCCTCTGGTCGATTGACGCGGCTTTCGACAGAAGATCCACTGTAATGCTTGAGGTAAATTTGCGCTTGCCGTGCAACAGCGCTTTCCGTGATGTCGAAATGCTTGTACACATCTGCGCCCTTGCCAGACATGCCAAACGTGTTGATACCCACAGAACCATGCGCATATCGCTCCCAGCCAATTGTGGTTGCGGCCTCGCAGCTGATGGTCACAGCACCGTTGGGGAACACCGACAGCTGATATTCACGAGTTTGGGCCTCGAACAATTCCCAGCATGGCATAGACACGACGTTGATGCGCAGTGAAGCATCTTCCTTCAAGAGGATCTCTTTGGCCTTCACGCAAAGCAGGACTTCGGTACCGGTGCCCACAAGGACGAGCTGCGGCGATCCTTCGCAGGCATCAACGATGTAGGCCCCTTTGTGCACACCTTCACGGGATGCACCAGAGATGCGTGGTGCCGTCTGGCGTGAGAATGCGAGCACGGATGGGGTGTGGGCGTTCTGGAGGGCAACTTCGTATGCGCCAGCGGTTTCAGCACCGTCACATGGACGAAGCACCAGTAAATTGGGGATCGTGCGGCAGTGCATGAGCGTCTCGATGGGTTGGTGGGTCGGGCCATCCTCACCCACACCAATGGAATCATGTGTCATGATGTACAACACCCGGAAGTGTGACAATGCCGACATGCGGATGGCACCAAGTGCATAGCCGACGAACGTGAGGAAAGTTGCGCAAGCCGGGATAACACCTCCGTAAGATGCCATGCCGTTGCAGACAGCGGCCATACCATGTTCACGGACACCAAATCGAATGTACCGGCCATCGGGGGTGGCATGCTGGAAATCGTGCGAGCACTTCAGCCAGGTCTTGTTGGACGGTGTCAAATCGGCGCTTCCTGACATGAGCTCAGGAACGGCTTCAGCAACAGCATTCAACACGTGCCCAGAATAAGCGCGAGTAGCTTCATTCTTGGATCCTTCGCCAAATGACGGGAGAGCGTCACGCCAGCCAGACGGCAGCTCACGTTTCAGCACACGACGACTGAACTCTGCCGCCAGGTCGGGGAACTTTTCAGAATAAGATGCAAACAGGGCATCCCAAGACTTTTCCACCTCGGCTCCGTGTTCGGCAGCGGCGCGGTAGCGATCGTACACATCTTCGTCGACCGCGTACTTCTTGGATGGATCAAAGCCGAACTTGGTTTTGAGCTGGGCGATGTCATCGTCACCAAGCGGGGCGCCATGTGTCTTCTCTGACCCTTGTTTCAAGGAGCCAAAGCCGATGGTGGTTGTGACTTTGATGATGGACGGCTGATCTGACACTGCACGCGCGTTGGCGATGGCCGCCATGATGCCCGCTGTGTTGTGATCTCCGTCGATCACTGACTGCGTGTGCCAGCCATAAGCTCTGAAGCGAGTCAAAACATCTTCCGTGAACGCAAGATCCGTGCTGCCGTCGATTTGGATGCTGTTGTCATCGTAGAGAAGAATCAAGTTGCCGAGCTTGAGGTGGCCGGCGAGTGCGCAAGTTTCCGCAGTGACTCCCTCTTGCAGGCAGCCGTCGCCGCAAAGAACGAAAATTTTATGGTCAATCAAAGGAAATGACGGCTTGTTGAACTCGGCCGCAAGATGCTTCTGTGCGATCGCGAAGCCGACGGCGTTCGAAAGACCCTGCCCAAGCGGACCAGTTGAAACCTCGACACCATCGGTAATCTCGTTTTCCGGATGTCCAGGGGTTTTGCTGTTCACCTGACGGAACTGCTTCAGGTCGTCGACGCTGAGGTTGTACCCGGTCAAGTGCAGCATGGAGTACTGCAGCGCGCAGCAGTGGCCGTTCGACAGAACAAAGCGATCACGGTTGGCGAAGTTGGGATTCTTGGGGTTGTAGTTCATTTCATGGCCCCACAGCACGTGAGCAATGGGAGCACATCCCATCGGGGCTCCAGGGTGACCCGATTTGGCGCCTTGCACAACATCAGCAGCCAATGCACGCACGGCGTTGATGCACTTTGCATCGTCGGCCCCGACTTTGTTGCGTTTGTTTGCAGGTTCCATGTTTCCTGGGCTCCGGGTTATGTTCTGTGACAAAGGACTTTCGAAAACTGCGGCGACAGATTTTCACACTTTAGTCGGCGTTCATTTTCCTGCATGCGCAATCAAGGAGACGCGAGTGGCACGATATCAAGTGACTACTTCACCGACCACGACCACCTGGCTTCGTGTCTGCGCATCTCACTTCATGGCACACCACCGACCAAGGTCAACACTACAACAGCAGACAGTCCCACAACAACTTCGGCAACGTCAGCAATGCGCGACACATCAAATAGGAGCACAACCAAGTGGACAACAAACACACAACAACACACTTGACAACTCGCGACTCGCCACCAACTCAGCAACTCCCCACGCGCCACCAACTCGGTGATGACTCCCAACGCGAACACAACTGTAGCTAGCCACAAAACAAAGCACAACCAACAACGCAACCAAAACGCAACCCCGCAACAACGCAACCCCGCAACCACCAATGCAACCCCGCAACCACGCTGTCAA
>ENA-OWNT01005551-OWNT01005551.1-seawater-metagenome-genome-assembly--contig:-NODE-5551-length-10349-cov-3.534657_pt1 | contig 10349 bp, 9 predicted proteins | sample MGYA00238136_ERZ651165 | MGnify/ENA primary metagenome ERZ651165 (study PRJEB26861, sample SAMN08777766) | seawater metagenome | isolation source: coastal seawater | place: USA: Florida | collected...
GCCGTCCGACGTCGCTGTTGTCGTCGTCGTCGTAGTCGTTGTCGTCGTCGTCGTCGTCGTCGTCGTCGTCGTCGTCGTCGTCGTAGTCGTTGTCGTCGTCGTCGTCGTCGTCGTCGTCGTTAAAGTTATCGTTGTTGTCGTCGTTGTTGTTGTCGTTGTCGCCGTCGTCGTTGTCGCCGTCGTCGTTGTTGTTGTCGTTGTTGTTGTTGTCGTCGTTGTCGTAAAAGTTATCAAAGCAATTGTTGTTGTCGTCGTTGTCGTCGTTGTCGTCGTCGTCGTTATCGTCGTTGCTGTAGTCGTTGCTGTAGTCGTTGACATCGTTGCGTTGCTGTCGTTGTTGTGGTGGCTGTCGTCGTTGTCGTCGTTGCTGTCGTCGTCACCGTCGTCGTCGTTGACAACGTTGTCGCCGTTGCTGTCGTCGTTGCTGTCGTCGTTGTCGTCGTTGTCACCGTTGGTGTAGTTGGTGTCGTTGGTTTCAAATGTTGCCACCACCAACAACACCAGTAGCTACAGCAGACGGTGAGAGGCTGTTTGACACATGTCATTCTATGGTGTCGTTTCGCGGATTGACGATGCGCCTCGTGCACTATGTCGCTGTGCGGCTTATTGAATTGGTACGAATTGATGGTGCGTCAAAATACACCTGGCGGCTGTGGCGTTCGTGTTTTTGTTTTGCTTTTGTGAGAGTTGCTTGTCACAGTTTTGCACAGTTGCGTTGCGTAAGTTTCTGACGCCCCGTTTGGGAACCCCGTGGTTGTCGCGCGGTGCCGGCCCGACCACGCAAGGGAACCGAGGACCAGTTCGGGGGTCCCCGCGACGGACGATGTTTTCGTCATTTCTTGAAAAAGCCAAAGGCGCCGTCAAGGACGCCGCTGGCAAAGTCAAGGAGCAGGCAAATGGAATGGCCAAACTGTTGAATGCGCACAGTCACCACGTTGGCGAAGACAGCTACCTGGTGCGTCCTGAGCAATTTACTCTCGGCATTTCGAAGTCGGCACCGCACTTGTTGGCGATGAAGTGCCCAGTGGAGGACAAAGGCGTTATTTATTCCGGTCAAGCGGACTTGCACAAGGTGTCCCGGTATCTGAACTCCCACTATGGCTCCAATTATCTCATTGTGAACGTCAGCGATACTCCTTACGACTACACCGCGTTCGAAGGGAAGGTGGAGGAGTTCTTTTTCCCAGGATACCCCGCCCCACCAATCAAAGTAATTGTCCAGATGTGTGTGACTGTGGACCAATGGCTGGCAGCGAAGCGAAGAGAACGAGAAGCTCCACCATTGCTGTCCGAAGTTGATGCTGCCCCTACCTCGCCTCCAGTTGTGTTGTTCCATTGCAAGACCGGCAAAGGTCGCACTGCTGTCGCACTTGCTTGCTACCTGGGATGGATAAATGCTTCGCCATCGCCCATGCAAGCACTCGATGAAGTATGCAGGGCTTTGGCAATGCCCGTTGAAATGGTGACAATACCGTCGCAGCGGCGCTACATCGAGTACTTCACAAACATATTGGATGGAGCCAAGCCAGCCGCTCGCACCCTAATTCTTTCGCGCGTCATTGTGCATTCCGTGCCACAATTTGGCGCGGCATCGCCTGGCACAGAGCAGCGTTCCGGCTTGCCAGGATGCCACCCCGAGCTGCGTATCGTGAAAAATGGCAAAGTATTGTTCAAGGGAGAACACTCTTTGTCTGAAGACGGAAAGCAGGGTGCGTGTGGTACAAGCACAGAGGCAACCATCATTGTCCGTTGCAGTGCCGTGGTCTTTGACTTACTTATGTCCTTGTGTGATACTCAAGGCGGTAAAGCTGGTGACGTTCGTGCGGGGGAGGGTGTGATAAAGTTTGATGTCAATATGGAGATGCAGTCAGACATCGTGCTCTCTTTCTACCACATTGAGCGTCGCGGTGTCGCCCCGGGTGGAAAGTGGAAGCGAGTGTTTATGTTTAGGGCACAATTCTACACAGGCTTCGTCAAGGAAAACATGCTCCGGTTCACGAGATCCAACCTCGATGGAACAAGCGAGAACAGTGGCAAATTTGCGCCTGATTTTTTTGTGGAGGCTTTTTTCGACGCTCACCCAGTCGGAAACGATTTCAGATTGCCGTCGTCGTGGAAGGTTTGCCGCGTGGCCGCCGTGACGTCTACATTCAATTCAATTGCTAATCCATGCACGATGCGAAACGAACACATAGGCAATCAACGACAGGGCCCGCCGGATGAGGGTAGAGCAGCAGGCAGCCCATGAAAAATCACAACGTAAACTCAAACGCAAGAAAGAAAAGGCTGCCAAGAAGGTGCGGAAAAGACGACTGGTTTTACCTCGATCGCGTGTCCGTCAAGTCCCACTCAACACTTGATGTGCCCATCGTATTGAAGGCGGCCAAAAAGTTAGAAAAGAAGAAAAAGAAACAGCAGCAGACAGCTGGCGCGAATGCCACAGGCAATCCGCGCAACGTTGAAACTCGTGTAACGCCCAAGCAAGCCCAACCAGGCACCCGAAAATCACCGCAGCTGAAAGGCACACCCCGCACTGCGACTGTGTACACCGACGGCTCGGATTCGGAATCCAGTGGCTCGCGGGCGTCCACCCCTGGTCCTGATGTGTCGGTCGAGCACAAAGAAGACTTCACAATCACTTTCAGCGACGGGGAGGACGACACGCCAACAGAAGTGGAGGGTTCAACGCAACCTCTGATAGAACAGAGTGAGCCCTCACAGCCACACGATAGCAGTCCCAGGGACCAAGGTAGAGTGACTGCTGAGTGCAATGCCATTGCATGTTTCGCGATTTGACGCCGGTCGTTCGTGTTTCGTCGGTGCTCTTTCCAGCCGACAAAGTAGACCTCGCGGGACTTGGTGGAAGCAGCGCCTCACTTAGGAGCGCGGATGCTGGCAGCAGCACGTCACCAAGCAGTACCACGACCGTGGAAAATTCCGACGGCTGGGACGTCTGCGCCACTGACACAAACGACGGGTACGGTCGAATGTTTGGATGCCATGAACTCCACCAGTCCAGCAATCAAGTTGTGCCTGCTCATCGCTACTCAAACAGGGTACTCTCGCTGGATGATGATGACGACATCGTGGAAGACTCTGCACTTGCAGATATCGAGAGCTTCTTGAACAATTTAGAACCAATGTAGGATTGCAGCCAGAGGAATCTTCCCAGGAAACGAGTAGCACAACAACTGTTTTCGAAAGGCATGTCGTGAATTTGCACATTCATGCCGCAACAAATTATTTTCACAATCCACCTTTTGCCAACGTTTTGGCTTTCAATTGAAGTCTTCGTTCTGTCCAATGCAGTTGTTCGTCATTTGTCCCAATCTGTGCCTTTTGCGAGGATGCGTCGATGGTAGAACTATTTGGTCGTGCCTGAGACGACGTACTCAACAGACGTGTGTGATCTACTTTCACACACAAGTCCTCATCACTGCATCCTGATTCGCTGTCAGACCAGGTGTCATCTTCACTTCCACTGGTTGACGACAACTCGTCATCTCCAGCGACGTTCAGAGCCCGTTTGGAAGGGCAATCGAGGACCTTGTCTGTCGCTTTCAGCGTCTCGAGGTAGCTGTGAAGCAAGTGCTTCTGGACTTTTGTGCCGTTTCCACTGATTTTCACGGCAACGTCGCGAGCAGCACCATAATATTCTTTTTCTGCAAGGCGAGCCAAGTCTTTGGACTTTTTCCGCTGCTTCTGCTTGTGCGTCCTCTGCGACACGCTTTGCGCGGAAGAAGAGCTCATGCCGGCGGCCAGGCGAGTGACATGAGCTGTTTTTTTCGCGCCGCGAACAAGATCAGGAACCTTTGTCTCACCAAAAAACAACAAAAAATAACAATAGCAACGTATTTCCGCCGCAACTAGATTTCGTTGCCACTTCGACGTGGCTTCGACCCACGATCCGGTAACCCCAAGTCACCAACACGTTCAATCACCAATTGACACCTCAAACACGACCACCCTACGCCCACGTACTACTTCCTTGGCTTTGCGTATCACTCTCACTGCGCACAACGGTGCTGCCGCCCACCTCCATCCGTCACCCGGCACGCACACGGCGGTGGGCACCGACAAGTGACGCCGTGACGCCGTCCGACGTCGCTGTTGTCGTCGTTCGTCGTCGTCGTTGTTGTCGTCGCCGTCGATGTTTGAGAATTGTACAGGTCATTGTAGGAGTCGGCGCCGACCAAGACAGCAGACAGCAGCAACAAACCCCGTTGCATCGCAGCATTGCATTACAAGTGACACAACCAACGTTTGGGAACAACGGCGAAGTTGAGGGACCGCGCGGTGCTCATTGCAGGGACCCGGAACTAGGTAGCTGGAGCACGTAGTAGAACTCACGTGGTAGCTGCCACCACAGGATCTGTTCTCTCAAGAGAAGTTGGACTTTTTGCAGCAACTTGTTGATCGTCTTCGGGAACCTTCAAGCGTTGCGCGCGGCTTCTTTCAGCGCACTACTTCGTTATGTTATTGTTGACACTAGTCTCGTAGGTGTTGTATTGCGTTTTTCTTTTCTTTGCTTACAAGTCACCCAAGTCAATTTCATCGTCGTCATCGTCATCGCCATCGTTGCCATCGGTATCCGCAACGGCCTGATCCTCAGCATCCACCTCTTCCTGAAGCTCGGCTTCGGCTTTTCTTTTCGCTGGCGCAGCTGACTCGCTACCCGCACTCTCGTCTGATCCACCGCCGGCTTGAATGGCAGCAAGCTTTGTTTTCCACGCTAACGCGTTCTGGAGGAATTTCAGGCCGCTGGCAGCCTTTTCATCATCCGGGAAGACAATGTCGAAGTATTCCTCCCAGCCGCCGGAACTTCCGTCCTCCAGTTTGATCTCCCTCTTTTTTCGCAACTTCTTGGGCATGAGTTTGGCCACTTCGCGAATGTTCGCCGCATTCCCGTCGGGGGACGACTCCTTGAGCGACTCCTCGAATCCCTCCCAAGCTTCCAAGAGCATTAGGCACTCTTCGCGCTGATCGTTCTCCCGAAGCGTTTTGTAACCGCGGTCGAAAACCCCACGTGCCGCTTCCAAGTCACCAGCGGTGGCTTCAAACTGTGCAAAACTAATAAACACCTTCACATGTGCTGTTCTTTCTAGCAATCTTTCGAACAAAATTCTGGCTTTGTGAGTCTCCTTCTGACTGATCTCGAAGTCAATGTACGACTTCCACAGCAGCTCGGGCATGTCCAGCAGCTGCAACACAGCATGAGTACGCAGTCAGCAACGGTGCTGCGTTGGAAACGTGGTCCGGTAAAGTTCCACTGCATGAACATCGCGAACCTGTTGGTTGACTGCAAGCTCGAATAGCGCACGTGCCCGTTCCACTTCCTGTGCCTTGGCTTCCATTTGAGCATATCGGGTCCACGCCAAACAATTGTGCGGTGCCCACTCCAGATATTTACCTGCACGAAATTGATTGAGCATGATATTACGTCAACACGGTCAGCTTGACGTAAATCTCGCAGGTTGACACTAGACGCACCGTAAAGGGTTCGGCATCGGTCGACATTGACAAGGTATAGCTCGAGCTGGATGTACTGCTGAAAAATTCGGTCCTTCGGGCACCGACCAATTGCTTGTCCAAGAATGCGCCGAGCAGCCGCAATATCTTTCCGCCGCACTTCGAAATGCGCAAACATGACCCAAATCTTGGCGAAAGTAAACTTCCTGTTACACACGCGAGGCACAGAACACCAGTGAGGGACTTGTTCACTCCAATTGTGGTGAACAACGCGTCATCTTACTCGTGGGGAATGACAGACAGGCACTGTCGGTAAACTTGGCGAGTGTTTTCGAAGTTCTTGGCCTCCAGCTCTTCAAAAATGGCGTAGTTGATCCAGATGTAGATGTATCGTTTCCAATACTTTTTCTCCTCAACAGGGGGAATGTTGGCAATCGCTCGCTCGTACACGTCGCGCGTCTTTTCGTAATTAGACTCGCCCAAGCCCTCTTCGAGTCGAATGTAGTCAAACCAGGCATCATAGTTGTGCGAGTCATCCGTAATCTGTGCCTCGTATTGGAATCGGCGTTTATTAACAATGACGTCTTCAATACCATGCCGGTCGCCGTGCTGCTTCTCGAACGAGATAAACTCTTTGTACAGATCGGCAGACTTTTCCTTGGGGAATTTGTCGAGAGCAAATTTGTACAAAACTCGGGCCCGCTTGTACTCGTGACAACGTTCTTCGAACTTGGCGAACGCAATGTATATCGCAGTCGATTCCTCCTCCTCTGGCAAGTCTTTCAAAGCTTTTTCAAAGACGGATCGCGCCCGCGTCAACTGTTGGTGCCTCTCCTCCCACTTGGCGAAGCGGATGTACGTAATCTCGTACGGGTGGCAGACGCAGTATCGCTCGTACACCTTACGGGCAAGCTCCAAGTTGTTGCCACGTTCTTCGAACTTCACGTATGTCGCCCATGCTTGAGCATTGGGTTCCCATCTAAACGAATAAGCGCATAACAAAGAAGAAGGAAGACCAACACAGAGTGAGTCAATGCATTGCAATTACGCGCATACCAGCAGTCGACGCCGTCATAATCCATTCTCACCTCATCCAGCGCTCGAAAACACCGCGGCAGCCCTTCACGTTGCCGATCATTTCCTCCATGTAACAATATCTGTACCACAACTTGTCCACTCTTGGCAACAATGCCACTGCGCGATCCCACACGTTGCGGGCATGGTTCACAAACTCATTCTTCATTTCCATGTCAGCGTAGGCGAACCAAATGTTGGTGTTGTACTCGTCAACATCGAGTGCTCTCTCAAACACAGAGCGGGCGCGCTCGAAGTCATGATGGGAGGCTTCCCACTGGCCGTATTTCACCCAGGTACCAATGTGGAGACGCTGGCGGCGAATACTGTCTTCAAAATCCTTCCGCTTCGACAGCTTGTACATGGCAAGCTCTTCCGGGTCGGAGATATGTTGCTTCGGCTCCTTGAACTGATCATCTTGGCGTGCTTTGGCCTCGCTAAGAATTTGCTCGGCGGTGATTTGAATCGGCGCCGGCGCGCGATTCTTCACCTTGCCGATGGTTTGCCGAACGTTCGACATTGTAGTGCGTGTGTTGGGAGTTCAGAGACGAATGCGAAAAAAAAAATGGTTTGCTTCCACAACACTCGTGAACAAGACAAATGCACACAAGGAAAGACGCGAACGGAAACCTGCGCGAATCACTGCACACCAACTTGTGCAGAAAAACGCAACGCAGTACCCACACAATCCAATGGACGACACCACAACAGAGACGGCAGCGAACAGCACGACGAGAAAAACGAACGCCAAACAAGCGCCGCAAAAACGCCACTCTCAAAACACCGACGACGCGCAAGTGTGGTCAACACGAGCAAAGCTCGGCGCCACGTCGTAGAACACTAAGGTTGCTCGCGAATCTTCGCAACTTGCGATGTGGCAACCAAGATCATACAACAAACAACGACACAGTGGGCAAAGTTCACCGTCCAGCCCACAATACCGACGACGACGACGACGTCGATGGCAACGACGTGGCCCAAAACGAGTTCACATAGGCGTAGAGTTCGTTCGTTCGAAAACGCCAACAACCACACACACGTCGAAGTACCGCGCCCACCATAGAGATTCATTTTCTAATGCTACTACGGCACCGCTGCCACCACCTCCACCTCCACCACGTCCTCCACCTCCAACAACAACGGCAACGACGACGACGACGACGACGACAACAGCAACAACAACGATGGCAACAGCAACAACAACAACAGCAACAGCTACAACAATAGGGCCAAGTGGATCACTTCTCCGACCTTTGGTTGTGGTGGCCTTACTTGGGGGTTACAGCAAAGAGGTGGAAGGAGTGTTGTCTGAGCGTGGAATACTATGTTTCCAGTCCAATGCGGACTTCCAAACCAAAATACTACCCCTGTTGAAAGTGAGAGAAAGTGGCAGGCTGCGTAACCGTGCCGAAACTGTGAGTATGCTCCGCTTCCCAACCAACAATCCGTTTCTCGTTCAGAGCCCCCCAATGCCGTGTCAAATGCGGAATGACTTATTGAATCTGGATCAAACGGGGTTATGTTTGCTCTTGAGTGACGTGCTATGTAATCCGGAGCATACATTTGCTGACCCAAATTTTTCCGAATACATGGTGAAAACCGCCATGAACTGGTACGATGCGTCCATTATGCCCCCCAAAGTTGATTTGATGACCATGAAAGAGGTTTGTAACACTTGCAACTGGTTCCGGTGGCTGATTCTACGGGGAAAACACATCCTATTAGTCCTCGAGTCTGTCGCGACGAAGTTCGAGCAATACTTGGCCAAACTTGGGTCGCCATCAGAGCAACAAAGATTTCATGCAGTGACCCAATCAGTAGACTCCGTGGAGCAAGCGGTAACCATCGCTCAATTCTCGTCGCCTGATCTGCCACAAACCATTTTTATTGTGCCTAGCGAGGTACTATCGCGGGATCAATCTCAGTACGATGTTCGACTGTCATCAGCAGTTTGGGATGTCACACAATCGACCCAAAAAAATCTCTCTACGTTTGCGAAGTACGACAAGAGTGGAATGTTAAACTTCCTTGATTTTGGCTTCTCAAACAGGCTGATTAACTGCACTTCGCAGAATTGGGCCATGCTTCACATGGGTGCTTTTCTGTTGCCCGATATCAATCTTGCGCACAGTTATAATGTCGCAGTGGATGGAGAAGTATGGCACACCGTCCACTTGGTGTGCAAGCTGTGTGGTTGCACTGGCGTGTACAAGGCAACCAATGGTGGTCGCAAAATTGGGATGGAAGCGTCAGCAGCCTTCTCCAAAAGTCGGGCCAGAGTCATAATGGCTCATCATCATGGCTTGGAAAGAATGCCGTACGCCACGGCAGGCACGGCGGGCACGGTGGGACAGGCGAAAAATTTGACTGACCCAATCACATATAAGTCAAGACATCGATTTGTGTACGAAGATCGTGACGACTTTCCTGGGACACCACGTGACAACGAACCCCATGAATATTGGGATCGAAACAGCATCTGTAAAGCCTGCCAGAACCTGGAAAAAGAGCGAAACAGCACTGTGGCACGTCAAAGTCGACTCCGCCAACGATGGTACGTACGTCCATGAACCCTGCTATAGTCAAAAGAAAACAAAATGGTCAAACACAAAGATTGTGTTATACATCCTGCCCCCCTCACCCTTTGCTTGCACCGTTTTAGGCGATCTTTCCGACGCCAAATTTTACACCGAAAAAGCACGTTCGACAGTTTGCATGACTACTGGGATGCGGTGCATGCCCGAGACAGGATGGCTGCCATTCGTGCCGTTCTGTGTGGAAAGTGCCGCGGAGAATTTGACAACAAGAATAACAATGACCTACCCACACTGACGGCAATCGAGCGAGATTCGACTAGTGTCGGTGAAACCGGTGACCCACAGGTGCGACGATTGACGGAAGGTACTGGTAGTCCCCATGTTTTGAATGCGCATGATCGCAGCAACTTAGCCGACAGTAGACGTGCTCTCCGTGAAAAGCTAAAAGCGTTGCGACTGCAAGACTCGGCCGCCACCAACAAACAGTTGCAATTACAATTCGGGACACCACCATTGGACTTGTTTGGTGTCGCATTTCTTCATGTTTTCGGAGACTTCCAAGACGGCAGTCATGCTGAAGGCCAAACCTTGAGCTGTCAAGTCGGACCTTCACAACAGGATAATGTTACTAAGCTCACTCGCACCTGGGCACAGCAAATGTCGGCTTGCGGACACAGTGTCAAGTGTTTGATCGGAGACTTGAGCAGTGTGCCTGTGCAAGAGTTTGATTGGCATGACGCGTTAGCTCTTCTTTCGTCGAAGTATCTACGATTGGTTGTTCATTCTCCTCGCCGGTACCGTTACGACGAACGCAAAGTACGGTGTACTCAACGCCGACGAAAATCGGAGGACCCAAACCATGCTGCAACTGGAGCAGTGGTCGAAGTTGCCACATTGTTCCAAGTCAAAGGTGACGATGAATGGTAGAAAACACCCGCAACAAGCAAATGGTGTAATCTATACAATAAACACTCTAAGTCTTGTTTGACATACATACATGTACATCCATCGTTGCTTGCACAATAATCGCATTGTTACTTGGCATGTATGTATTTGTCTGGTTTAACGACCACGGTGATGTCTCCGATGATCCCTGTGGTCCCTGTGTCGATCCCTGTGTCGATTGCTGTGACTAGATCGTCTTTGTCTTGATCTTCGTCTGTCCCGACTCCGACTGCGACTCCGATTTCTACCTCTACTTCTACTTCTGCTTTTACTTCTTCGACTACCTCTGTGGGAACTTCTTCGATGCCGTCGCCCTCCGCTTCG
>ENA-OWNT01005552-OWNT01005552.1-seawater-metagenome-genome-assembly--contig:-NODE-5552-length-10345-cov-5.310869_pt1 | contig 10345 bp, 2 predicted proteins | sample MGYA00238136_ERZ651165 | MGnify/ENA primary metagenome ERZ651165 (study PRJEB26861, sample SAMN08777766) | seawater metagenome | isolation source: coastal seawater | place: USA: Florida | collected...
CTTCATGCTTCATGCTGCATGCTGCATCATGCAAGCATGCCCGTTGGTGGTGCAACATGACATGACATCATACTTGTGACCTGTGACCTGTGACCATCAATCAATCACATTGTGCATGCCAATCAATCAATGGCGACATGTTGTTTTGTGTGCTCTGCGGTCTTACTGCCATGTTGTATGGCATGCGGTGTTGTATGTTTTGCGACAATAGCTTCTGAGAGCATGGGTGGCATCCGATTTGTGTGTGTATGTTGGCATGTTGGCATGTTTTTGTTGCTGGGCGGTGTGCATGTCACGTGGACGTATCACGACCTCAGCTTTTTACAGCACGATTGTATGTATTGTATGTCATGCCATGGTCGCAAAGTCAACTTTTGATGGTGCGGTGTGTATTCATGCTTAGAACTGTGTGCGTATGATCGATGGAGCCTGGCCCAAATCAAACGCAGTAGCGCTGAAACAAAATATCACGCTGTCCGGTGTGTGAGCGGCACATCTGCTCGCGACAGACCTCGCAAACCATAGTTCCGCAGTGTCGCTGTGTCGCTGCTCTTCGCCAACGACTAGCTTGGTTGGTTGATTGGTTGAAATTGAAAATACGGTATGGTAAAATACATAATTTGCTTACAGTACTAACGGACAAGGATCACGCTGATGCTATTGAATGCACTAACCACGAAACCACGAATCCGGTCGATCTGCTGGCTATGAGGATTCATCGGCTTGCGGTTCAGGCAATGACTTCCTAGACCGAGATCTTTTCTTTCGGCGACGACGTTTAGGCTGCACATCAGCCGCAACACCAACGGCAGCTGCGGAAGGAGACGCCAGCTCCGCCACCGTGACGGCCCTCGGGGTCGCCTCCGAACCTTGCGGCATGGAAGAATTGCTGGCACGTTCTGTCTCGCTATCAACCCGCGGAGTTGGCATCGCACTATTTGTTGCAGTTCGTTGTGTGTCTGCCTGCTCGTCAAACGGCACCTTGGGTGTCGTGTCCGAGTCAGCAGAAAGTGTTTGTCGCTTGTCTGCAACTGCTTGTTGCTGTTGTTCGTATCGTGATTGGAGTTGCTGATACTGTTGATCAACAGCAGCCTGAAAATTGGTCTCAATTTCCTTCAACGTTCTCATTTCAGCTTTGAGAGAAAGCTCTAATTGAGTCGCCTGTGCTTCAAGCTCGGCACGCGTGGCAGCATCCTCCGTAGCGGTAGCAGACTCCCGCAGGCGTTCAAGCTCTTTTTCTTCTGCATCATATTTCTGTCTCCGTTTTGTGATTGCTTCTTGCCGACGGTTAGCATCGGACTTGGCCTAAAGTGAGAAACGCCAGTCACAAATTACCAAAATAGGCAGTGCGTGCGTGCACACACGAGGTCAAAATGTACCATGGACATTTGCAGTTCATGATGAGATGCGATTTGTTTCTCGACGTCCAGCAACTCTTGCTCATTGGATACTGCGTCTAAATCTGCTTGTATTTTCTTAGCTTTTGCTTCGGACAATTCAGATCCCATTTTCGTTGATTGAAGTTGCGTCATCATCAGGTCGTTTAACAGAACAGCAGCCTCTTGCTTGATGCGGGCGCTGTCTTTCCTACGTCGCGACAACATATGGCTCTGCGGCCCTCCGAGTTTTGCAACGGGTGTTGCAACAGATTGATCCCCGGACGCTGGCGCGTTTGCATCACTTGTTGAGGTGTCGGGTTGCTCGGTTGGTCCAGGGACTGCAGGCTCCCGCACTTCCTTGGAGAGATCTTCTGTGGCAGCTCCATGTTCCGCCGCACCTTCACGATGTCGCTCGGCAGGTGACGCGGCCTTGCCACCAACCTTGCTATTTGTTACATCGATCTCTTGATGTGTAGGGCTCTTGCTCGATGCAGCTACGATGGGTATGTCGATGGACTGTGGCACAACCTGCAAACGTGCAACAAAAGGGTATTTGAGCCAAATCACCAGAGACACACTACACAACACAACACATAACCACAATGTAGACACACCTTGCCACGCGTTCGGTGCCGAGTTGAGCAGCCAGGCCCTGGACAACAACAAACTTTCAAGACGATCACAACCACGATCACTGCCACCACAAGGCAGCATAGGATGATGGCTACCAAGACATCGTTAGAGACTGTAGCACCAGTCCCGTACGGGCTATACGCCACGGAATTATCACAAAGAACAGGATTTTCCGAGTTCCAGGGACAACTATCGACGTCTCCGCAAATATTATCTTCGTCCCAGTCATTATCTGCGTCGAATGGGCACGTGTCTTCTCCCAGACACAACATATCACTGTCAAAATCGTTGTCAGGATCGTACGGGCATGCGTCTCGACATTCATCGGCGCAAGCGCAACTGCATATGCCACAGACACCGTCTGCGTCACAATGAGAACTGTCCAACAGGTACTCACTGCATTGGACGACGTCCGTTGGCTTGGGAGACGCACACACGAGTATATCACACAGTCCATCACTGTCAGCGTCATTCTCGTAGTCAAATGGACACGCGTCTACGTCGCCACAAATGCCGTCGCCGTCAGCGTCGTTCATCCAGTCACTTTCGCACGAGTCTTGGTCACCACAAATCGCATCCGAATCACCATCGTCCAAAGCATCAAACGGGCACGAATCCAAGTTTCCGCATAGACCATCACCATCTCGGTCATTCTCAGCATCGTGCGGGCACGAATCTAGATTGCCGCAGATGTTGTCGCTATCGGCGTCATTTTCGGCGTCGTGGTCGCATTGATCTGCGTCTGCGCAAAAAGCGTCACTGTCGGCGTCATTTGCGGCGTCCAACTGACACGAATCAACGTTACCGCAGATTAAATCACCGTCAATATCATCGCCAACATCAAACGGGCAAGGATCACGGCACGCCTCAAAACACGCACAAGCACAAACTTGGCACGTGCTCGGATCAGCCCTGCAGTCGCCACCGCCAATGACAAAATATTCACACCCGGCGCTTGGATCATCAAGACACAGCGAATTGGCGCAAGTATTGTCTCCATCGGCGTCGTTGAATTCGTCGAAGGGACACGAGTCAAATGATTCGCATATTTGGTCACCGTCATAGTCGTTAGAATCGTCAATGGGGCATTTATCATTGTTGCTGCAGAGTAAATCTGAATCTTCATCATTCCAGTGATCCAATGGACATGAATCGTCATGCCAGCACAGGCTGTCAGAATCACCGTCGTTGTCAAAATCCATTGGGCATGAGTCTACATCACCGCATATGCCATCGCCATCTTTATCGTTTTCGCTGTCGAATGGGCAAGAATCAATGTCCCCACAAATCGAGTCAGAATCGCCGTCGTTGTCACCATCGTTGGGGCAGAGGTCTTGGCATTGATCAAAGCACGTACAACTGCACAAAGAACAAATATTTGGCTCGCCGCATCTGAGGGGTTTTAAAGTATATGGCGAACATAGAGCTGCATCCACATCTTCACACAAATCATCGAGACACACGTTGTCACCATCAGCATCGTTATCAAAACCAAATGGGCACACATCCTTGTCAGCACATAGCATGTCACTGTCAACGTCGTTGAGGACGTCATGAGAGCACGAGTCTATGTTGCCACAAATAGAATCCGAATCTGCATCGTTCTCCGGATCAACAACACAAGAATCGATGTCACCACAAACCATGTCCGAGTCGACATCGTTTTCTACATCCGACGGGCACGAATCGACATCAAGACACAGCAAGTCCGAATCTGCGTCGTTTGAGTCGTCCGAAGGGCAAGAATCAAGTCTCGAACAAAGCATGTCTGAGTCAAAGTCGTTGTCCCAATCTAAGGGGCACGAGTCCACATCGCCACAAATGCTATCGGAGTCGGCATCATTAAACGCGTCGAATGGGCAACTGTCGACATTGCCGCAGATGGAGTCTCCATCGACATCATTTTTGTCATCCAGGGCGCATGAATCTAAATTTGCGCACAGCAAATCAGAATCACTATCATCGTTTGCATCATGCGGACAAAAGTCCAAATTCGCGCAAATGTTGTCGCTATCAACATCGTTTTCGGCGTCGAGGTGGCAAGAGTCAACATCGCCGCAAAGAGAGTCGCCATCGGAATCGTTCGCCGCATCATATGGGCAAGAGTCTTCGTTTCCACAAATCTCGTCGCTGTCGGCGTCATGTTCAGCATCTTGCGCACACATATCGTCTGGCGTGCAAAGTAGATCACTGTCGAGGTCGTTGTCAATATCTTCTGGGCACGAGTCCACGTCCGCACAGATTACATCACTGTCAAAATCGTTTGCGGCATCTCGGGGGCACGAATCGACATTTCCACATAAGGAATCGCCGTCGATGTCATTGCTGTGATCGAATGGGCACTCGTCTTCGTTGGAACATAGATTGTCACTGTCAATATCATTTTCTATGTCAAATGGACACGTATCCACATCGCCACAGATTAGGTCAGAGTCAAAGTCATTGAAGTAGTCAAACTCGCACGAGTCGGTGTGTTGACAAATCTGGTCAGAATCCTTGTCATTGAAATAGTCGTGGGCACACGAGTCCACGTCGCCACACACCAGGTCCGAGTCGATGTCATTGAAGAAGTCTGACGGACACGTGTCCACGTCGGCACATAGCGCATCAGAGTCATCATCGTTCATCGAGTCTTCGGCGCACGAGTCGACATCACTACACAACAAGTCCGAATCAATGTCATTGAGCACGTCATTTGGGCAAGAGTCATTGGGCTGGCAAATAGAGTCACTGTCAGCGTCATTGGCCGCATCGGACGGGCAAGAATCAACATTACCACAAAGCCCATCAGAATCTAAATCGTTGTCAGCATCGTTGCTGCATTTGTCAACGTCTGCGCACAGGCCGTCCGAATCTGCATCATTGAAACTGTCGCGAGGACACGAGTCAACACTTGCACAGAGTTCATCGGAATCCAAGTCGTTCAACGGGTCCCAGGGGCAGGAATCCACGTCATTGCAAACTCTGTCAGAGTCAGGGTCATTTAGCGCGTCTTCCGGGCAGGAGTCTACATCGCCACAAATGCCATCGGAGTCGAAGTCATTGTAGAGGTCATGTGGGCAAGTATCGTTATTGCGACAAGTTAAGTCAGAATCAGCATCGTTTTCGGGATCAAAAGGACAGGGATCGACATTCCCACAAATTTCGTCGCTGTCGATGTCATTCTCAAGATCCCACAGACAGCTATCAATGTCACCGCAAATTCCGTCACTGTCCACATCATTCCCAGCATCATTCGGGCAAGAGTCAACATCGGCGCAAAGCATGTCACTGTCAATATCTTGGAGCGGATCCAGCACGCACGTGTCGTTGACCGCGCACAAATTATCACTGTCGATGTCATTGAATGCGTCCGCAGGACAGCTGTCGACGTCACCGCAAATTTTGTCGCTGTCGTAGTCATTCGCGGGATCTTTGGGACACACGTCATCACCTCCGCACACGTTATCTGCATCCTCATCATTTGTGTGATCATATGGACATTGGTCGACACTCGCACATACGCCATCGGAGTCAGCATCATTTTCAGCATCCTGTGGGCAGGAATCTGTGTCTGCACACACATTGTCACCGTCTCCATCATTGAAGACGTCGGCTGGGCACGAGTCCACATCGCCGCAGATGTTATCGGAATCCGCATCATTCGCGAAATCAAATGGACATGAATCCACGTCGCCACAGAAATTGTCCAGATCACCATCGTTGCCTGCATCCCGCGGACACGAATCGACGTCACCACAAACTCCGTCTGAGTCGACGTCATTTTCGTCATCCAACCCACAAAAGTCGGCGTCGCCGCAAATAAAGTCACTATCGACATCGTTGAGCGTGTCAAGAGGGCACGAATCTTTGCTGCCACAGATCAGGTCCGAATCAGCGTCGTTGTCGGCATCGTTGGGGCAAGAGTCGACGTCGCCACACACGAAGTCTGAATCAGCGTCGTTTCGAGCGTCCATTGGGCACGCATCTTGGCATTCATTGAAACAAGAACAGCCACAGACGCCACAGGTACCATCAGAAATGCAACTTCGAGTGCGATCCACAACATATACTGAGCACAGAGACGGGTCCAAGTCCGCACACCAGTCACTGGCGCACAATCCATCCGAATCGACGTCATTGTTCGGATCAAAGGGGCAGGAATCGACGGAGAAACAAATCAAGTCACTGTCTGGATCATTCATGACATCCGATGGACACGAATCAACGTCGGCGCAAAGATTGTCACCATCTTCGTCATTTAACATATCGAAAAGGCATGTATCTTCTGTGCCACAGATGCTGTCGGAATCACCGTCGTTGGTGTGGTCTAAGGGGCACACATCTTCATTGCCGCACACGAGGTCAGAATCGGCATCATTCATGGCATCCAACGGACAGGAGTCAACGTCACCGCATCGGAAATCGTCGTCAACATCATTTGATGGATCGAGGGGGCAAGAGTCAACGTTGTTACATAGCCCATCAGAGTCAAAGTCATTGCCGGCATCGAATGGGCATGAATCCAAGTCCGCACAAACGAGGTCGGAATCAGCGTCATTCAAAGCGTCACGAGCGCACGAATCACTGTCGGCGCAGATATCGTCTGAATCGAAGTCATTGTCCGCATCATTGGGACAAGAATCTTGTTCTGAACAAACAAAGTCGGAATCGTCATCGTTTGAGGGATCAACATCACACGAATCCACATCACCACAGATGTCATCGGAGTCCCAGTCATTGGACGCGTCCAACGGGCAAGAATCCACGTCGCCGCATATGCGGTCAGAATCTATGTCGTTGCTGATATCGAATGAACACGAATCAATGTTGCCGCAGATCAGGTCCGAGTCCCAGTCATTAGACGCATCGTGAGGGCATGAATCTACATCACCGCATATTCCATCACTATCCAGGTCATTCGCCGCGTCGTACGGGCACCCATCAACGTCAGCACAACGACCATCGCCGTCAGCGTCATTCTCTGCATCTCTGGCGCACGAGTCGAGACACTCGTCAAAACAAACACAACTGCATAAGTCACACATTCCATCACTCACGCAGTGTCCTGCGAGTGGAGCGTAGGCATAAGGGCCACATTGAGCTGCGTCGCCGCCAATGCAAAACGTGCTTGCGCACAGCATGTCGGAATCACCATCATTTTCAGCGGCGAAATCACATGGATCATCATCGGCGCATAATCCGTCGTCGTCTGCATCGTTCAGTGGGTCAAAAGGGCAAGAATCTTTATTTCCACATACGTCATCGCTATCCACATCGTTGAGTGTGTCCGTGGGGCATGAGTCCACATTGCTACACAGATTGTCCGAGTCAACGTCGTTGAGAGCATCCAGATCACAAGAATCTTGAGGGCTGCACAACAAGTCAGAATCTTGGTCATTGTCAGAGTCCACCGGACATGAATCAATGTCACCACAAATCTCGTCCGAGTCACCGTCGTTCCACGAATCCCACGGACATGAGTCCATTCCAGCACACACAGCGTCGGAGTCAGCATCATTACTCGCGTCGTGTGGGCAAGAATCAACATCGCCACAGATACCGTCGCCGTCGGCATCATTCTCACCGTCGAACGGGCAGTCATCTAGGTTTTGGCAAATTTGATCGCTATCGATATCGTTGGAGGAATCCAGATGGCAGCTGTCATTGTCACTGCACATGGCGTCCGAATCCTTGTCATTGCCACCATCAAAAGGGCACGAGTCTACATCGCCGCACACTTCGTCGCTGTCCGCATCGTGTTCAGGATCATACTGACAGACGTCGTCTGGCATACAGGTTGAATCGCTATCAGCATCATTTTCAGGGTCTTCAGGGCAAGAATCCACTTGATAGCACATGTTATCGCTATCGAAATCGTTGGCAGCATCATATGGGCAGGAATCATCAGTAGCACACACTTGATCGTTGTCGGCATCATTCTCTGCATCATATGGGCACTCATCCAGATCACTGCACAGCCCGTCTGAATCGGCATCATTCTCGGTATCCGCCGGACACGGATCCTGGCACTCATCGAAGCAAACACAACTGCAACGGTTACAAACCCCAGTTTCACTACACCGTCCACCAGCAGATGCAAACTGCGCACAAAATTCTGAGTCCAAGTCCAAGCAAATGTCATTGACGCACAGCCCATCACTGTCCCCATCATTGGCTGATCCGAATGGGCACGAATCAACGTCACCGCACAAAGAGTCGCCGTCGTAGTCATCCAATGCATCGAACGCGTAGGAATCAACGTCACCGCACACAAAATCTGAGTCAAGATCATTGTCGACATCAAATGGACAGGAGTCCATATTCATGCACAGCTGATCTGAATCTGCATCGTCATCAAAATCAAATGGACAAGAATCGACATTTGCACACACCCCATCGCTGTCAATGTCATTCCATGCATCCAGCGGACACGAATCAAGTTCCTCACACAACATGTCAGAGTCAGCATCATTCATGGCGTCGGAAGTGCATGAGTCGACATTGCCACATAATGCATCAGAGTCTTTGTCGTTCTCGTCATCCCATGGGCAGGAGTCTAAATCACCACAAATTGTATCAGAATCTGAATCGTTGCTGGAATCGTAGGGACACGAATCGTTCTCTGCGCACACAAAGTCTGAATCGACATCGTTCATCGAGTCGAAGGCACAGCTGTCAATATTGGCGCACAATGCGTCAGAATCCGCGTCATTCCATGAGTCCATTGGACACGAGTCGACGTCACCGCACACCAAGTCGGAATCTACGTCATTCTCAGCGTCAGCGGGACATGAATCGACGTCTCCGCACACCAAGTCGTTATCCACGTCGTTCAGTTCGTCGAGTTCACATGAGTCTACTTCAGCACACAGCGAATCACCGTCATCATCATTGGACGCGTCAACGACACAAGAGTCTTGTGAATCACACAAGAGGTCGGAATCTGAGTCATTGCCACGATCGAATGGGCAAGAATCAAGCCCGCCACACACTCTGTCAGAGTCGACATCATTCATTCCATCCATGGGACAAGAATCGGCGTTGCCACACAACAAATCGGAATCCACATCATTCTTTATGTCGAAAGGACAAGAGTCCACATTTGAACACAATTGGTCGGAGTCGAGATCATTATCCGAATCATATGGGCAAGAATCTTCGTTTCCGCACAACCCATCGCTGTCGATATCATTCTCGGCATCCATAATGCACTCGTCCACGTCTCCACAAATACCATCACTGTCATAGTCATTGGCCGCGTCAAGGGCGCACGAGTCGACATCGGCACACAAACCATCGCTGTCTGCATCGCCGTCGGGATCATTTGGGCACAAATCATCTGGCTCGCACACACTATCACTATCGGCGTCGTTCCATGGGTCGAAAGGGCATGAATCGATATCAACGCAAACGAAATCACTGTCGACGTCGTCTGCAGCATCGTTCGGACATGAATCGACGTCACCACACACGTAGTCATCGTCATTGTCATTACTTGTGTCAAATTCACACGAATCTACATTCCCACAAATTAGATCAGAGTCGGCATCATTCAGTGCGTCCCAGTCGCACGAATCCACGTTCGCGCACAAGTCGTCAGAATCCACGTCGTTGACCGAGTCCATCGGGCATGAGTCCAAGTTTGCACAAACATCATCCGAATCCATGTCATTCCACATATCGACTGGGCATGAGTCTACATTTGCACAAATGACGTCCGAATCCCCATCGTTGTTGGTGTCAAGCGGACATGAATCAACATTCGAACACAACAAGTCAGAATCTGCGTCATTTTCTGGATCATAGACGCATGAATCAACATCACCACAAACAAAGTCAGAATCCGCATCGTTCCATGGGTCATACGGACACGAATCGATGTCAGCAGCGACATCATCCCCATCGATATCATTCTCAGCATCCAATGGATGCTCGTCATGACATGCCGCACGGCAAACGCAACCACACACAGTACATCCTCCATCTGCCAAGCAATCTTTGGTGCCAAGAGCAAACAAGCTGCATGACGCTTCTGGATCGTCTCGGCAAGAAAAACTCGAACACAATCCATCAGAATCCGCATCATTTTGAGGATCGAATGGGCAAGGGTCGCTGGAGCACAAATCGTCACTATCGTAGTCAGGTGTGGGGTCGAATGGGCACGCGTCATCGGATTCGCAAGTGTTGTCTGAATCAAAGTCATTCTGGGGATCAAGTGGGCAACTATCGGCATCCGAACAGATTCCGTCGGAATCAGACGCATCGTTGGTGGCGTCCCATGGGCAGGAGTCTAAATCACCACAAATTGTATCAGAATCTGAATCGTTGCTGGAATCGTAGGGACACGAATC
>ENA-OWNT01005553-OWNT01005553.1-seawater-metagenome-genome-assembly--contig:-NODE-5553-length-10344-cov-4.527126_pt1 | contig 10344 bp, 12 predicted proteins | sample MGYA00238136_ERZ651165 | MGnify/ENA primary metagenome ERZ651165 (study PRJEB26861, sample SAMN08777766) | seawater metagenome | isolation source: coastal seawater | place: USA: Florida | collected...
GGAGTGGGGTGGTGTGGGTATGGGGGTTGCCCGCTGCTCACTCTGCCTCGCTGCTTTCTTTGACTCACTCACTCACTTCCTCACTTACTTGGTATGCGCGCCGTCCCCTTGACCCTTGACTCCCAATGGCGACGGGTAGGTGGAGGCGGGTGGTAGGAGAGACGGCGAGATGCGTTCCGTTGAAACTCTCGCGTCGCATTTGCACCATGCCTCCCCTCCCACTCACTCACGCACTAACACGCACAGCCACAAGCGCACACATCATAGCACAGCGGGATAAAGCAAGTGTGGAAAGGTGTGGCGCTCTGCACCTTGTGTGTCGACAATAGTATTCCTTCATAGAGACTCTGCGGTGACTCAAGGAAGGAAACAGCAGCTAGCCTTGCCGTCGTTTGTCATTTGCCGTTCGTCATTCATTGTTCGTTGCTCGTCGTTGGTGGTGGAAGCACTGCAAAGCTTCCAATGACAGACAATCGCTCGGCTGTGTTGCTGCTTTGGACGGGAACAACGCAGACACGAGGTATGCTGTGTTGGTGCGACCACTTTGTTGGTCGTACAACACCTGATAAACAACGGCAACAGCAAGCAGAATGATTGGTCACGCTTGATCCGCCCAACACCGTGCGAGTGTTTGGAAATGGCTTGCTGTTTGGCGGGCAGACGCCGTGAAGAATGCTGTGATTCTGTTGTGAATAGACGCTCACGCCACTGCAATCCTTGGTTACAGGTAGAATCTGTCGTTTGGTAAGCCAGAATTGGGTCAGGAGTAGACTGCGGATCTTCCACGCCGCCAAGTCCAAGTGGAGGACCGTACCAGCATCCGCGCGCAGAAACAAGTGGGATGACAGGTTATTTCTGTTCTAGTTCGACAACATTTTTCTACATATTTGCGTGGGCCCGTTGGCGTGTCCCACAAACTTCAGTTGTGCTCGGGACCGAGGAGGCGTGCTCGTAATTGGTGTAATAGTTCAACATGTTGAAACTGCAGGCCGGGGGCCTCGTGGTGCTTGCCACGATCTCCGCTACCTCCGCGGCCTGTGCGAATGATTGTTCAGGTCATGGAGAATGTTCAGGAGCTGCCGTCTGCGAATGCTTCACTGGGTACTACGGACCGGACTGCTCGAACAGACTATGTAGCTTCGGCAACGCGTTCGTAGATACACCGATCGGTGACGTTGATGGCGACAACGAAGTAGGCATTCAACTTGTCAAGCGTTCGCATGTCTCCAATGCCCCGATATCGGAGCAGTACAGTGGCGACTACGCCGCAGCACGAAGTACTTTTCGTGACCGCGAGAACTGGGATGAAGCCCATTTTTACCAGGAATGTTCAGGCAAGGGACTGTGCGACACATCCACTGGGATTTGTGAATGTTTCGATGGCTTCACTGGCGAGGGCTGCTCACGGGTGGCTTGTCCGAACGACTGTTCCGGGTATGGAACATGCAAAACATATGAAGGAACACGCTACAAAGGCTGGGATAAAGAAGCCACGCAGTACTGCTATTGCGACCCAGGATTCACTGGCCCCGCGTGTCAGCACCGCGTTTGCCCGAGCGGATTTGACCCCATCGAAGCGTCAAACCTTGACATCTCGAAGTTTCAGCGCATTGCGTTCCGTGGCTTTGATGCGACGACTTTCAACTCCAACGCTGCTGTTGCCCCGAGTGATGTCGACGAGTTCTCACAGTTGCCGTATGGCGACGTGAAGTTTACGATTACTGTCGAAGACGACTTTGGTAACGAGTGGACAACGGAGCTGCTAACTGTGAAATATGACGTTCTGGCGGAAGCCGACGGCGGCGGCACTCTGCCTTTCGCGACCACGGCGTGGGATACCTCTGATGCTGATGAGCCGTACTATGTTTTCCCGCGTCCTCTTAATTCCGACGAGACGCTTGGGGCCTCCGAATACACAACGGTGTCGGACCAGGTCGTCGCAGCCCTTGAGAAGTTGCCGCACGGTGTTGGTGCCGGAGTGACAGCACACGCAGTGTACGTTGCGCCGAACATCAACGACATGGCCTCTGGCGACGAGTTAGACGACTACTTCTCTCAGTGGAATGACGACGACATGTTCTGTGAGACGGACGACTACACATGCGGCTCGGCTGGCCTTGTGGGCTGTGGCGTTCCCGTGTGGTGGAGCGACGACGACGACGACGAAGTTAACACCAGGAATGGCGGCCACGACATCGATTGGTTCGTTGATCCCGCCCGAGGCTCTTGCGCCGACAACATCCTCCAGTTGTGCGGGTCCGATTGCGAGACCGTGGGTTCGTCGGACACCACCACCATATTCCCAGTGGTTGACACTGACTCCGATGGCACCGGCATCGCTAATGTTGGTGGCTTCGTCTACTTTGCCACTCCATACTATGACAATGACCACGGTGCGGAGGCGCGCATGCCAATCTTCGAGGATCAGAGCAACCTTGCTGCTGATTTCAAGCATGGTCAATTCATGATGGACGTCGACCAGACTGATTTCACTGCAAATGAGAACGAACTTGCGGGACTCAGCCTTTTTATTCGATTCCCGTCAGCGTCGAGGGTGTCGCAACCTATCCGTGTGGACTACTTTTACTCCAATCAGTTTCCCGCGCTCTTCGTTGATGACGACGGCCAGAACTCACAGTTTTTTGGCTCCGGGGGTAAGACCGTGGAGCGCTGCACGACATGTACGGATGTAGAGTCTGACTACCCCTTGGTAGTAGTCACGGATCTGACAGCCTACCGCACGTGGGACACTGGCTTTGACGGCGTTGAGAAGTCGTTCTTGGGAGATGGGTCTCACAACTCCGATTTGCAAACCCACGTTTGCTCGAGACGTGGATTGTGTGACGTTGAAACAGGTCAGTGCAGCTGCTTTGGTGGCTTTACTGGAGCAAACTGTGAGATCGTCAACGCTTTGGCGGATTGAGACAACTAATCTTCATGAGCGCATCGCCTGACCAGCCAGAACGTGGTGTGGGTGTTAGTGTCATACATTGTAATATTTTATCATTTCTACTAAATGGGACGGCACGCAGGGGCTGTTGACATGTTGCATCTGACGCATCTCAGACAAGACAAGTGTTCGTGCTGCGGGAGGTTTCTTGTGTTCTAATTTTCGATGCCACTCCGGTGTGTGGTGCGTCCTCACGTACGATCGGATCAGTCAGACCTGTTGGGAGTGAGCGCCCGAAGAGCTCTATCAAGCATAATATCGAATTTTTCGCATTGAATGGGCTGTTCCAGTTCATAGAACGGGTTCTTCAGCACATAGTCCGAGTACAGCGAATAAACTTTTCGTAAAATGGTCGACAGCTGTTTTTGCGTCATGGTTTTGGACGCCGTCACGAAGAATTTTGTTCCTACGCGTAATGCACACGCACATGCACTAACAGTGTGAAGCCAAGGCCAGCAAAAGTGCAGTACCAGGTCTGCGTCACATACCAGTCAAAGTCTCAAAACACTGCAATTGGTAAGTGCTCGTCATGAGACGAACGATTCCGAACGCGCCCGCTTCGGGTGACACGGAGGCCGCAATTTGCGACAAGCCATGGAAAGTGGAACCGGCCATCATTTTTTCGTTCATTCCCATTCTCTTTTTCCTTGTCTCTCTCCCACCTTCATTTGGAGGCAACTTTCTCGAGACATCCTTCTGATAAATTAGCCCACCAGACTTATTCAGAATGAACAGAGTTTGAATCACCATCGCACCTAGCGTTGTTGTCTCAAACTTGCGTGACTGATTGCTTGGTTCGACGGCACTCACGCGCACCGCGCACGCAGCTGTGCAAACACAATTGCCGAGCCGTACAACAACGCAAAAGGGGACTCTGGCTACTGTTCCGTCCCGCGTGACTTCGCAGCACCTCCACCAAGGCAAATGACCAACGAACTCCGAGGCAGCAGCGACACGAAGCCAACAAAAGTCACAACTAAAACACAGCACCAAAACAAACAAACAAACAAACAAACAAAACGAAGCAAGGCAAGGCAAGTTCATCCGTCCGTCTTTGTTTCCGGGTTGCCTGATTCCCCTGGTGTCGTGGCGGTGTGCTGCTGCTCTCCGTGAACCTACCATGTTGATCTGACCTTTACAATCTGTCCTACGTGAGCCGTCATCCGCCAATCGCCTTCTACTCCCGCTCAACAAAATCCACGGAACAACGATGCCACAACAACGATGCCACAACAACGATGCCACAACGAACGACGAACGACGAACGACGAACGACGAACGGCGAACGACGAACGACAAAGGAACGACGAACGACGAACGACGAACGACGAACGACGAAGCGACGAACGACAAAGGAACGACGAACGACGAACGAAGGCCGAAAGTGAGTTGGGGTCAACCAAAGTCAACCAAAGCGAACGAAGGAACGAAGGAAGCGATCGCAGTGAGTGAGTGAGTGAGTGAGTGAGTGAGTGAAGTAAGTGAGCTGACAGTGAGTGAGTGAGTGAGTGAGCTGACAGTGACGACGAACGACGAAGAACGACGAACGACGAACGACGAACGACGAAGCGACGATGTGAAAAAGTGAAAATGTGAAAATGTGAAAAAGGAAAAATGGAAATCAGAAAACAAAACAGCGAATGAACGAACGAACGAACGAACGAACGAACGAACGAACGAACGAAAGAGAAAGCGAAAGCGAAAATGGAAAAATGGAAAATGAGAAATGAAAAATGGGAAACAGCGAACGAATGATCGTTCGTCGTTCGTCGTTCCTTCTTTGTTCCTTTGTCGTTCGTCGTTCCTTCGTCGTTCGTCGTTGCGTCGTTCGTCGTTCGTCGTTCGTCGTTCGTCGTTCGTCGTTGCGTCGTTGCGTCGTTGCGTCGTTGCGTCGTTGCGTCGCTGCGTCGTTGTTTTACTATCTTTTCGGAGTGCGGGAGAGGCCAAGGTAGGTAGCAGACTGAGAGCGTGGATCTGGAAACGAAGAGGGCTGGTGAGTCATGAAGAACCCTGATGTTGCATTGTAGCAGTTGGTTGAATTACAATGCTCGGGCTGTTCGTTTTGCAGTCGGCTGGTTCGCGTGAGTGAGTGCGTACGTGTACGTCGTGCGTGCTTGATTTGATCCGCTGTGTTTGGCGATTGGGCTGTGCGTTGGTGTGCTTGGTCAGAAAGGTTCTGTCCGGTGGACTTAGTGTTATGTTGGTCTTTTGTGGTCCGTTGGATGTGCGAATGCGTCTGTGTTCACGACGCAGATTATCCGAAGGCGTCGGCTTTTTTCGTGTTCTTGCTTCCATATTTTCTGGCCGCCACATTGAGGCGAGTTGGAATCAGGACTGGTTCTTGAACTCCGACTTGGCACGGGGGTGCGCCGTTTATCGCTACCAAATGGTTTCCCGGTGACGTCTGCTTGTGCAGTTAGTTAGTTCCCTCCCCAAGCCGCACATCAAATTGCCGAAGACGCCGGACACGCAATTCGTGCGGTGAGTGCTCACCGCATCAGTGCCGTCAAGTATGGACATCACTCGTTGGCCTAGTCTTGAAGGAATAGAAAATGTCGCCCACGAGGGCTACCTCGTCAAGGGGCTCGGGATGCGCTCCAAAAAGCGCTACTTTGTTCTCGACGGCGTTTCGTTGCAGTATTTCGCCGACGACTCCTTGGCGGAAATGAAGGGGGAACTGTGCATCAAAGACGCGCAACTCTCCATTTTCAGCGGAACCACCGCAAAAGGCTATTACTTTGAGATTTTGGTGCCGCAGAACAATCCGTCCGAGCCTGGAACCATGCGCCGCTACACCGTGAACGCGACAACGCTCGAAGAGCGCGCGAAGTGGTGTCTGTGCCTCGCCCAAAACATTCTGGCCTTCCGCGCTCGATCTGAAGAGACGTTGACGACAACGCACCTGCAGTGGAAGTTGATATACGACACCTTTCGAGACCCGTGTGTTCTTTTCGAGGGCTGGCTTCTCAAAGGAACTGGCTTCAAGGCCAAGAAGCGGTTTTGCCGCTTGATGTCGAATTTGTCTCTTGTGTACTTCGCGAAAGAAGGCGATGACGACTCTATTAAAGGCGTGGTGAGTTTGCTCGGCGCCTCTGTGGAAAAAGTCGGTGACGCTATTTTTGGAATTTCCATCAATGGTGGAAACAAGACAAGTGAGGGTGGTGCTGACGTTGGCACCTCTCGGTCAGTGGAGGAGGAAGACGAGGATGCCCCGCAGGTATGTAGTGGTCCCACAGCCCACTGCAATGTTGTGTCGCAGCAAGTGGCGATTTTCTGCGGCGTGTGCTAATGTATGTATGTATGTCCGTTGTTGGTCTGGGTTGATAGAGTACCGTCAGCTTCCAGTTTAAGGCCCCCTCCATTGAAATGCGCAATGCGTGGGTAGATATCCTGCGCACGGCCATCAAGACCATTGTTCCGGTCGGTGGTGCCGGAAGTTCGCCGCAAGATCGCAATTATATTGTGGCGTCTCTCATGGATATTTCCAAAGGTCAACTGCATCTCAATGAAATGTTGGACGAGGAGCTGTCGCGTCGGTCCGTTGCGTGTGCTTTAGTCGGGCACGGGCAGAGTTAAAGCTTCTGACCTTCAATGTCTTGTGCAACTGTTATGCAGACGTGCGGCCGGAGAAATTCTGTTTGGTCACCGTCTCCAAGATGTAGCCACTGTCAGACTTGAACAGTATGCGGAGCCCATCCCGAAAGCTCTGGTGATATTGTGGCAAGCGCTAATACACAAGGGACAAGGGATTGCGTCGGAGGGGATATTTCGGGTGACAGGGTCCAAGGACGAAATAGCTGCTAGTAAAAAGTTCATATCTTCTGGCGCGTGGGACAAGAAGGTCCTGGGTGGCGCGCTCAACGGCGTCTTTGACAAAGAATGGTGGCAAGGACAGGAGCATCCAAAAGATGCCTTCTGCGCCGGAAACTTGATCAAGGTATTGTTGTCTTCATTGACCGAGCGCGCGGCACGTTGCCAGTCGATGATTCCACCACTGTACGCCATTTCTGCAGATATGGTTCCGAGACCTGCGGCCGAAGCTGCTGGATGCTGTTGACCTCGACGCGGTCAAATTTTCGAAGCCGAACGCCGGCGAGGCGCTCCAAGATCTTCTTGGACCGAGGCGATGCCCAGTTTTCAAGTGGCTGTTGGACCGGTGTCTTGAAATCGAGAAGCATACGCATTCGAATCTCATGACGAAGCCTGCGTTGGCAACGGTGTTCACACCCAACCTGTTTTCGGATATTGCAGTTGCAATCAATGTACGGTGATTTGTTCTGTGATGTGTGCGCACCCTTCGCTGTGGATTTGTGTAATTTTGTGAGCGTTTGTTTCTCAATGCCAAATCCAGGATGGGGCCAACTTTTTCGTGAAAGCTCTACAATGGCGCAGTCGCCATTTCGGTGGGAGCCACAAGACTGGGGTATTGGGCCAGCCGCCGGCCCAAGTCTTGATCCCCGAAGAGGACGAGGACGAGGCCGAGGTCGAGGCCGAAGAGGAGGCTGTTGCCAGTCCCAGCGGCCGTTCCGTAACGTCGTTGGATGACGACGAATGGGAGCGTCAAAGGGCCCTGAGCGCCAGCAATTGTCCCGAGTTTCCTCACAGAGGAGCGAAAGTGCAGGCACCAACCTCACCAGTCAGTGGGGGTGCAAGCAAAGCTGAGGTTAAACCTCCAGTCCCACACAAGAAGCTCGCCAAACGAGGCAGCGGGACCTATCTGAGCAGCAGGCTGAAACTCAAGACAGCGCTGGGCTTAATCGACTTGACACGAGAGCAATTACAGGCAATCGAAGACTTCCGCGCCGGCCGTCCTGCTCCTACGATCTCGCAGCGAACAGGTTGGTTCATTGTCTTGTCTTCCCAAGTGCGTTCGTCGATATTCCTGGAACTATGTAGGACTGACTGCGCGTTGCGGTGCTTTCGGTTGTAGGCGTCGATGCAATGAGTTTTGGGCTGTTTATCAAGAGTGCAGGTGGAGTGGAGCACGAGGTCGTTTTGAACATGGAGGCACCTCAACAGGTGCGGTTCGCTCGCTGCATTTCGTTGTTGTTGCGGCGAATGATGCCATAGAGCCACGCTTACACTGTTGCGTCCTGCAATCGAAAAGGTACAAAGTGCGCCTGTGAGGAGCACGGAAGCAGCACCGTTCAAACCGCCGCCACCACCAGCACGAAAGACAAAACCAACAACGCAAAGTGAGTCCACAGAACGCGCAACCGCAACAACATAATATTCGTTTTGACACATGAGTCGTTGAAGCTCGTACCTCACGTGTGGATGTGCTGATGTGTTCGTTAGGTGCCGCTATCAACGGTGAGGCTCCGCCCCCGCGTCCAGCAAAACAACGTCAGTACTCTTCATCCGCTGCTCACTCAACCAGCAATGATACGCCGGTGTGTGGGATTTGTTTTTGATTTGACACGTGTCTGTACCGCAGGAAAATCCTTGGAAAAACAACCGCCACCTCCACCTCCGAAGAAGACTGCTGCGAAGAGTCCGAAGAGTCCGACCGGTAGTTCTGATGTGCAGTCCAAAATCGCTGAATTACAGCGCTTGAAGAAGCAGGCAGTGGCAGATGAAGATTTCCTGCTCGCAAAACAGTACGGTGACCATGCTGCCCTGAATTGTGCAGTTTTCATTTGTTGACGTGTGCATGATGTGCGTGATTTGTGAACAGATACAAGGACGAGATCACCAAGCTTGAGAAGCTAGGAGACATCGAAGCGCGCATTGCTGATCTTGAGGAACAAAAACGCAAGGCAGTTGAGGAAGAAGACTTCCTCCGAGCTGTTGAGATCAAGAAGGAGTTAGGAGAACTGAAGGCGCAGCAAGAGGCTAGTTGAAGCAGCGTGTTTGTGTGACCTAATCTGAGTCGAAAGTAACGTACAACAAGCGACCCCATCACAACGTAAATTATGAACAAGATGGTGGACTGTTGTCTGTATTGCTCGATCACAGGGAAGTTTTACTAGCAGCATCGGCGTCATTCGTCGTGGTGTATTGTGGGGCCGGCCGACTGGGAAAGTGTTTCGCCGTTGGACATGCCATCTCTCGACGTTGCTGTAACGGAAATATTGTGTTGATGCTGGAACAACCGCCTGACATCCTGTTTGGAGTAGCAGCTCAGGTGGTGGGATGACGAAGACGCCGATTGGCCTGGCGGAGTCGTGTTGTGTTGATCGCGGGAAATTGTGGCCTCCACATGCGGGTTGCCCTCAAGCCATAGCCGGGTCAGCTGCTCAAGTCTGCACAATGATGCAGGCAGCGGTCCATGAAGGTTGTTGCAGTTGAGGCCAAGGCGCCGCAGCTCCGTCATGCTACCGATTTGTTCTGGGATACAACCACTCAGCTTATTGGAGTAGAGATACAACTTGTGCAACTTCTTCAGCCGTCCTATGGACGTGGGAATGCGCCCGGTCAGGTTATTGCAGCTGAGCCGCAACCAGCGCAGTTCCGTAAGTTGACCAATGTCTGTAGGAATCGGTCCTTCCAGTTCATTACTGCCGAGCCGTAGCATTTGAAGTCTCTTCAACCGGCATATGGACGCTGGAATTCTGCCACCGATTTCGTTGTCGTAGAGGTTGAGGACAGTTAGCTGGCTAAGGTGACCTAGGCTCTTTGGCAGCCGGCCCCTTAAGCCGTTATTGTTCAGATCAATCTCAACGACGCGCTCTGGATCGTCATCGGCTGTCTTGACACCAAACCACATGTGTAGTGGCTTTTTCGACGCCCAATTGCCGCGTTTTTTCCATTGTTTTCCCCCACAACAATGAAACAAGTGGAGTAGTACCGATCGGTCAAAATGCTTGGTTGAGCGGGCAGCAGCCGGGCTTGGGGCTGCAACACCGGTCGACTTTATCACGGCAACAGAGCCACTTGTTGATTTATCGTCAACGTGACCTGCGCTACCGTTGTCATGGGCGACATTAACGCTGTGATCTGCCAAGGACGTACGAAACATTCGCTTTTTTGGGCTTCCACCACTCGAGGTGGGTGACCGCTTCTCCATGGGCATTGGATTTCGGACACGCAGGCCTCCGGGCACAGAGTCACGTCGCCGCGGCAAAGGCACACTCGGCTCCTGGCCGGAATGCGTAACAGTTTACATCACTAACAAATATTCGAACGTATTTGTCTCCAAACTAATTTTGTGCTTCAGATCATGTATTCCAGGCGTACACCGCTGTGGCAGAGTCGTCAATGTGACTTTCAAGCGGCACAAATCGCGGTTGTCATTGTCATTGTCATTGTCATTGTCGTCTTCGTCGTCAGCACTGCCGTCATTGTCGTCGCCGTCGTCGCCGTCGTCGTCGTCATCATCACGTTGTCACTTTTGTCATCTCCGCTGTCGTCACCTCCGCCGCCGTCATTGCCGTCGTCGTCATCATCATCAC
>ENA-OWNT01005554-OWNT01005554.1-seawater-metagenome-genome-assembly--contig:-NODE-5554-length-10342-cov-3.757233_pt1 | contig 10342 bp, 9 predicted proteins | sample MGYA00238136_ERZ651165 | MGnify/ENA primary metagenome ERZ651165 (study PRJEB26861, sample SAMN08777766) | seawater metagenome | isolation source: coastal seawater | place: USA: Florida | collected...
ATAAATTTGAAGATGGCGAAATTGAAAAAGCCAAAAGTTTTTTAAGTCAAATTTCAAGTGAAACGGCGGGTAAAGAAATGTATGATGATGCGCAGGAAATATTGGGTGAATTGTAAATTGCTCAACTCTGCTATGCCTTATTTGAAAAAAAATAAAAAAATCAACAATCAAAACACGTGTGCTGAACAACCAGGTAAGTGCGTCGTTAAAGCGTAACAAAGCGTGGCAGAAGCGGGTTTTAAAAACAACTACCATATGTTGTCCATGTCGTGACCACGAGAAGGGTGCAAAAGGCAGCATACGTAGTGACAACAAACTCACGATGACGACCGTATGATACAGGGTATGTGTGTGTCACACTAAAGTAACTGTCATAAACAATAAAACAGCAGAAAAGGAGAAAAGAGAAAAGTGTTATTATTATTATTGTTATCATTGAGAAGGGATTGCGCGTGAATGTGGGTGGACTTGCGCTCCCGCTGGCACTTTTTTTTGTCGAGACACAAACGCGACCACAATGCCACAAAGATCGAATGCCAGTAAAGGAAAGGTGAGTGTGATTGACACACATACATACATAGTTGTCTCTGTTGAACAAAATCAATCATCGTTTGACGACTTTGCCAAAACTATCCAATCTGAGCATCATTATGATGTTGTTATCTAAATGAGCCATTGTACTTGCTTCACGAGTGACTCTGAGGTGCTTTGACCCCACCGAATCAATTTAATTAAAGCAACTCGCCTTAAAGCTAACACCCCTCCCCCACCCACCCATCCGCACTCAAACAGCTCTAACCTCTCGCCGAACATAGATAAAGCCCTAAGGAACACAAAATTCGCATCGTGGTCAATCAAACGTTAACTTGTGCGATGAATTGGGGACTTTTCCCGCTGTCTTTGGCCATGTGGGTAGCATTCTGCTTCGCTTCCAGCATTTTCCTTCTTCGCTCTCTTCTCTCCAAAATAGCTTTGATGGCATTTGGGGACATCCTGGTCGGTCGCCGTTTGACGCCGGCCTTGGTGGCGTCCCCGGCCTGACTGGCCACCTTTGCTTTCAGGTCAGATTGGAACTGGCGGATCTCGACCCACGTCATCTTGCGACGAACCGGTGAGGAAGCTGGCTTCGCTTTCGGGATCAGACTGGCCACTTCAGTGTGTTTTCGCCTGAGTGAGCTTGACATTGAAGCGGTGCCTGCAGATCGTCTGCTCACTCGGCGCTTTGTCGTCCGTGTGACAGGCACGATGCGGTTGCGCGATCTCGAAAGCGAGAGAGTTGGGGAGCGTGATACCACGTCAGAAGCGGATGAGTGACGGACACTCAGCAACTCGACATCCGGCTCTTCTACCTCTACCACAGTTGAGGAGCCAATGACGGTTTCATTCAGGGTCTCAATGGGCTCGTCGTCCAACAACACTTCCTTGGCCGCAATGTCCACCCTCTTTTTCGTCATTGTGTCAAGCTTTTTCTGCAATGATAGTACCATCTGTTCAGCCTGGCGCCGCTCTTCGTCCGATGACCCGTCCGAGCTGCGGAGAACCTCCAACATCCCCTCCAGCGCCGCCAACGCGACGCAGTGAATGCAGTACGTGCGAAGGGCAGTGAAGGGCAGTGAAGGGCAGTGAAGTGCAATGAAGGGCAGTGAAGGGCCTGGCAAGTGAACAGCAGCGACACTTGCTGTTCCTATGGGCCTGAAAGCGTGGAAGTATGCCAAATGCCATGCCATTAATCAAACATGTCAAGTGTACTTTTCTATTTTCTATTTTCTGTTCATTCTCTGAAAGCAAACAAAATAAAATCGATCACCATTAGAACATTAGAACAAGGGCCTTTCGCCAACACCTATGAATACTAAATACAGAATACTCGTACCATACTCGGGTACAGTACACCGAAACTACAAAAGTAACTCAACATGGATAATAGCTCGAGTCGCGAAATGGTGAAATGGTGCCTCGAATCAGAAAGTGTCGCAAAGAGGCGGCTCGAATCAGAAAGTGTGGCAAAGAGGCGCAATGATCAGAAAGTGACCATACGCGTCGAGTCAGAGAGCAGTGCCTGCCTGCCTGCCATTAAGTGATGAGTCAAAAAGCAGTGCATTGGAAGGAATTGCAGAGTGTCTGTCGCAAGTCCACTCCCGCAGCACACTGACTGCTCCCTTCGTCGCCAATCGCTCACACTCACACTTACCACACTCATCACACTCACCGCCTCCACCCGCACACGACGACTCTCCATTCTCCAAACTCTCCTGAACTGACTCCTCTCCAGCGAGTGAGCGCGCGCGCAGCGCGCACTCACCACCACCCACCCACTCACTCGGAGCACCTGTTTCACCCTCTCGATGCTGTCGTTAACGCTCTGCGACCCGACCGAGACAGCGCCAGGTTCAATCTCAGTTTCATGCGACATTGCGACATTGCGACATTTCGTTTCCCTCCCAGCCACACATTCGTCTACGTAAAAAGGGACTTTTTTTCCAGGACCCAGAGTAGGACCTTGCTGGGTCGCGTATGGCATACCAATGGATATATACCATAGTGTCAGTACCTGGTACTATTACTAGTACTCAGTACCGTAAAGTTCACAATTGAATTGTTCGACAGCTTTTGTTCGGTTGTTCGGCGTTCGTTCGTTCGTTCGTTCGTTCGTTCATTCGTTGCCGTTTCGTCACTGCCGTGCAGTCATCCACCACCACCAATGCCTCAATCCTCGAATGCCAAAGATTCGAAAGGCGAAAGCTCGCAGCGTCGCAGGTCGCTGACTTCTGTTTTGAAGTACACAGTGTCGAATGAATGAAGCCTTGTATGCCATAGTGTTGCAGTGTTGCAGTGGTGAAGCAAGGGGTATGATAATAGCTCTGGACTTGACAAGTACGCTTGGTTGAAGTGTTGCAGTCAATGCCGTAGTTGTCGAGGTTGTTGTTGTTGTTGTTGTTGCGGTTAAAGTTATCCAAGCAATGAATAGACTACTACCGCGCACTCACTCACTTGTTGTTGTTGTTGTTGCTGTTGTTGTTGCTGTTGTTGTCGTCGTCGAGCGGCAAGAACGCCCTGATCCCCGCCCAGGACAACAAACACACGGGCAAGAGAGGACGATGAAGGAAGAGGAAGAGGAAGAGGACGAGGAATGTACGTGCGCGTGTGAGCGGGAGCACCGACGAGCGCGGAGAACACGAACGAACACGAACAGGCAGTTGTTGGAATGTCAGACCAAGTTGGTTGGAGGTGTTGATGTCACGGAGGCAAACAATGCAATGGTACGAGTCGCGTTCCTAACACTTATGAACCACTCCCGTGCTTCGGGGTCGTGATGGCCTGTGCGTCTTTCTCGGCGGACAGTCCATGTTGAAGTTCTGTGCTACCAACTTCAAGGGATTGTACAGCATCGCTGTTCATATTTTTGCTCATTATTTGACACGTCGGTTTGCGGCGAACTGTTGGTTCGGGACTCACTTCCATGACGAGAGTTATTGTGTCGGTGTCGTGGTGTCAGCGAGCACATGAGTGGAGCAAATGTGCTTGACTACTGTCGCCTCAAGCATGCTACGTTTACCAAGCCGACTGCGTCTCATCGGATTGCTGTAAGCGAATAGACCTTCGCGCGATATTGCGCTGGAAATGGCTCACCATCTAGTGCTGAAATACAGCTCTGGGTATGATTACGCTAGAAAACCGCGGTATCCGGCATCCGGCGCCTGCCATGGCGATACTTCGTTGGGACTATCAAAGCTGTACTCTACAAAGGCTACAGCACCGCAAAAAGTGGCTTCCGATGTCCCCAAGTCGGATCCAAACTCAAGCTCTCGCTTGAAGGCGAGGGACGCCGGACAGACGAAAGCCAAGGTCAAGTCAAAAACTTCAAGGTCGTCAAAGCCACAGCGTAAACCGCGGCGATACAAAGTGACAAAAAATCGGAGTCGAAGCCGATTGTACGCGAACAAAAATGCCGACGCCAGGCCGACGCAACGACGGTCAGCAACAAGAACTAGGAAATTGCAGCAGGCAATGGATTTCTCAGCAAAGTCGAGTACTTTGAGCAATGAACAAGCACCACAACAAACCCGGACCGAACCACGCACTGCGGCAAGGCCGTCAACTGGCACACGGAGTTCGTCTCGCGCGAGAGCGCTGCGTTCATCGACTCGGCGACGCCCGTCAACAGCGAACTCTCGACCTCCAAGAAATGGGAACGACTTTCAAACTTCAGCGCGACATGCGCGGCGCCAAAGTGGCAGCGCTGTGCCTTCACGAAATGCGGCGGTGCGGTTGGGACCAAAACAAGTCCAAGATTTAGTGTCAAGGCTCACTGCCCCTTGTAGAAAATCACTTGGCGCAGCAAGGCAATCTTCACACACACACACGCGACCTTCCACTGCTACAAGGCCCAACAGTCCGCACGGGAACCGACAAACAGTGCAGTTCGGCATGAATAGTTTTGCAGTTCGGCAGATCCCCGAGCCAGCCACGGACGTGGACAAGCTTCGAGTGCCACCAACAACAAAGCAAGCGCTGTGGCAGCTCGGAAACCAGCAACGAGAGGGCTTGGCTGCAGTGAGTGTTTGCTTGAACTCAAAGCAAGCGATGCCTCGTGTGTTGCTTCTGCTTGCGATGAGTCAATGTGTCTTTCGCTCTGGTAGGTTCGCCAGGATCTGCAGGCCGCTCGTGAAGAAATGAAAGTTGCGTGGGCTAAAGCAAATCTGTTCCTGACTCAAAGGAGTCTCAACGGAGCGCGAGAGGCATTAGGAGACAGAGCACGTCCCGCAACAAGCCCGCAACGCGCCGCGGCACCTGTGACGCACAAGTCAAATGAGCAAGCACATCCGTGGACTGACACTGACAGCGATGGCACATCGTGACCGGACGAATTTATTTGTGCAAGATCGTGGCTTGTTGAAATTATTTTGTATATCATAACGGATTACTGCACTTGATGCGTTCGGCGATGACTACACATACATACTTGCTGCCATGGCCTAGTTTTACGCAGCTACTTCTGTGTGGCGCGCACCATTTTTATGTCGAGTAGTGCTTCCAGTTGCTGGGATGGGGAGGAGTCTTTCGACTAGGAATGATTGGTGACCTTGGACTGTTTGATCCGCCGTACTGGCGACCAGTGGTCCGAGAAGTCCCAAGCCCGCGATGTGTCGCAGGCGATCTACGCGGGGAAGAGGATGGGGAAGGCGAGGTTGCGGAATGACCTCTGGGACTTTGACTGCCTCCACGGTTGCCACGAGCGGAGTATAAGAAACCTTCCAAACTAATTGCCCTGGATGGGGCTGGGGTGCGCTTCGCGAACGTCGGCTCCGGCAACTTTTCGTCCACCGGCTCGGCGTATGTCGAAGCTTTCTGAGAGGATCTCGCTGGCGATTCGCGCGCTCTCCGTCGGCGTGCACTCGGCGACGGGCGTGTTGGTGATGGTCGCACATTCTGTTTGGACTCCACTCGAGTTTCTGCCAAAGTACTAATCCAACGTTTTTCCAGGAGCGGAAGCACCTTTTGCACAATTTCCAAAGCTCGTGCATCATTAAGGAATGGGACCACGGCCTGGAAAAATGAAAGGGATCCTGTCCATGGCTCACGCATGAACTGAAGCCGAATGCTCCAAATTGCGCGAGTGTACCGCACCAGTCGCTGCGCGGGATCGTCATATCGCACACTTTCATTGACGGACTGCAACTTTTCTAGCACTGCACGCCGACTGCGAGAACAATTTACTAGCGCTTCCAAACTATCTCTGACGCTTCGGGTCCAGAACCGGTGCGCGCGCGTGTTCCGCTGCAATGCAGCCAATACTTCAGGTGGACTAAATTTTCCGGAAAGGCGTTTGACTTGTTTCTGGTAACGTTTCCGCTCTCGTTCAACAAAATGCTGCATCGTCGTGGTGGCTGCCTCAATGTAGCTGTTCTTGTCCTGCTGGAGCTTGTAGCGGACTCGCTCCGCAGGGTCGGAGGCAATCACCTTCCGCACTTCGTCAGTTTTCGTCGCGAGCACGATTGCCTCGTGCTCGCTACTCTCCAACTTGGCAGTGCCTTCCTTTGACGTCTGTTCGTATCTGTACACAATCAAACAAATCAACATTGCGAAGGCACTCAGGTGAATGCAATGCTTGATACCATGCAGTGCGTTCTACAAAACAGGATACATACTTCTTCTCTAGACTCTCGGTTTGCTTGCGTTGAGTAGCGGTCTGTAAACGAATCTCCAGCAATTTCTCCTGCAAGATTGCGGCGTCCACATTGTTGTCCGCCACCATCCGCTCAAACTTCACGGCTCGAAGAAGAACGTGGATATTCTTTGCGGCCGCTAATTTGTCTTTCGCTTCGCTGAGTTTGTTGTACATGGCTTGGTATTGCTCTGCACGCACGTAAGGGGACAACGTTGACACAGTCACCGCACGTTGTTGCTGTGGGTCTGATGGACCAGCGTGCACGAGGGTGGATGATGGGCTCTGGCCGAACGCATTCGTGCCTCGGTTGTGATTCGGTAGGTTCGGGTGGTGGAGCCCGTAAGGGTACTGTGTCCCATTCGCGTGCGACGGTGATCCTGTCGAATTTCGCTTGAAGATGGCGCGGTTGTCATTCTTAACTGGTTCGCTGTAAATGGCGGCGGAAGAAACCGGTCTCCTGTGCGGCGACAGTAAATCAATCGATGCCGACTTTTGCTTTGGCTGAGGAGTTCGATCTTGAGGAACAGTCGCGTCAGTTTTTTGTTCCGGCGCTGGCCACTCACTATTCCGCTTCGCAAGGGGAGCAGATGGTGGCGATGGCTTACCATTTCGAGGGCTCACTAACGCCTTCCATTTCTTCTGGCTCTTCAGCACACCTGAGTTCATCAGGGCGACATTCTCGAGGTTGATATATACCTCGTTCTTGTACTGACCCAGCATGTGCTTGAGACGGCGTTGCTGGATGCTGTTGAGACCGACTTCCCCGAGTTTGTCTAAGTTGGCTCCAATATCTTCGATGGTAAAGATCTGTTTGTCCGAAAACGCGGGAATGAATTTGCCGAGGTTGAGTGACTGCAGCCAATGCTGTGTGTCCATGTCCATCATTTCGGCAGCCGATGCCTGACGGGGAGTTGGGGGAGCTTCTGACTCCGATTCCCTGTCAGCGGGGGCCGCCCACGGATCGGGGTCCCATCCTTCTCCCTCTCCCTCGCGCTCACTGTCCTCACCGTCGTCCCACTTGTTATTGGATGGTACGGATTCTTGTTCGTTGCCTGTGACATCATTTGCAGTGCCAACGTTTATTGGGGGTGGCTGCTGCCAAGACTCGGCTTGTCGTTCGTCGTCTGCGCCTTCGTCTGCGCCTTCGTCTTCTCCGCTGGCATCGAGAGCTCCTGGTGGCGGAGTGATATCAGAACGCACTTCGTCTTTCGTAGTCGACGGGGCAGTCGCCACGCCATCTCGCTTGACCAAAAAGCGTACAGGTTGTCTTTGCGAGAGCAATTCCAGCACCATTTCCTGGAAATCATCCAAACTCATGCCACGAATGTCAGTGTCCCCCACACCGACAATAGTGTCACCGATTTTAAGACCGCACTGTTCGCCGTAACTGCCGACTCCAAACTCTTCAACGACCACAGGATCAAACTGCGTCTCTTCATCTTCGATCTCGCCGCCAGAAAATAACACACCAAGGTTGCCACCGTTGGACGGGCACTCCACAATGAGATCGTGAGGCACCACAGGTTTGGATGACGCAGCTGGCAACGGCGGAGGCGCCTCCGACTTGTCGGGTACGTTCTCACCAGCGACATTAGATGTCGGGACTTCTGAGTCGTTCGGGACAGCTGACTCGCCGTGGCGCGGAGGAACGGTTGGTAACACCCTGCCAGTCGCTGCGTCGCTGTCACCCGCCGACGATGGAGGGGGCTCCGCATTGGTGTCCTTCAACGAAGCGCGATACAAAGAAAATTCGAGTGGAGTGCCTGGACCTTGCCTCATAATTTGTGATAGTGTTGCGTGAAACACGTCAAAGTCTTCCCCCAACACGTTTTGACCATTTACGGCCACGATAACATCATGGTCGCGCAAACCGATCCGTCGCCCAAACGCGATATCACCGGCGTCCTGGTTGTCGACAAAGCCCTCCACGAAAATGTGCTCGTGATTGAGGTCTCCTCCCGACGTGTCATCGGCAGGCGGGTCTCCGCCCGCGAATAATGTCTGGAAACCACCAGACTCGGGAACGGTGCATTGCACTGTGCAGTTCGCAACCACGGTTTGAGTGGGATGCTCACTCGGATGCACGGATGCAGAGGCGTCGAGTTCGCTATTCGTGCCATCCTCAGGGGGCGGCGCTGCGGCGTGGTCTCCAGTACCATGTTGCTCCTCAGCGCCGCCTCCCTGACGGTATACCCCGAGGACAGCTGTTTCATTGGCTGTGATAATAGCCTTCAACGCATCGTAAAATACGTCGAAATCTTCGCCCAAGACGTTTTGCCCATTGACGGACACAACGACGTCACCCTCTCGCAAGCCGCAAGCGCGGCCGTGAGGATTGGGCACGCCCTCTTTGAAGCCATCCACGAAAACATTCATGAAGCGGCGGCTGTTAGGAGCAGGGTTTTCGATTTCGTCGCCGCCACAGAACAGCGTTTGAAAGCCACCCGGAGAAATCGGGCACCGAATTGTGTGCGTGGCTTGCATGGGCTGATTAATGTTCAGCATCGCGGAAGGATGATCTTCTTCGGGCAACTCGTCATCTTCCTGAAAATTACCGGCTGCACCTCCGCCACCCCCACCGCCGCGACGGGGAGATGGCGGCTCTTCTCTCCTCACCAAAGGGCGGGCCGACTTTGAATCTCGATATACTGAGAAGCGAATGGCCTCTCGGTTGTTCTTACACTGAATAACGAGATCTTGGAAGACATTGAGGTCTTGGCCGAGCACGTCTTTCCCGTTGACAGCGACAATGACGTCTTCAACTTGCAGGCCGCACACCAGTCCATGCGCTTGGTTGTCCACAAAGCCGCCAACGAAGATGTTCGTGAAAGCTCGCAGGTCGTGGCCTCCTGAGAACAAAAAAAACAATTCAATGGTGAACAGGCACGCTCAGGGAGATGGGCCGGTGACGCACACACGAGAAAACTTGCCTTTGATTTCGATGGGATCTCCACCATGAAACAATGTCTGCAAGCTCCCATCGAACGGTGGGCACTCAACGGTCGCGTTCGCCACAAGCATTTTGTTCAAAGACAGCTTTTCTGGAGACTCAATCATTCCGTTGAGTGTTGTGAACCACAAATCCCGAGTCTCTTTCTCTTGAAAGCGAAGGTCGACACCACCCTTGTACTCCTTTCCAGGATGTATGATGCAGAGGCACTTCGACCCGTCCATCTGATACTTTTTGATGTCGTTCGTCGACACCTTGAGGGGCATCCCTATGACAATAGCCAAGGCTTCGGAAAGCAGCAGAGTCTTGTATTTCTTCTCATTCTTCGATGCGCCTTTCGCCCAGCATAGAACGGGCTGCGAGGGTGTGGAAGAATCCACCCATAGGTAGCGCTTCGTTTGGTACTTGGTTTCGTTGACCATCTTCTTGTCGATCACACCACCCTCCGAAAGGATGGTGCGGGGATCGAGCATAACTGACATCCTACGCTTCGTCCGACGGCTACGGCTCTGAGCAGGCCGTCAAACAGCCGCAACACTGCAACGGAGACCGACAACTCACGGCATCTGGAAGTCGGTCCGGTGCGAAACGAAAATTTTCGCGCTGGGCAATTACTTGCACTCACAAAAAAGACAGGTTTTCAACACGTTCACGCACATTACGGACCACATTGTCAACGACCGACCGGTCAATAGACGAACGTGTGTCCCCAATAACCAACCCACACCAATCAAACAACTCTGGCAACAACAAACAACGACGAAAGACAGCAGCCGGCACCAGCACCAGAACCACAACCGACAAACAACACCATCACTACGACACAACCACCACCAAAGAGTAGACCACACAAACTTAACAACTACGCCAGGCAATCACAACGAGCAACAACAAACCACAAACGACGACCAATGAACAATGACCAATGAAACAACGAACACCGTATGAACGGACAAACAGCCACGAACGACGACGAACAACGAACAACGAGGAACAACGACGACGACGACGACGGACAACGACAATTTTACAACGAACGACGACGACTAACGAACAACGAACGACCGACGAACAACGATGGCCCCAATGACCAAAACAACGACGGACGAACGAACGAAGAACAACAAACGAACGAACGAACAACGACAACGACGAACGAACGAACGAACGAACGAACGAACGAACGAACGAACGAACGAACGAACGAACGAACGAACGAACGA
>ENA-OWNT01005556-OWNT01005556.1-seawater-metagenome-genome-assembly--contig:-NODE-5556-length-10337-cov-3.852924_pt1 | contig 10337 bp, 8 predicted proteins | sample MGYA00238136_ERZ651165 | MGnify/ENA primary metagenome ERZ651165 (study PRJEB26861, sample SAMN08777766) | seawater metagenome | isolation source: coastal seawater | place: USA: Florida | collected...
CCCGAGCCCCCCCCCCCCCCCCCCACGGAGGTCCCCAACGTTCCGCGCCCTCGTTCCCATGCTGTTCCTCGTCGCCTGTGGCGGCGGCGCCCAGAAGCTGTGCGACAAGACCGCCGAGTGCGACCCCGACGTCGATGTCGACGAGTGCATGGAGGAGTTCGAGGAGTTCGAGGCCGCGGCCAAGGAAGAACGGCTGCGAGAGCGACCTCGACAAGATGATCAAGTGCATCAACAAGCACGGCGAGTGCGACGGTGACGGCTACTTCACGAGCGATGAGTGCATCGCCGAGGCCCTCACGGTCTTCGTGTGCACCGCAGGCGACATCACGGGCTCCAGCAACTCCACCACCTGGACCGACACCGGCCTGTAGGCCCAACTAGCGTCACAGCGCGGAGCCTGTCAGAACAACACGCTGCCCGCCAGGACACCGCCCAGGCCCACCGCCACGAGCGCGGCGCCTGCGAGCAGCACCAGGATCACGAGGCCGACGCCGACCGCCACCCACGGCACGCCACCCGACGACGGGGGCACGCTGCTCGGGACGGCGGGGGCTACGTCTTCCACGAGCTCACGGCCGACGAGCTCGCCAGCCTCTACCTCGTCGCGGGAGGCGCGGATCAAGTCGGGCAGCCCCTCCTCGGCCCAGTCTCGGAGCGCCGGGCTCAGCCCCGCGCGGGCCGAGGTCGCCTGCCGCTCCACGTCGCGGGCGGTGGGGCGCTCGGCATGCTTGAAGGAGAGCATGGCCCGCACGAGCTGGACCGTGGCGTCGCCATGCCCGGCGGCGGTGAGCTTGGCGCAGCGCTCGTCGACCCGCGCCCGATGCCGCTTGGGGGAGAGGAAGGTCTGACCGAAGCGCTCGCCCGTGAGCATCTCCACCAGCACGACGCCGAGGCTGTACACATCGCCCGCGGGGGTCTCCACCCCGTCGATCCGCTCCTGGGCGACGTAGCCCAGGCTGCCGAAGGCCAACGACCGGGTCTTCGCCTCGCGCGCGTCGAAGTCGGCCCGGGCGACCCCGAAGTCCAGCACCTTCACCTCACCGGCGGTGGTGACCTGGATGTTGGCGGGCTTGATGTCGCGGTGGAGCAGCTTCAACGCGCGGCCATCGGGCCCCTCGGTGTGGAAGGCCACGTGGAGTGCCCCGGCGACCTCGGCCACGACCTCCAGGGCGCAGCTCTCGGGCAGCGCCCCGATCTGCTCCACGAGTTGCCGAACATCGAGCCCGTCGACGAACTCCATCACCACGGTCCAGTGACCCGCGAGCCACACCAGGCCATCGACATTGACCACCGCGCGGTGGCGGATCAGCCCGAGGATGCGGGCTTCGTCGCGCAGGCGGCGGGCGATGTCTTCCGTCTCGGACTTCTCGGAGTGGAGGACCTTCAGAGCGACCCGCTTGGCGAAGTCGCCCTTGCCACGCATCTGCGCACGGTAGACCGTGCCCATGGCGCCAACGCCCACGGTGTCGAGCACCTCGTACCGACGCGCCTCGCTCATCCCTGGGCGTCCCCACTCACGAGGGGGCATGTAGCCGATCGGCGAAGCAATGGCCGGGGACAGACGCCGCTCATCCCCACGCGCGGAGGAAGTCGGCCAGCGCGAGCAAGGCCCCGAGGCCCATGGTGGCGAGCAAGTCGATCACCGTGCCCGTGGCACAGCCCGCCGCCGAGCCTACCCAGCCGCGCAGCCACGCGCGCCACCCTTCGCGGTGGCCCACCACCCCTCCGACGATGGCACCGACCAGGGCCAGCAGCCAGCCCAGGCCGGGCACGGGGGCCATGACGCCGAGGCACGCCCCCAGCGCCGCACCGGTGGCGCTCCCTGCCGCGCCGCCCAGGGCCCGACTCGTGATCGCCGGTGCCGCCACCTGCGCCAGCGCTCCTACCAGGGTGACCCCCGCGGCCAGGGGCAGCGCCTCCCGAGGCAGGACCTCGAAGTCCGTCAGGCCCGCGAAGGCCACCACGCCCAGCAGCGACACCGCACAGCCCGGAAAGCCAGGCACCACCGAGAGGAGCCCGCCCAGCGCGAAGCCCGACAGCGCAGTGACCCAGGCGAGCTGCTCCAATCGGCCTCCGGCGAACCTCGAATGTGTAGCACGGCCGACCGCACGAGCCTGCCCCGCCGGCGCGTTAGCCCTCCCCATGCAGTACAGAGGATTCACGCTCGACGGCTTCCAGGAGCAAGCCATCAACGCACTCGCCGATGGCAAGAGTGCGCTGGTGTGCGCGCCCACGGGCACCGGCAAGACCATCATCGCCGACTGGATCGTCGACCAGGCGCTCCAGAAGGGCAGGCGTGTCGTGTACACCGCGCCCGTCAAGGCTCTCTCCAACCAGAAATACCGCGACTACGTCCGGCTGCACGGCGAAGAGAACGTCGGCCTCGTCACCGGCGACCTCGTGATCCGACGCGACGCCCCCTGCCTCGTGATGACCACGGAGATCCTGCGGAACATCCTCCTCGGCGACGACGACGTGAGCGACCTGCACGCGGTCGTGCTCGACGAGATCCACTTCCTCGACGATCGGGAGCGCGGCACGGTGTGGGAGGAGGTGCTCATCTACCTCCCCCAGCCGGTGCAGGTGGTGGGGCTGTCGGCCACGCTGTCGAACCTGAAGAGCTTCGCCCACTGGCTGGAGAGTGTGCGGGAGCGCCCCATCGAGGTCGTGGTCGAGGAGACCCGCGCCGTCCCCCTCACCCACCACCTGTTCAGCGTCGACACCGGCATGGTCGACCGCACCACCTACGAGCGCACGTGGAAGCGCAAGCGTCACCAGCGCGACCGAGGCCGGGGTGGCAAGGGCCGAGGCCGGGGTCGACCACGGCGACGCACCACCCACCTCGACACCTTCGACGCCGTCGATCAGGAAGGTCTGCTGCCCTTCCTCTACTTCGTGTTCTCGCGGCGCGACACCGAGCGCTACGCCCGCGCCCTGGGCCGCCATGTCGGCCGGTCCCTGGTCGACGAGGAGACCAGCGAGGCCCTAAGGCAGCGGCTCCGCCAAGCCGCCATGGACCTCGGCCCCACCCTCGACGACGAGCTGCGTGAGCTCTACGCCAAGGGCATCGGCTTCCATCATGCCGGGCTGCACGTGCAGCTCAAGGCCCTGGTGGAGGAGCTCTACGAGGCCAAGCTCATCCAGGTGCTCTACACCACGTCGACCTTCGCGCTGGGCATCAACATGCCCGCCCGCTCGGTCGCCTTCGACAGCCTGCGGAAGTTCGACGGCCGCAGCCTCGCCCCGCTGTCGACGCGGGAGTTCATGCAGATGGCGGGCCGGGCCGGTCGGCGAGGTCTCGACGAGCACGGCCACGTGATCTGCCGCATCGACATCGAGGAGTACGGCGAGGTTCGGCCCCAGCTCCAGCGGTACGAGGAGGGCACCTCCGAGCCGGTGCTGAGCTCCTTCAGCTTGTCGTGGAACAGCATCGTGAACCTGCTGGCCACCCACGACATGGACCACATCCGGCAGGTCGTCGACCGCTCCTTCCTCTCCTACCACCTCGAGCGCGCAGCCAAGCGCCTGCGGGCCGAGGCCGAGCGCAGCGAGGGGAACCGGAACGTCTCCCACAAGCAGACCAAGAAGCTGCACCGGCGGGCGGCTCGCGCTGAGACCCGCTGCTGGGACGAGTTCAAGCGCAAGGTCCGCTACCTGCGCTCCGTTGGCTACCTGGGTGAGAACAACGGCTTCCATGCGGGTGCAAAGGTGCTGATGCACCTGCAGATCAGCGAGATCCTCACCACCGAGCTCGTGCTGAGCGGCGTGCTGGAGACCCTCACCCCCGAAGAGCTGTTCGGCGTGTGCTGCTCCATCACCAACGAGCTCGGGCGCCACGTGCGGTGCCACGCCCGCCCCAGTCGCTACGACAAGCAGCTCGCGCGGGAGATCGCGGAGCTGGTGAACGGTCCGGTGGTCGGCGATGCCCACGAGCTCACCGAGTCGCAGCCCACCTTCGACCCGGACCTCATGCTCCTCGGTCGGGCCTGGGCCGAGGGCAAGCCCCTCCAAGAGGTCCTGCTGATGGTCCACTCCGACACCGACGTCGCCGGCGACCTGATCAGCGGCTTCCGCCGCGCCAAGGACCTCGTGGGCCAGCTCAAGGAGGTCTACAAGGCCGACCCCGAGCGCTACGAGATGCTCCACACCCTCGCGCGCTCGGTCGCCCGCGACGAGGTCGAGGTAGTAGGCTAGCGCCATGGCCTACCGAAGCCCCGCCGAAGCCGAGCAAGAGCGCATCCGCACGCTCTTCCTGCAGATGTGCGTCCGGGCCGAGTCCATGGTGCGACTGGCCGTGCGGTCCGTGGTCGATCGCGACCCCTCGCTGGGCCGGAGCGTGGTCTCCGCCGACCGCGACCTCGACAAGCTGGAGGTGGAGATCGACCGCCTCTGTCTCCGCTACCTCGCCAACCGGAGCCCCGTGGGCTTCGAGCTCCGCATGATCACCACCATGATGAAGATGGTGACCGACCTCGAGCGGATCGGCGACCTCGCGGTGAACGTCGCGGAGCGCGGCCTGCACCTCACGGCCGGCAGCGGCATCGAGCCCGGGATGGATCTCCCCCGCATGGGAGAGCTCGCCGCCGACATGATCCGCGCCGCCGCCGACGGCTTCCTCGAGGGCGACCCCGCCATCGCCCAGGAGCTGTTCGCCCGCGACAAGGAGGTCGACGAGCTGAACCGGCAAGCCTTCGCCCGATGGATCGAGGCGATGTCCGCCCACCCGGATCAGGTCGACCGCGCGCTGTCGCTCACCTCGATGTCCAAGCACCTCGAGCGCGTCGCCGACCACGCCTGCAACCTCGGCGAGATGATCGTGTTCCTCGTCGAAGGCGAAGACGTACGCCACTCGTTCGAGCCGTAGGCGCTCCCTACCGTCGGCCGTCGGCCGGCAGCCGCACCGTGAAGGTGGCCCCTTCTCCCACCTCGCTCCGCACGGTCACGTCGCAGTTCGTCGCGCGGGCGTAGTGCTTCACGATGGCCAGGCCCAGGCCCGTGCCCCCCGCTCGGCGGGATCGGGCGGCGTCGACCCGGAAGAAGCGCTCGAAGATCCGGGCCTGATGAGCGGGGTCGATGCCGATGCCATCATCGACCACGTCGATGCAGACCTGGTCGTCGTCGTCGCGGCGGGCCCGCACCGTGACCTCGCCGCCGTCCGGCGTGTAGGCGACCGCGTTGCGGGCCAGGTTGCTCACGATGGCGGCCAGGGCGTCGGGGTTGCACCAGCCCTCGAGGTCGCCGGGGGCATCGAGGGAGAAGACCTGGTCGCGGGCCCCCGCCTCGTCGGCCGCGTCGATCACCGCGGACACCAACACCGGGTGGAGCGGCAACCGCTCGAGGGGCAGCTCCTTCAGGCGCGTCTCGATGCGATGCAGTCGGAGTAGGTCCTCGAACAGATCGCGCAGGCGCCGGGCATTCCGCTCGACGGTTCGGAGCATCGAGGCCACGCCGTCCGGCAGCTCGTCCGCGGTGGCGAGGAGGGTCTCGGCGTAGCCCATGAGCGCCGTGATGGGCGTACGGAGCTCGTGGGACACGTTGGCCACGAAGTCGGCCCGGGCACGCTCGGCCTCGCGGGCCATGGAGCGGTCCTCGATCCGCACGACCACGATGTCGTCGGCGAGGCGCTCGGACCAGACGCAGAGGTCGCCCCAGCCGGTCGCGAAGTCCCGCTCGGTCACCGTGCCCACCTCGGCCGCCTCGACGACCTCGTGCACCTCGACGGCGGGAATGACCTCGATGGGACGCCGCCCCACCGGGCTACCTCGCAGGCGAAACAGCTCCTCCACCACCGGGTTGGCGTAGGTGACCACGCCGTCACGGTCGATGACGACCAGGCCCAGGGAGCTTCGGTCGAGGACCCGCTGCGTGGTGGCGAGCTGCCGCCGGGTGACCGCGAGCACGTCGGCCTGACGGAGTTCGACGACGGTCAGCGCGCGGGACAGGGACCGCAGCTCTGGGGGAAGCGAACCGAAGGGTGTTCGCTCCTCCAGGGCCACCGCCAGGTGGTCGGCCGCGGCCTCGAAGGCTCGCACCTCCCTCGCGCAGGCAACGCCTGTGCTGGCGGCGCCGGCGCAACCCACGAGCAAGCCCCACAGGAGCCCATAGCCGGGCTCGGGGGCCGACAGGGCCGCCACGAGCACCCCCGCCACGGTGATCGCCAGGCCCCCGACCGCCATCACCGGGAGGGCCCACAGCGAGCGGGTGGGCGGGGCACTCACCCCTTCGGCGTCGCGTTGAAGCGGTAGCCCACGCCCCGCACCGTCTCCAGGTGGCTGGCCACCGAGCCGAGCTTCTCGCGCAGGCGCTTCACGTGGGTGTCGACCGTGCGGGTGTTGATGTCGGGGGGCATGTCCCACACGTCTTGCAGGAGCTGGCCACGGCTCTGCACCCGACCGGGCCGGCTCGCCAGGGCGTGGAGGAGCTTGAACTCGGTCGCCGTGAGGGGAATCTCCTCCCCCTTGGCGAAGGCCCGATGCCCGTCGAGGTCGACCACCAGGTCGCCGTGGCGGAGCATGGCCGACTCGCTGGGCGCGGCGTCGGCGGGCTCGACCGAGCGCCGGAGGATGGCCCGCACACGCAGCATGAACTCCCGCACGGAGAAGGACGACTTCACGACGTAGTCGTCGGCGCCGAGCTCGAAGCCCACGACGCGGTCGATCTCCTCCCCCCGTGCCGTCAACATGATGATGGGGGTGCCCGCCAGCGCGGGGTTGGCTCGGATGCGCCGACACACCTCGGTGCCGGGATGGTCCGGAAGCATCAAGTCGAGGACGACCAGGCGGGGCCGATGGGCCTCCACCAGGGCCAGCGCCTCGGCTCCGTTGGCGGCCAGCACCACCTCGAAGCCCTCACGCTCGAGGTTGACCTTCAGCAAGGAACGAAGGTCTTCCTCGTCGTCGACCACCAGAATGGGACCGTCACCCATCGTCCCTCCCCACGTGCGAGCGGGTAACCCCTGGCCCCGCCTCGGCAAGCCTCCGTCACGGGGTGGTCACACGGGCACGGCAGCGGGTACAACGGGGCCTCCCGGAGCCCACCGTGTCCCACCGCCCCCCAACCCCGCCCCGAGGGACCACACCTGCGCTCGGCGCCCTCGGCCTCCTCCTGATGTCCGCCCCGGCGCTGGCGGCCTCCACCGACCCGGACCTCACCTGGCGGACGCTCACCACCGAGCACTTCCACATCCACTTCCACCAAGGCGTGGAGCAGGTCGCCGACGAGTTCGCCGGCATGGTGGAGGGGGTGTACGACACCATGACGGAGGAGCTCCAGTGGGAGCCGCGGCGGCGCACCGAGGTGGTGCTCATCGACCGCACGGACGCCGCCAATGGCTACGCGCGCACCGTGCCCTACAACGCCATCACCATCTACGTCACCGCGCCGACGGAGGACTCCAGCCTCAACCTCTACGAGGACTGGAACCACGCGATCTTCACCCACGAGCTCACCCACGTGCTCCACATGGACACGAACCACGGCATCGTGCGGGCGGCGCGGGCCGTGGTGGGCCGCATCGCGTCCACCAACGACATCTCCCCGTGGTGGATGGTCGAAGGGCTGGCGACCTTCCAGGAGACCCGCCACACCCCCGGCGGGCGAGGCCGGGCCAGCTGGCCCGACATGCTCAAGCGCACCGCCGTGGTCGAGGATGCCTTCCCCCCGCTGGGCAACCTCGACGGCCTGCAGCCCAAGCCCCCCGCGGGCAACCTGCGCTACCTCTTCGGGCAGGACTTCATCGACTACGTCGCGCGGCACACCGGCGAGGACGTGTGGACGCGGTGGGTGCACCTGTACGGCGGCCACGTCCCCTACCTGCTGCCCAGCAAGAAGGCCTTCGGCGACAGCCTCCACCACCTCTACGACGGCTGGCGCGCCGAGGCCATCGCCCGCTACGAGGCCCAAGCTCGGGCCGTGCGGGACGAGGGCGAGACCGTCGGCCGGCTCGTCAGTCCCCCCGAGGCGAACTGCGGTGCTCCCTCCTTCAGTCCCGATGGCGACCGCCTCGTGTGGTCCTGCTACGACCTGCGCACCGGCTCCGCCATCTGGATGGCCGATGGCGAGGGCTATGCCGGGGAGGTCCTCCTCCAGGACCGAGGCGCCAGCTATTTCACCTGGCGGGGCGACAGCGAAGCCTTCGTGTATGCCGGGTCCCACCTGGTGAACCGATTCAACGTGTGGAGCGACATCTACCTGCACGACCTCGGCGGTGCGACCACGGCCCTCACGGCAGGGGCCCGAGCCCGCGACCCGGACTTCTCTCCTGATGGCTCTCGGCTGCTGTACGTCACCAACCGGGCCCAGAACAACCAGCTCGAGGTCGCTACGGTCGACCGCCGGCGCCAGCGCCTCACCGAGCACACCGACCACACCCAGTACAGCACACCGCGCTTCTCGCCCGATGGGCAGGCCGTGGCGCTCTCCATGTGGCGTGATGGTCGCCGCGACCTGTGGCTGGTGTCCCCGGAGGGCGAGCCACTCCGCCGGCTCACCGCCGATACCGCCATCGACGCCGACCCGGTGTGGTCGGCCGACGGGCGCTGGCTCTTCTTCACCTCCGACCGCTCCGGCATCCCCAACATCTACGCCGTGGAACTGGCCACCGAAGCGTTGTTCCAGGTCACCAACGTCGTCACCGGGGCTGCAAAGCCCAGCGTCCACCCCAGCGGCGAGCGCATCGCCTACCAGGAGTACAGCAACGACGGCTGGGACATCCGCGTGCTCGACCTCGACCCGGCGCGGTTCATCCCCCGCGGCACCCTGCCTCGCCTCGCGCGCTGGCCCGCCCCCCTGAGCCAGCTGGTGAAGCCCGCTGCAGGCGGCGAGGCCGAGCCCCTGGCGAGCGTGCCCTCCTGGGAGGGCGACCCGCTGGCCGCCGAGCGGGGGCCCGGACACACGCTCCTCCCCCGCTTCGCCCAGGACCCACCCTCGGACGTGCTGGACTCCTTCGACGCGCCCGACCTCCGCGACGCCTTCGGCGAGGAGGAGGACTACCCCTTCTCGGTGCCGGTGAAGCGCTACAACCCGCTGCCCACCTTGGTGCCGCGGTACGTGCTGCCCAACATCCGCACCACCCCCTTCGGCGCGGGCCCGAACGTCCAGCGCCTCTGTGGCGGCCCCGGCGCCTTCTGCCCCGGGCTCTACGGCGCGCTCTCCACCTCCGGCGGCGACGCCCTCTCCCGCTACCTGTGGACGGCGAACGTCAACTACCGCACCGACGCCGAGGCCGGCGGAGGCGGTGCCTCCTTCGTCATCAACCGGTGGCTCCCGGTGTACACCTTCGCGGTGGACACCCGCCCGGTCGCCGCCGGCCAGCTCCTCTTCGTGGACCCCGCCAACCCGGTCGACGAAGCCGGCGACCCCCTCCTGCTCGCGACCGACCCGCCCACCATCTACTGGGAGCGTCGCACCACGGCGGCCGCGACCGTGAGCTGGCCCTACCGCCTCCGCGAGAGCCTGTTCGCCCGCTACTCCCTCACCTATCGCACCAACCTCGCCGACCTTCCAGCCCAGGTGTACGGCCCCTCCGTGCCGCTCCAGGGCTACCTGGGCGCGATCTCCGGCGGCTGGCGGTACAGCTGGTCTCAGGCCACGGCCTACGCCATCAGCCCAGAAGACGCCCGCGTCGTCAGCTTCGTCGGCTCGCTCCTCACCCCCTGGCTCGGCACCTACCGCCGCACCGAGAGCGGCGAGCTCGAGCCCTTCACGCAGGTCCAGCTCACCGGGGAGCTCCGGGAGTACGTGGTGAACCCCTGGGTGCCCAACCACGTCCTCGCCGTGCGCGGCGGGTCGGGCGTGACCTTCTGGGGCGCCGACATCATCGGCAACTACTACCAGCTCGGTGGGTCCTTCGGCGACGGCGCCTTCAGCGTCACCCCGGACGAGAGCCGCATGCTCCGCGGCTACCCCCTCGGCAGCGACTTCGGCGACCTCTACTGGCTGGCCTCCGCCGAATATCGCCTCCCCCTGGCCCAGGTGCAGCGCGGGGTCGGCACCCTGCCCTTCTTCCTCCGCAACGTCAGCGCCGCAGGGTTCGTCGACGCCGGCAATGCCTTCAACAACCCCGCCGCCACCCTCGACCGCGCCGCCACGGGCACCGACCTCCTCCAGGCTGCCGGCACCGAGCCCCTCGTCGGGGTCGGCGCAGAGGTGTCCGTGCGCATGGTGCTCGGCTGGGCCGTGTCCCTCACCGGTCGCTTCGGCTACGGCGTGGGCCTCACCGGCGACCGTGCCCTCACCCCTGCCGGCGGCCTGCTCGCGCCGGCGTACGCCCGCGTCGGAGGTTCCTTCTGATGCTCCTGCTCTCGGTCGCCCTCGCGGCCCCCATCGCCGATGTCGTC
>ENA-OWNT01005557-OWNT01005557.1-seawater-metagenome-genome-assembly--contig:-NODE-5557-length-10336-cov-5.870065_pt1 | contig 10336 bp, 8 predicted proteins | sample MGYA00238136_ERZ651165 | MGnify/ENA primary metagenome ERZ651165 (study PRJEB26861, sample SAMN08777766) | seawater metagenome | isolation source: coastal seawater | place: USA: Florida | collected...
GGTTTTGAATAAGGCATGCATTTGATTCAAGAATAGTATCACCTTGCATTAAGCCGTTTGCTTCAAGTGTTGCGCCAGTAGAAACGAGATCACAGATTGCATCAGCAAGTCCAGCACGAGGAGCGACTTCTACAGAGCCAGTTAGCATCACCGCACTTGCATTAATACCTTCTCGTTTTAGGTAGCCTTTTAGAATTTCAGGGTAAGTTGTTGCAATACGCTTGCCTTCAAACCAAGACTTATCTTGTGGACCAAGTTCTTGTGGCCATGCAAGTGCAAGGCGGCAATAACCAAAATCTAACTTAGACAGCTTTAGTACTTCAGAATATTGGTTTAGGCTCTGGCGCTCCGCTTGAGTTTCTTCAAGTACGTTTTCACCAACGATACCTAGGTCACATACACCGTCCATTACAAGACCTGGAATATCGTCATCACGAACACGTAAAACATCGATAGGCATATTGGTTGAGTGTGCAATTAGGCGTTGTTCACGCAGGTTTAATTTCACACCTAGTTGCTTGAGAAGTTCTTGGCAGTCTTTTGAAAGTCTGCCAGATTTTTGAATTGCGATTCTTAAACGGTTGTTAGTACTCATTATTTATATCCTTTGTTCTAAAACGAAAAACCCCGAGGGAACCTCGGGGCGATATAAATTCTGAGTTGAGTCGCCGGGAGGTTCCTTTTAGGAATAACCCACCAGCGAAATACCTGACAGGCTATTCGGGTGTATGATGGTGATGATGAATAGTTGTCAGTGTAATAAACATGTAAATTCTCTTAATCAATTTTGATAACGTATTTAGAAGAACATATTTTACGGTTTCAGTGCAACTAAAATTTTGGATTTTTTAAAGTATAAATTATAACGGTCGATAATAAGAAGTAGGTACAAGCTTGTAGGAGGATATAATGGATGTATTTAAGCCCTTGTTAACTAACATAATTAGACTTGAAGTTTCGCATAAGCCGACTTTTTATGTTGCAGGTGTTGTTGATAATAAAGTTGAAAAAGTAAAACTCGATAAGGCCAAAAAAGAAGACGCAAAAAGAAAACTCAACGAGCAATCTAGCAACAAAAAGCAAAAACAAAATGAAAACGACGAGGAAGATGGTAAACATTTAGATGTGTGGGCGTAACATCTTAATCATGTTTGCTTACAGTCGGTTGCTCAACTAGACACTAAACCGTACAATTGCAAAAAACACTGCTGTAGTCACTTCTTGCAAATTAAAACGCTTTTTTCAGAATCAGGTCCTTTAGCTTTAAATATTCCTGGATATAAACCAAGACAGCCACAAATTGATATGGCTGAGATGGTGCATGCCGCCATGGAAAATAAATCTCAATGTGTGGTTGAGGCAGGAACTGGTACGGGTAAAACATTCGCGTATTTAATTCCTGTGTTACTCAGCGATAAAAAGTCGATCATTACCACTGGCTCTAAAGCACTACAAGAACAGCTTTATCATAGAGATTTGCCACAACTTGCTAAAATATTGAATAAAGGTAGAAAAGTTGCCCTGTTAAAAGGGCGTGCAAATTATCTATGTACCTATCGACTTGAGCAGCATGTCGCCCATGTTCCAACCGATGACCCTGATGTGATGCATCAACTTGCCATGGTTGCAAAGTTTGCCTCTCAAACTAATACGGGTGATTTAGCCGATTGTGTTGGTATTGAAGAAGATGCCAAAGTATTACCTTATGTAAACTCAACGGCGGATAACTGTTTAGGCAAGGAGTGTCCTGATTACGCTGAATGCTATATAAGAAAAGCGCGTATCAAAGCAATGGAAGCAGATATTGTGGTGATCAATCATCACTTATTCTTCGCAGATATGGCGGTGAAAGACTCTGGCTTTGCTGAGCTTATGCCTGATGCTGATAATTACATTTTTGATGAAGCGCACCAAATTCCAGAAATTGCCAGTGATTATTTTGGTGACAGCATAAGCACCAAACAGCTGGTGGCTTTAATCAACGATCTGCGTTTAATCTACCGCTCTGATGTTCCAGACATGTTGCAATTAGGTAATACACTCAATAAGTTAGAAACGGCAGTTGCCGATCTTCGACTCGCTTTTGCAGGTGAGAGTTCACGGGGAGATTGGCGAGAATCATTAACTAGCAAAACCATTTGTGATGCGTTGCACCGTGTCATTTCCGATTTAGATTTCTTATATAAAGTTTTAAAACTCTGCCTTGATAGAAGCGACAAAATTGAGCACCCATTTGAAAAGGTGTTGCAGTTCAAAAATCAATTAGAGCGTGCATTTGACACCACACAAACGGGTTACAGCTATTGGTATGAGACAACGCGACGTTTCTTAACAATCAATATCACACCTCTAAACGTCGCAAACAAATTCAAAGAAATTATAGAGCGTACACAAGCAAGTTTTACTTTTGCGTCAGCGACATTATCGGTAAACGACTCGTTAGATCATTTTAATAAGAGCTTGGGCTTACAACCTAAGCATCAATTATTAGTCGAAAGTCCGTTTGATTATGAAAATCAGGCGGTGTTATGTATGCCTAGATATTTGCCTGAAACCAGTGACGATATGATGCCACATAGTTTGGTAAAACTCGCCAAAGAACTTATTAAAGCGGCAAAAGGGCGGACATTTTTACTTTTCACCAGTTACCGAGTTATGCACTTAGTTTACGAAGGATTAAGTACTGCTACTGAATATCCTGTGTTTATGCAGGGACAATCGTCTAAGCGGATCATCCTTGAACAGTTTATTCGCCATGGCAACGCGGTATTAATGGGCACAGCCTCTTTTTGGGAAGGGGTTGATGTTCGTGGTGATGCACTTAGTTGTGTGTTAATTGATAAATTGCCTTTTACATCACCAGATGATCCATTATTACAAGCTAGAATGAAAGATTGTGAATTAACCGGTGGTGAGCCATTTGAAGACATTCAATTACCTCAAGCAATCATTAACCTTAAGCAAGGTGTCGGTCGCTTAATACGAGATCACAGTGATAAAGGTGTACTTGTCATTTGCGATAACCGTTTAGTTACGCGAAAATATGGGCAGACATTTTTACAAAGCTTACCTAATATGCGCCGTACAAGAGATTTCCAAAGCGCATTACAGTTTTTAGAGAACATAGAATAATATGACTTATAACCTTTTAGCGTTAGATGCTTCAACTGAAGCGCTAAGTATTGCCATTCAATTTAATGGTCAGATAGTTAAACATTTTGAAGTTTGTCCTCAGCAACATAGTCAAAAAGTGTTGCCTTTAGTTTCTGAGTTATTAGACAAAGCAGGCTGTAAGTTACAAGATTTAGATGGCATTGTATTTGGTCGCGGACCAGGTAGTTTTACCGGTGTTCGTATTAGTGTTGCGATCGCACAGGGTCTGGCATACGGTGCAAATTTACCGCTAGTGGGTGTCTCAACATTACAGGCAATGGCACAGCAAGCCATTGACGAAAAACAAGTTGAGTCTGTCGTTACGGGTATCGATGCAAGAATGGGTGAGATTTATTTCGCACATTATCGTAAATCTGAAAAAGGGCTCGCTGAATTAAGCATTGATGAAAATGAAGTGGTGTGTGCGCCAACTGATTTACCTGAGTCGATTAAAAGCTTAACTGCGGTAGGAAGCGCGTGGGAACCTTATGCTGAGCAAGCGGGCGATTTAAATTTAGATGTCATCTCAGAAATCACCTTACCTGATGCTGCGTACATGCTAAAAATTGCAGAAGTTGAGTTTGATAAAGGTAACACAGTTCAAGCTGCTGATGCGCAACCGCACTATGTCAGAGATACGGTGACATGGAAAAAGCTGCCCGGTAGAGAGTAATACCCGCTATCACGCTTATATATTTAAAAAGCCAGAACAGTGTTCTGGCTTTTTACTACTGATTATTTATAAAAAAGTCACGGCTCAATAAATTACTTTTCGATAAAGTGAATTAGTTTTTCTGCAATTTGAGTGTTGTTCTGTGACCCGATAAATTGCTCATAGCCTTTGCCATAAGCAAATACTTGTACATCGATTGCAGTATGACCGCTTGTTGTCCAGCCTGTATAAGTCGCTGTATTGATGATTTTATTGATGGCTTCGTACAGTGCTTCATCACCGTCTTTTTTAGCTTTTGAAAGTGAAGCTAAGTCGTCTTTACTAAGCGTTAAACTAGTATGTTGAGACCAAGCTGTTTTTAAATCATCAGATTCAAGTAGGGAATTGGTTATCGTCATAACAGACGAGTTCACTTTCTTCACTTCATCAGGTAACCAAGTGTATTTGCCATTAGCACCTAGGGTTAAACCGCCAGTAGAATGGTCGGCGGTTACAACTAATAATGTGTCAGGGTTTTGGTCAACATACGCTTTGGCAAGTTCAATTGATTTGGCAAAGTCGTGCATTTCTTTCATTGCACATGCAATATCATTTGCGTGACCGCACCAATCAATTTGGCTCCCTTCTAGCATGATAAAGAAACCTTTATCATTGTTTTTAGATATTAAATCTAAAGACTTAAAAGTCATTTTTTCTAAGCGGTTTGGATTTTCATCTATTGCGTGAGGAAACGCTTTTTCGGCAAATAGACCTAGCGCTGGTAATTGTTCAATTTGATTTAATTTGTTCCAGTCAGACGTATATTGATAGCCCGCTTTTTCAAACTCTTTAATTAAGTTTCTGTCGCTGCGTTTAAAATATTGTACGCCACCACCAAGCATTAAATCGACTGGTAGCTTTCCTGCAACTTTTACGTCGAAGTAATCATCAGCGATCTCATCATAGTTACGACGAGATTCATTATGTGCTGCGAAACTTGCAGGTGTAGCGTGGTTTATTTGTGAAGTCGATACTAAACCAGTACGCATGCCTTTTTCTTTCGCTACTTGAAGCATGGTTTTCAAAGGTTTTTTATGTGTGTCGACCGCAATTGCACCATTATAAGTTTTAGTAGCAGTACTAAGGGCTGTTGCACCTGCTGCACTGTCAGTGACATATGTATCATCGTCAGGGTAGGTGTGCGCCATACCAACAAGGATTTGGTCAAATATAGTGGTTTCTACTACTTTGGTATTTGGGTTGTCAGAATAATAACGATATGCAGTGGTAAAAGCTGGGCCCATACCATCACCAATCATGTAAATAATATTCTTTGGTGCTTCGGTAGCAAATGCATGACTACCAAAAGCCATTAAGCACGATGCTGTCAAGGCGCTCATCGCGTATTTCATATGTGTTCCTTTAAGTTCCCGTGTAAAATTTTTCTACAAATTTGATATTAAGAAATCTTTAAAAATAGAAATATCAGGATGTAGATGAATTCTTTTGCTTTTATTTTTAAGTGAAGAGAAGATATTACCAGTTCAAATACGATTAAATAATTAAAATATGACTAGTGACAAAAAAAATACGTTAGATGCGCTAAAAGAAATTGGCTTGTCAGGTCAAATTTATGGACAAGGTGAGCAGCTTGTAATTTGTTTACACGGTTGGTTGGACAATAGTGATAGTTTCAAGCCTATGCTTGAATTTATTGATGAGGATAAAAACTTCACTTGGATTGCAATTGATTTACCAGGTCACGGACATTCTCAATGGAGAAGCCATGATGCGCACTACTATTTTATTGATTACGTTTATGATCTGAAATTTTTATTAGAAAAATTGCGTTGTCAGAAAGTCATGCTGGTTGGCCATTCCATGGGGGCAATGATCTGTAATTTATTTGCAGCTTGTTACCCAGGTAACGTTTTAGCAATGGCTTTAATAGATGGCATTGGTGTTGTTACCACGAAACCAAGTGAGTCAAAACAGCAATTAATAAACGCTTTTAGACAAAGAAGCAAAGCTCAACAGCAAAGCAATACCAAATTATTTTCAAACTTTGAAGAAGTGGTTGCTGCAAGACTAAAAGTGTCTGATTTAGAGTATGAAAATGCTGCATTACTTATGCGTAGAAATGTTGAAATACTACCAGAAGGTGTAAAACTTAGAACGGACCCAAGACTTAAACAACATTCAGGGTTTAGGTTTTCAGCAGCACAGGCCTTGGCTTGTTTAGAAAATATCGAAGTGCCAACACTATTTCTAAAAGCATCTAATGGGTATCCACTGATTGAGCTGCAGCTTAAGGTTTTTGAAAAGTGTTTTACTCAGTTCGAGGTAGTTTTGATTAATGGTGGTCACCATTGCCATATGGAAAACGCCAGTGAAACTTTACAAAGCATTTCATTTCATTTCGACGCATATAATGAAACTTGATTGTACATTATCGAAAAATATGGGAATATCGATAAATTAGAGCTTTTGCTCAATTGTTAAAGTGCCTTAGATAGATTAAGGTTAAGATTAAAATAAGAACGATAAACGAGGAGTTACTGTGGATAAAATTTGGTTAAAGCGCTATCCAAAAGGTATGCCTGAAACAATTGATCCAGAGCATTACAACTCACTGCTTGAATTATTTGATGAAAGTTTTACTCAGTACGCTTCTTTACCTGCGTACAGCAATATGTCTAAAACTATGACATATCAACAGATTGATATTGCAACAAAAGCGGTTGCGAGTTATCTGCAAAATACTTTAGGTTTGGGCCGAGGTGATAAAGTTGCCGTAATGATGCCTAACTTATTACAAACACCAATTAGCATTCTCGGTGTATTAAGAGCTGGTTGTACAGTTGTAAATGTGAACCCGCTTTATACTGCTCGAGAGCTTGAACATCAGCTAAATGATTCAGAAACCAAAGCGATTTTCATTTTGGCTAACTTTGCCCATACACTTGAAAGCGTGATAGGTAAAACAAACGTACAACATGTTGTTTTAACTCAAATTGGCGATATGTTAGGTGGAGTTAAAAAGCACTTAGTGAATTTTGTTGTGAAACGTGTAAAGAAAATGGTGCCACCTTTTTCATTACCAAATGCAATTGCATTCAATGATGTTGTAACAGCTGATCATAGAGCTTATAAAAAACCAGAAATTCACAGAGATGACCTCGCATTCTTGCAATACACTGGCGGTACAACAGGAGTATCGAAGGGGGCTATGCTTTCTCATGGAAATATGGTCGGTAACCTTGAGCAAGTGTCAGGTTGTCTAGATAATGTACTAGATAAAGGCAAAGAAGTTGTCATTACGGCACTTCCGCTTTACCACATCTTCGCATTAACGGCGAACTGCTTAACTTTCATGAAGTACGGTGGTCATAATATACTTATAACAAACCCGCGTGATATGCCCGGTTTTGTTAAAGAGCTTTCGAAATATCCGTTTACAGCAATTACTGGTGTAAACACTTTATTTAATGGTTTATTAAATACGCCTGGGTTTGCAGAGTTAGATTTCTTAAATCTTAAAATGTCATTAGGTGGTGGCATGGCGGTTCAGCGACCTGTGGCTGAAAAGTGGCAGGCAGTGACCAAGAGTAAGCTAATGGAAGGCTACGGTCTTACTGAGTGTGCACCGCTTGTAACAATTTGCCCTTACGATCTTGATGGCTACAATGGTTCTATTGGATTACCTGCGCCGAGTACTGAATTGAAAATCGTTCTTGAAAACGGTGAAGAAGCTCCTAAAGGTGAAGCTGGTGAGCTTTGCGTTAAAGGTCCTCAGGTAATGCAAGGTTATTATAACCGTCCTGAAGCAACGGCTGAATGTCTTAAAGATGGTTGGTTCGCAACAGGTGATATTGCAACTTACGATGATGAAGGTTTCTTCTATATTGTTGACCGTAAAAAAGACATGATTTTAGTTTCGGGCTTTAATGTTTTCCCTAATGAGATCGAAGAAATTGTTGCCATGCATGATGGTGTGCTAGAAGTAGCAGCAATTGGTGTTCCTCATGAAGTGAGTGGTGAACAAGTTAAAGTATTTATTGTTAAAAAAGACCCTTCTTTAACAGAAAAAGATATAATCTCGCATTGTCGAGATAATTTAACCAATTATAAAGTGCCTAAACTAGTCGAGTTCCGAGATGAGTTACCTAAAACTAACGTCGGAAAGATTTTAAGGCGTGCTTTAAAAGATTGATAAAAACCGGCGAAAGCCGGTTTTTTTTAACCCATTTGTGCTTAGGAGTGAAAGTGCAGTACCAAGTCATTACAGAGCAACAACAATTAGATGAATTTGTAGCAGCAATCGCCGATGCAAAATTATTAGCGCTAGATACAGAGTTTATGCGCCGTCGAACTTTATATCCTGAAGTCGCACTAATCCAAGTTTATGATGGGCAAAGTCTTGCGTTGATCGACCCTCTTGTGGATTTAGATTTTTCTTCATTTTGGCAAATTCTAAAGTCTGACGATATTCTTAAAGTGTTACATTCGCCCTCGGAAGATATTGAAGTTTTTAATAATTTTGCAGGGTTTGTACCAACACCAATGTTCGATACCCAGTTTGCACTGCAGTTATTAGGTGAAGGAAACTGCGTCGGTTTCGCCAATATGGTTAAACAAATCCTCGAAATAGACATCGATAAAAGTGAGTCTAGAACAAATTGGCTGCAACGTCCTTTAACTAGTAAGCAACTAGATTATGCTGCCAGTGATGTTTTTCATTTATTACCCTGTTTTCATGAAATTTATAAACAAATCTCAGAGAAGAACTTAATCAATATTGTACTAGAAGAAAGTCAGTTAATTATTGAAAAGCGGTCTTACGAGTTACCTGATGATTTACTTTATCAAGATATTAAAAACGCTTGGCAACTGAAGCCTCGAGATTTAGCGACATTGCAAGTATTAGCACCTTGGCGCCGAAGAAAAGCAAAAAATAAAAATTTGGCATTGAATTTTGTTTTAAAAGAACAAAATATGGTTGAGATTGCAAAACGTAGACCGACTAACTTATCTTCTTTACGGAATGTGCCTGGCGTTGAGCAAATGGAAGTGAATCGTTCAGGTAAAGAGATCCTAAACGCTATAGAGCAGGGGAAGTCTATAGATATTGAAAGCTGTCCTGAGAAGTTATTGCGTTTAATAGACTATCCTCAATACAAGAAAGCAGCGAAAGAAATTTCAAACCAAATTAAAAAAGTAGCAATGGAAACTGATATTCCAGCAGATGTTTTTGCATCAAAAAAACAAATCAATCAATTGATAAGTTGGAAATGGAAGCACGATGATGAGACAAGAAAGTTATTGCTTAAACCTGACTTATTGAAATCGTGGCGCTGGGAGTATTTACAGGATGTGTTGTCTGAATGGCAGTAAAACTTAGATTCTGTCTACTGTAAAAAAGCCTAGGTTAGAACCTAGGCTTTCTTTATTTAAGATTTTTCGTCGTCTGGTAAAGTGACGTTAAGTTCTAATACAGCTAAATCGTCTTCGTTTTGTTCAAACTGAACATTTACTGCATCAGAATCTACTTTAACGTATTTACGGATCACATCGAGAATATCCTGTTTCAATTGCGGTAAGTAATCAGGTGTACCACGCTTAGAACGTTCATGAGCAACAATAATTTGAAGGCGCTCTTTAGCCAGCGACGCGCTCGATTTCTTTTCTGAGCGAAAATAATCTAAAAGTGACATGCTATCCTCCAAATATGCGCTTTAATAAGCCTTTCTTTTCAACTTCTAAGAATCTGAAATCAACAACTTCACCAAGTAAACGGTTAATTGCATCAGAATAAGCTTGGCCTGCATCTGATTCATTATCAAGGATCACAGGTTGGCCTGAGTTCGAAGCATTAAGTACTGCTTTTGACTCTGGTATTACACCTAATAAGTCAATTGCCAAAATATCTTGAACATCTTCTACAGATAGCATTTCTCCAGCGTTAACACGTTCAGGATTGTATCGTGTTAACAGTAAATGTTCTTTTACTGGCTCCAAACCTTGCTCGGCACGACGAGACTTGCTTTGAAGAATACCTAGGATACGATCTGAATCTCGAACTGAAGAAACTTCAGGGTTCGTTGTTACGATAGCTTCATCTGCAAAGTAAAGTGCCATCATTGCACCTGCTTCAATACCAGCAGGCGAATCGCAAACTATAAAGTCAAATTCTTCTTTTAATTCGTTTAAGACTTTTTCAACACCTTCACGAGTAAGTGCATCTTTATCTCGAGTTTGCGATGCAGGAAGAATATAAAGTTTCTCTACACGCTTATCTTTAATTAAAGCTTGATTTAAATTTGCTTCACCGTTGATCACGTTCACAAAGTCGTATACAACTCGACGTTCACAACCCATGATTAAATCAAGGTTTCTCAGGCCAATATCAAAGTCAATAATGGCTGTTTTGTATCCTTTTAGCGCAAGACCAGTACCAATTGCTGCGCTAGAGGTAGTTTTACCTACACCACCTTTACCTGAAGTTACGACAATAATTTTTGCCATCTGAAT
>ENA-OWNT01005559-OWNT01005559.1-seawater-metagenome-genome-assembly--contig:-NODE-5559-length-10334-cov-3.651360_pt1 | contig 10334 bp, 8 predicted proteins | sample MGYA00238136_ERZ651165 | MGnify/ENA primary metagenome ERZ651165 (study PRJEB26861, sample SAMN08777766) | seawater metagenome | isolation source: coastal seawater | place: USA: Florida | collected...
TTGAGCCACAAATTGTACAGCGCTTCTGCTGTGACTTTCATTGGGCGTCCTTGGAGTTCCACACTGAGCTTGCTCGGCGAGGATGCCAAGCCACGCATTTTTGACAATCAAACCGCAGTCCGCAGTTCTCTGCCGTACGATAGCACGGACAACTTGCAGAAACCCCAACACCCATGACTTTGGGCTTTTGAACACTCTGTTTGGTGTGGTCCCTGGCGCCGAAGAAAAGTTCCCACTCAGATGAGAACTACTGCTATCGTCCGCACCACCATCATCACCGCCCTTGCGAAATGAGTCGATATCCATTCCCAATTTTAGGCGCACCTTGCGCAGATACTCTCGCACTGGGACGTATCGAACGTGCCCGTGGATCCGAACGAGGGCGTACAGCTGTTGCGCAGCCACGAATGGGAGCAACGCTGCTCGCAACAGTGTGACCAACTTTGATGCAACGACTTCGTACGGCACTAAGTTGAACAGTTGTGGGTTTGATGCGTGGATTCCGCTGTGACTACGTTGACGAGCAATCGGAACTGTGTCACTCTCAGAGGAGGCCGCCTGCCGCGGTGTCCTACGCTCGGTCTCGATGTCAGGTCGATTCTCAGGCAACCACATGTGAAGTTGCGCGAGGCGGGCATTGCGCTTGGAGCTGCGTTTTTTCGCACTTCGGCTAGCTGGAGGGAGGAGTCCCACATACTCGAGGTAAGGGCGATCACGGGACAAAGTGGATATCGCCTTGTCAATGTCCCACTGGTGTATGTCATCATGCCAGTTCCAAATGTCTCCTTGACTAACTAGTTTATTGCGACGATCAGCATCAGTGCAAGTTGTCGCACTGGCGTTGGACCCGAAGCGATCAATCGGGCTGCACCGATGTGCAAATGAACATTCTGCGACCGTTGAATGAATGGTGTCTAACCATTCGTCTAATTCCTCCAGTGACCGAACAGCAAAGTCTCGGTCGTGAGAATGACGCGACGAGACCCTAAATACATGCTGGTGCGTCTTGTCATTGACATAAACCTGAGCAACAACAGGATTCACAAGTCAGCTCCCAGCAAGCGTATTCACAAGTTGTGTCAATCAAGATGGCAGAAGCGTAGGTACCTGGCAGCAGCTGGATTTTCGCGGAGGATCAAATATATCCGCTTTTATGGACTGCTTTTGGAGCTGCCTTTGCAGCGAGTGACCCTGCGGCCACTGCAATTTTGTCAGGCTTTGTTGGCTTCTGTCTTGCCCTTTGGCGAGCGGGCGGGTTATGAAAAACACAACTTTACTGTGCACCGGTACGTTGCCGAGGTTTGCATCTGTGGTGTGGGAGTTCGCGACCCTTGCCGGATCGAAGGTCACAACGAATAATATTCGTTTTTTCCAGCTGCTCAGCCGATGACTACTTCTCCGTTTGGACACCACGCCGCACTTGACCAGCTCCCACGGTGTTGCGGTAGCCTCCAGGTCCAGCGAGTATGAATTCACCAATTGTTGAAACAACGGCGCTGTGGGATCAGTTGTACTGGAATCGCGGCTCCGGGCGGACCTGTCGCCGGATGCGGACAACTTTCGTGCAAGAGCGGGGCTGTCGTCGTGAAGAGGCTGAGATGACTTACTGGCTGCAGTACCATTGCTGCTCCGAGAAACTGTCTCATCGAGACGAGCCTGCTTTGCTTGGGTATTCTGGGCCATCGATTGTCTGCCATCTGCTGCCACGTGTGTCTGTCGCTCATGTTGGTGCCAGAAGTAAGCTGCAGGAGAGCACACCCAACATTTGCGACTTGATCGCGCGTCCGCAGGAAGTTCCGATTGCTGCTCGGTTGGCTCCATGCACTTGCGCGTGGCTTTCGCCCAAGTCATTTGCAGGCGGAACAGCATCAGAGAAGCTGCAGCTTCTTCTTTGCGCAGTTTGTCTGAGCCAGCACTGAGAACCAACACAGAAATAAATAGCGTCATCAACGCAACCCAGACACTTACACTTGGATAACACCACGCCAACAACCATCACTCACCTAGTCGAAGAGAATCCACGCATGGCACCATAATACTCGAACGCTGAGCCATGTTTGAATCGTAAGCCCATTTTCCCACCACAAATGAAGGTTGTGGCAAGTTTTTCTAAATCGGCCGGGTACAATGTGCCATATGTGGCGGCCTTGTGCAAAGCATTGCTGCCATCACGTGCGAGGGAACAATGAGTAGTACCAGGAAAAGACGCGGATGACGACTTGGACGGTGTCGATGCTGATGGTGGGTCACCACGCGCGACCGTTCGACCTCGCTTGACACGACTGGATTGTCCAGACGCGCGCCAAAACTCGAAAAACTCAGGTATTACCAACGGGTCTGGGCCCACACAGAGTGCTCGAATTAGCGCCTCAACAAAATTTACCAAAGATGTAGCTGGGTCGTGTGGTCGGACTCGATATTCAACCTCTTGATGATCGACATGGAAAACATTGGGATCTGCAGACGGTCTTAGCAAAGGGTGTGGCTCAAACGGCGTTTCGCGAATGCGATGCACGGAGACTACAGCTTGATGGGCAGGGAATTGATGAGGGATGTGCACAACTAAATTGGCGGCGTGCACACGCACTGGAGCGCTTCTCGACAGAATACCATCGTTGTTGAACTCAGGATCACGCACGACCACGGCAATGGTTATTTCGTGACCGTTTCTTCCAGCGAACGATTCCACAACAAGTTCACTGAATAGTGACTCCAGTTTCCTGGCCAATTGACGGCGGCCCGGTGCAGAGAGCGCCATCTCACACGAATCGCCGTTCTTCGGCCATTACACCGTTTACCCCACGGCCACCCTTGAGAGATGGGCACCCAACGGGGATGGTGCGCGACTCATGTTGCGCTACTGGTATTGATGTTACATCGCCAATGCGGCGAGGACACGAAAACTTGTGCTTTTTGTCTTGACAATCTCACCTTTACGAATAACCTGGGGAGCGCACCGTGGAAACTGGAATCACTCGAATGACTGGGCAGCCCCAAGTGCTTTGGAATCCAACAAATAGTGGGCAATAGGCTCAGATCCATTCCAGTAGCGGTACGATATCACGCCGTCGCAGCGTCACCGACGTGCCACAATTAGCATCAACTTTCATGAATTGATACCCGCTCAGCCATGGTTCTCAATCACGAGTAAACAAACACGACTGCTCAAACAATACACGACTGCATTGGTGAGTCGCCGTCTGTGGCATGCGTTGCCAAGTCTGTTTAATGATGCATACAACCAAGACGAAACACCACCAGTCGCCAGACGAATCAATTCGCATCCACGTCAGCCAACCCAAGTCAAGCAAACAAAGTCAAGCCAGGTCCAGTCATAGCGAAGAGGAGAGCCAGCCCAGCCCAGCCCAGCCCAGCCCAGCCACGGCCACTGCACATACATACAGTGGTAGCTTCAACCTTGCGTTGAAGACGACGTCTGCATGGATGTGTGCACGTCATGTATTCCCCGTCTTGTCCATAGTCCACGTCGTGGGTCATCGTTCGTGGGTCGTGGGTCGTGGGTCGTGGGTCGTGGGTCGTAGGTCGGGGTCGTAGGGTCGTAGGTCGTGGGGCATTTTTTGTGACGCTGTGACGAGTTGCTTGTTTGGTGCGATTGCCTTCTCACTTGTGGTATGTGGTATCATCTTTGTTGTAATTCTGTCACTGAAGCAGCACCAGCAACTGCAGACACATGCCCCTTGGGCTGGCAAAGTGTATTGGCAGGAATCGAAAGACTGACCGTGCGGCAATTCGTCGCATGGAAGACAAATCGAACAACAACTCAGCTGCAATTTTGTGGCCGTTGCGTGACATCAGAAGCTACCTGTGGTACCGCTGGTTGCTGCGCAAAAAGGCTCTTCTACCGGTCCATGTGTGAAGAATTTTTCGTTTCTCGTGGGCAGTAGGATAGCAACATGCAATAACACAATATCCACTTCTTGAGATCTGCCGGGCACTGTGCTCGCTCATCAGGTCGATGTCACTCAGCCTCAATATGGAGACGTCGAGCAGTCCTGCCGTGGTGCGCGTTGAATCGACGGAGAGCGACACGATCCACAACAACGGTAAAAATGAAACGGTTTGCAAATCGCAGAGTCGTGTTCAGCAGCAAAGTTCAGACAAACGTCTTACTTTTGGCCAGTCGCTGGCTTTCGTTTGGTACGGAGATAATGTCTGCTCCAAACTGTGCAATTTCATACTGCAGTACTTCTTTCTTTTCTTCCGGAGCAAGCACACTGAAATGAAGTGGCATGTGAGCACATTACCGGGCAAGATGGCTTTTGCTCGCACCGCCGTGATTGCGAAGTTCATTTTTGACGGTTCTCTGTTGGCGGGGACCTTTGAGGAGGACGGCGTGACGGACTTCGACTGTGCGGCATTTTGGACGCGTGCAAGCATCATTACGGCGGTGTCGGTCGACGTTTGCGCTTTTTGTTGCAGTTTCATCCCGTGGTTCCAAATCCATTGGCAATGGTGGTCGGCGGTCTTTGCACTGGGAGTGATTTGTGTACGTTTTGTGTGTGGTGTCCACTGTCGTAGTCGTTACTGCAACACTTCGCTGACCTCCACTACTCCATGTTCCAGTCCGTTCAACTCCGTCCTTTTTGCGATGAGTGCAACGATCTGGTCACCGCCTACACCAAATCCGTCAACTCAAGCATTCCTTTTTGTGAAGCCCTCTTTGTTGCTAACTTCACGCCTGGTGAGTGCGCTACGGTGGAGCAACACTTATTTACGTGCGCCTCGATCGCAGCTCAGTACCGATCAAGTATTTTACTAGTTACCATTTGGGTGGCGATACTTGCACCACCTCTTCGAGTCCTCTGTAGCGCAAACGTATTGAATTTCGTATTAACGACGACTTTCCTCCTCGACGGCGAACATTTTGTTGTGCGTTGGATCTGCGCCAACATTGGGTGCAATTCGTTCCTCTTGGAAATGATTACGATCTGTAAGTACCGTGCATTTCTGTTGTGACTCTTTTGATGGTTTGACAATGTATTGACAATGCAATGCTGACCATCGTAGTCTTCGTGGTCCACGTGATGTTTTGGCTAATCGAACTGAACAGCCGAACGTCATGGGCATTTTCCAAAATGCTTCAGACTCAGAACATTCGACTTGATCGTTTAGCGAATCCATTTTCGCCTGACGCCTTCAGAACATGGCTCGAGGCCAAGCGTAAGATGCGGGAGCGGCCCGGGCTGCACACTTCGTTGTTATCAGGCATGTCTTCCCGGGCGCGCCTTGGTAGAGCTCCATCCACCACCAAAATGAGTTGGGATCTCGACATGAGCAGCTTCGTGCTCGACGAGCAGCCATTCGCCGCCGGGTCGTCCGGTCAAGTGTACCGAGGCACATATAAGGGTCAAGAAGTTGCTATCAAGGAAATGTACTCACTCATGGCTGATCAGGACACATCTTTTGAGACTGGAGCTGAGCTCGCTGTTTTGAGCCGCCTGCGTCATCCAAATGTGTTGACGTGGTATGGCGTCGTATACATGCAGAGCCACAACAGTGTTGGTATTGTGACCGAATTTTGTGGAGGAGGGAGTTTGGAAGATTGGATCGCTGATCCTTCCTGTCAACGAGTTCCCTTTGTTACACTTTTGGACAAGGCACAGCAGATTGCGCGCGGCATGCGCTACCTCCATGACGATGTCAATCTAGCCCACCGAGACCTCAAACCCGTGAGTTGTGGCATGCCTTGTTGTTCTTTGTCGACATTTAAGATCAATCGCCTGGCCGCTAGTCACTAAGAACCGGTGTTGTGTTCAGGCGAATGTTTTGTTGGCTTCGCAAACGGGGATTTGCAAAATTTGTGACTTCGGTCTCAGCGGCATGCATGTGCAAGCGAATAAATCAACGGTTGGAACGCCTCAATTTATGAGCCCCGAGGTTCTGTTGGGGGAGGCAATGGACCTCAAGCGAGCAGACGTGTATGCATTCAGCATCTTGTTATGGCAACTTTTGTCCCGCGGCTGCATTCCTTTTGAAGGTTGCAGTACAGTTACGGAAATGTACAACACGGTTGTGATAGGGAATCAACGACCAGACGTTGCATCCATTGACCCTGGTCATGGCGATACCGAAGACGTTCTGTCGTCGCTGCTCCGGAAGTGTTGGGCAAGAGAACCGAGTGAACGCCCTACTTTCATGGACATTGTCGACGTCTTGGCCCCAATGACTGCCGTTGTAAAAAAGATGGGAGAGAGCGACCTTTCATAGGCCACAAAGACAGGCTTATACGCATTTGCACAAATAAATGTCTTATCATAGCCCTGCAACGTGCTGATGTCTCCAATCCGCTGGGAAGGTGTTCTGTTGAAGCTAGTCGAGAAGCGAGAAGTCGAGTTGCCAGCTGTCGACTGTCGCATTTTGCACTTTGCATTTTCAAAAAGTATGTGTCTGTACAGTTGCATATTATCATTTTAACTGTACTCATATCGATAAAACTACATTTGTACTTTTGAACTTTGGTTGGGGACACATTGAGCGGCGAACTGGAAAGAAACTTTCGAAACTTTTCTTTGAAGCATTCATGCGAAGTCCGTCCGGTCCGCTGTCCGCTGTCCGCTGTCCGCTGTTCGAAGTTCGAAGTTCGTTGTGCGCAGAAATGTTCGTTCGTTCGTTCGAAGCCGTCTTCAAAGTTCGAAGTGCGGCATCTTGAACCCGGTATGGTCATAGTCACGTGCTGGTTGTGTGGAGCTAGTTGACCTGCAGCGCTGCAACGGCAACTTACTTGTTTGTTTGCAATTGTCAAGAAAAGAGCCGAGTGATTGTTGGGTGGAAAGCGGTGGTTCGTCATGAGCCGTGGATAGACAGACAGGTGAATGTTTCAGCGTGGTACTGCTTTGAGGGAGAGACTGCACCCGGAATGCGTTAACAGAAAACATACAAAACTGAATTGTAGTTTTTAACTGCACCAAGACGAGGACACCATTTTCGTCTCACATATCTGTGCATCTGATGTTTCATTTCGCAATGTCGTGAAGTGTTGCGTACGCAATGTCGTCACCAACGAAAGGAGTTGAGGAGGCCATTTCGAGACAACACGAGTCGGCCTCATCTTCCAACAGTGAAGAGCCTCGCACTCAACTGTGGACCTTAGTGAACGAGATTTCGGCACGACTCAAAAATGTCCCCGAAAACTCACAGTTGAAACCTTTTGCCGATAAACTGTCCCGACTGAAGGCTCTCAACGAGAGGTGTACCAAATACGAGTCACAGCTCAAGTTCGTACTGTGAAAAACATGACATGTGAGGCACAACCATCCATAACGTGCTGCTTCTCCGTCGCGTGTGCTTTGCGTTTTGTTTAGGGCGACGTATATCGCACTGCTGACGGAGCGAAATACGTACTTGAAGATGTTGCAGCAGATTCATATGTACGGAGAAAATAATGGATGGGAGAAAAAGAACGACTTGCTTGGTTCATTGAAGATGATCCTCTACAGTGACCTAGATACGGATGACACCGCGGAGGGCGAGTGAGACTGGGCGAGCACTACAAATTGTTCAAAAAAGAAATATACGAACGAGATGGACACGGAATGGGTTCATAGCAGACATGCCATAAAGTTACAACAACACTAATAAAATATGCGGGAAATGCAAATGCATCTAGTTGAGATCAAATGTCCCACGCTCATGACTAGCCCGAACATTTGCCGTTATTGCGGCATCTGCCAGAACAGCAATCGCTGTTGGACGAACAAGCTGCGTTGCGACCGCCGCATTGAATGCAGCTTGATGTGTCCTCGTCGCAATTGTATCCACTATCGCACGGATCTCCAGAAGACTGACAGCCAGATGTGGCGTCACAAAATTCTGAGCCAGTGCAAAAGAGGTTGTCATCCGCGCAGAGAGAGTCGTTCGCGGAGTTTGAGCAAGTGCCGTCCGCGTTGCAAACGTCATCAGTGCAGTCAATGCCATCATCACAAATTGAGTTGTCGAAGTTGCAGTCGCAGTCGACACCGCAGTTGGAGACATCTTCTCCTCCTTCGCAAGTGCCATCGCCGCAGCATGAGGGTGGGACAACTTCGGTCGAGCACGTAAAACCGCCTGAATTGCAGGCGTCGTTGCTGCATTCGACGGGATTGATGCCGCCCAAGCCACAGCAGTAGCGACTTGATGGTTTGCCTCCCTGCTTGCCGGCGCAGTCCGCAGCACAGTTCGTGCAATCTTCTCCGTCAGCACTTTCACACACTCCGTTTCCGCATGAGGCTCCCGACAGAGAACCACAATCGTTGCCACAGTTGTCGCAGTTTTCGCCGGACTCGCAGATTCCGTCGAAGTCGCAGAAACACGCTGTGTCCAAGTCACAATCCGGGTCGTCGCAGTCGAACAAGTTGTCACAATCGTTGTCGATACCGTCCGTGCATGAAGTTTCCGTGGCAGCAGGACTGCCGCAATCCGCCGAGCAGGTGCAAATGTCCTCGTCTTTCTCGCACACCAAATCGCCACAGACTGCCGGAACTAGAGAATCCAGAGAGGCGGCTGCGTCGACTCGACCATGACCGAACCTTGTGTCGTGGCCCGAGGTGCCAAGGTCGATTGCGCCGGCAATGATGGCCGCTTCCACTTCGGCAGGAGTCAAAGTTGGGTCGGCGTCCAAGATCAGTGCAGCCAAACCGGCCACCATTGGCGTGGCCATGCTGGTCCCGGACTTTGATGTGAGTCCGTTTGTGCTACTGTGCGAGGCTGCGAGGATGGATGCTCCAGGAGCGCTGACTGTCAGATAGTCGTTGCCGTTGCTGAAACAAGCGATCTGATCTTCTGAAGGGTAAGCATCAGTGCACGTGCTCCAAGAGAACGTACTAGAGCTAGTCTCGCAGTTCGGATAGTCGTTCTTCCACGTCGCGCCAACTGATATGACATCTGAAGCACATGCGGGCGAAGACATGCCGTTGGTCCATCCGTCGTTGCCGGAAGCAACAACAACCACGACACCTGCCGCAACGGCATTGTTGGAAGCAATGGCTGACAAGTCGTTGTCACAGGGCCCAGTGTACGGGCCGCCACCACCGAGAGACATGCTGATGACGTCGGCAGCGCCCTGGGCTGGATCTGCGCAGTAGTCAATGCCGGCAATGACGTCGCTTGTGTAGCCACTTCCATCGGCGCCCAAGACCTTAACTCCGATGAGGGTGGCACCAGGCGCTACGCCTTGGTACGTCTGACTTGTTCCACACACATCTAGAGAAAACATGCCAGTGCCAATGATACCGGCGCTGCGATTCAAACACAACGAAACATATGATTAGTTTGACGATGGTCGACGTAGACAAGTATTCCCATATCGTACAGGGAACACGGAACCGCCAATGATACTCACCAGTGTGTACCGTGGCCGTTGTCATCAGCGGGGTCGCTGTCATCGGAGTGGAAGTCGTACCCAGTGGTCGTGTCCACGCGGTTTTCAAACACGACATGGTCGGCACGAATGCCGGTGTCTACGACGCACACACGAACGCCAGACCCGTCGACGTCGGTGTAGCCCAGGTTGATGAGTTGGTCTTGAGCAGCATTGATCAACGGAACACCATCGTGCAACGCCAAAAAGTTCTGGTAAACGTCGGTCTCGACGCTCTCCACGCCGGGCAGATTTTCGAGGACCTCAACCACGTTCTGAGGAATGTTGCGCAAGTTAATCACGTCAGGAAGTGCCGTTGGGAACGTGCGGGACGTGCCACCGTTATTGGTGGCTTGAGCTGCAACGTTGGCACGATTTTCCGCAGATTGACCTTGCGTCATCCGAACGAACACGCTCACGCGGCCACCTTCAAGACCAGGGGGTGTGAAACCCTCGGTGGTTGTTGGAGTCGAGTCCGAGGCCCCGTAAAGTTCAGAGTCATCAGTGTCCTCGATGACGAGGTCCTGGGCGGCTGCGGTGCCCAGGAGGAGTGCTACGACTGTCAATCTCATATTTTTTGAGTTGGACAATTTTTGAACGAATGGAGAAGTTCTTCCCGCTGTATTCCTTCAACCCAGCAAAAGTCAACTACACTCGCAGCGTTCGCGGCGCCTTCGTTTCTGCGCTTTGCTTGTCGTTTTGTGGAGTCAGCGTGCGGGTCTGGCGTGCAAATGGGCACGTCGGCTTCGCAACAAACAGCGGCACGTGCCGCGAGCGCGACGGTAATTCCAACGCGGTACGCTCGTGCACGACCCTGACCATCAACCATCTCTTCGTTGCCAGGTCTCAGGTCACCTCTGTCCACAGAACCAGTCGTTCGTATGTGGTGTTTGGATGTCGTTGTTGCGTTGCGTTGCGTTGCGTTGCGTTGCGTTGCGTTGCGTTGCGTTGCGTTGCGTTGCGTTGCGTTGCGTTGCGT
>ENA-OWNT01005560-OWNT01005560.1-seawater-metagenome-genome-assembly--contig:-NODE-5560-length-10333-cov-4.646353_pt1 | contig 10333 bp, 8 predicted proteins | sample MGYA00238136_ERZ651165 | MGnify/ENA primary metagenome ERZ651165 (study PRJEB26861, sample SAMN08777766) | seawater metagenome | isolation source: coastal seawater | place: USA: Florida | collected...
GCAATTGAAGATACCCTCTCGCAGGCGAAACAAGCGATCTCGCGGAGGGGCGATGGTCGTCGAGGGAGGGGGATGTCATTTGTCATTTGTCATTTGTGTTATTGGTAACAGTGACACTAGCCAGATCTACCGGGGCAACACGCCGCTCTCCCGATTGAAAACTACTTTCAGGCGTATGGGACTATGGTCTATGCTATACGTATTATCAATCAGACTCCCATTGCATACATCACTCCCATTGCCAATAGCAACCCGATCAAAATGGTACAGCACAGGCCTAAAACCTACAAATATCGCAGAACAGCGGCACGCAGCACAGAGTTACTCTTGCGAAGGCTTCGATTCATGAAGGCACCGCATCATGTACCAGTAGTAATCCCTTCATATTTTTTACTTCGGTTCCCAACTTCGCAGCCAATGCATCATGGCTGCGATTAAGATTCAGAGCATACATGAACAACGTTGATTGTGGCCAAGTTGCACGAACTCTCACGTAGTGACGGCAACGTTTCAACATATTCGTACCCAGACATCAAAGCCAAATCGAGTGGTGTCTTATCATCAAAGTTTTTAGCTGCGGTCCCAGCACCGTTCTCGAACAGAAACTTGGCAGTCTTTTCCTAACGCAAGACACCATTGCGTCAGACATCCATCACATGTTGCTGACTGTAGTGATTGAAGTGCAAGTGGAACTCACTTTGCCGAAGTAACAAGCAGTGTGCAACGCTGTGTTCTTCAGCACATCTGTCTGCTTGAGAGCAGAGCGGCCATCACGCTGCACAATGAGTTTCACGCGATGGAAATCGTCCTGATAAACCGCCTTCTGCAGCTCGGAAGCACCGTTCTCCGAAGTTGGGGCCATGTATTCGTCATATTCTGAAACGTCGATATAATCTTCAGACTTTTGCAATTCTGTGCGCGGCATGACTGAAATTGTGCTTTTAAATGAACACTAGTATTGCCGCGTGACTTTGCAGCACATACGTTGATCCACGTACGTGCATCAGAGCCGCAGGTGTCGTGAACCACTCAACAAGTTTCGTCTAGCCACGCAAGCGCCAACGTTTCATGAACCATATTTCTTGTCACACAGTTTTCTAGTAGTTGTATCTCTTTTCTTCGTTGAAACAAACCATCGCACTACTTCTGACCCTACGTCGTTCGCAAAACACGTACGATGGATCCTTCAAAGTGACGAACCAGTGGCAGTAGAAGCGGATCTTTGCTGTAACAACGGGGCAGGTAGCATGGTGCCGTCGGTTCGAGTGACGATTCTCACAGTGAGCACAATGTTGCACGCGTGCGCCAGCGTATCAACCATGCTTTGAACACTTCTTAGCGAATGCAAGAGATCCCTGCTGTGTACACCATATTGTCATCCTCGCAAGACACGACAAGACGACAAAGACACAAGGACACAAGACACTAGGACGAGTAAGTCACGTCCATCACCACGAAGCCTGCAGCCAGAAGCCAGAAGCCAGAAGCCACGAGAAGCAGACACGGAAGAGCCAAACGCAAAACCCAACCACCCAACCATCAATTGGAACACTAGCCTGTACAGCCATGAGTGCACTCCGCGAGAGTGCCAACTGCCAACACAGCGACACAGCGATTGTTGTTGTAGTTGTCGCAATGTCGCAAAGCCGTCGTGCCGTGCCGTCGTCGTTGTTTCTGTTCTCGAGTGGTGTGCACACGGGGCTTTCTTCTTCGTTCATCGTCGTCTCGTCGGTCGCCACGTACATCTACTCCTGTGTTACTTCGGTTGTGTTGCTTTATGCATCGTGATCCATGTCTCGTATGATTGAGCTGTGGTGTGATGGCAGAGTTTGAGGACAGCGATGCCACCCGTGTTTGGCGCAGAACACAATTCGCAGTTGTTCCCGCGCGTGAGAGTCTTAGTTGCAACTGTTGTGGTGTTCTGTGTCGACTCCTCACGTTCTCTTAGCAACGCAAAATTAGTTGCAGATATTCTTGCACACACAATTTCTTCGCTTGTCAGTGTAGGAAATAGAGCCTGTCGGAGAACAAACGACGCAACAACATGAAATACATTCTCCTCCTCATCGCTGCCTTCGTCAGCTGCGGGGCCGCCGCAGAGTCCGATCAATACCTTGTCAAGTTTGACTTGGCAAACCTTGATGGAAAGAAGGGCGAGTATGGATCGTTTACATTGGAGGTACGTGTGGGTTCAGAGTGATGTGGCATTGTTCCTCTCCTAACGCTGATGTCATTGTTGCCGTTCAGATCCATCCAGAGTGGGCGCCTCTTGGCGCAGAGCGTTTCAAAGAAATGCTTGACGAGTCGTTCTTTAAGGGAATCCGCTTTTTCCGAGTCATCGATGGATTTATGGCTCAGTTCGGCATTCATGGCAAACCTGCTGAGGCAGCCAGTGCGTAGTCTCCTTTGTCTTCTTTGCTGCACGATCTGTTTCACGTTCTGACGGCGCACTCCCAACCCATGTATCTGTGCGCAGAATGGCGTGAGCGACAACTTCAGGACGACCCTGTTGTTGAGAGCAACACGCGCGGCATGATCAGTTTCGCGACAAGTGGTCCGAACAGCCGAACCACGCAAATGTTCATTAATTTTGGCGACAACTCCAACCTTGACGGTATGGGATTCAGCCCTTTTGGCAAGGTGGTGGACGGCATGGATGTTGTGGATCGCATCTATAAGATCGGCGAGAAGCCAAGCCAGGTGCGTGATGTTGCTGCAATCGCGACTGTTGATCTAGGGCAATTTGCTGACGAGTTTCCCGTTCCCCGTGATAGGCTCAAATTCAAAGCGAAGGCAACCGCTACCTCAAGACAAAATTCCCCAAGCTCACTTTCATCAAAGCTGTTGAGGTCGTTTCTCCCAACCAAGAACTGTAAGTGCTGAGGAATTCGGAGTGTGTCTTCCATGACGTAGTAATCTTGACAGTCTCCCCTGCGCGTCCAAGTCGAACCTATCACGCAGGCACAACACCATCTCTATCGTTTGTCGTCGACAATCACAATCACAAACAGACAGCAAAGCGTTGATCATGTGCAAATCTGCTTCACAATATCACACCGAGCCTCGCAACATTGCTGCTATGTCGTCGTTCCTTGCGATGCAATGCACCAACACAGATCGACTTATTAACACCTTCGAAAACCGGAACACATCCCATGTCAACACATCCACTCCCTTGATCATCATCACGAGTACTGTGGGCAAACACAATGCAGGTAAAATCTATTGGCAGACAGCATCATGCTCGAGTATAATACACCATCGTCAACAAGCAGCCATCAGTCAGCCGTCGTAGTCGCAGTCAGAGAGAGTGTGGGAGTGAGTGAGTGAGTGCGCGTGAGTGCGAGAGAGTGAGAGAGAGTGAGTGAGTGAGAACCAACAAACTCCAGATCAGATCGGACTGTGTTGTGTTGTCGTCGTCGTCATCGTCGTCATTGTCGTCATCCTCCTTCGTGTTGTTGTGCTGTGTTGCGTTGTAGGCGTTGTCGCTGTCGCTGTCGTTGTCGTAGTCAACTTTGTTCCATGTGTCGTCATCGTGCGTGTGTCGTCGTCTGTCGTCTGTCCGTGTCCGTGCACGTGTCCAACGCCCACGTTGGTTTGCGTGCGGGCGTGTGCGCAATGTTGATGCGGAAGTGTTCGCGTCGTTTGAACATGCGTGAACCGCCACATGAGACCAGGAACACTTAGGTGGAGACACTGCTAACAAAAAGTATTCGTCAAAGAATACATTTTGATCGCGAAATTACAACAATATATTTTTGCCATTTGGTTGCCATGTGTTCATGACATTGTCTTCGCCTTGTAGTGCCGAGCAGTTGGGTTGTGTGTCGACGAAATGTGGGAGCAGCGAAATGCTCTCCCATCCAATGTTAAGCAGAGCCTGAATGAGATCGCTCACATTTGCAGTACCTCTTCGATCAATGACGACGACCAACACCATGTCGATCGCGACAACGACGAGCTCGCTGGTATTACAGACACAGAGAGCTTCATTGCGTACTACCAAGCTACATTTGGGAAGACCCAGCTCCCGTCGGCAGAAAACTGCGCCGTCGAGACTGCCTACGTTCGAAAGGTTCAACATCTCGCGCACAATGCCAAAACAATAGTACACGGCGTCGACGACGTGTTGCGACGGCTTTCAAGCCTGGAAATAACGAATATTGAAACCTCGACGACTCTGCAGGACCTACACTTCAACTGCGAAAATCTAAACAGCGAGTACCGCCGACTATCTCAAATTGCCGACAGAATTCAAGAGCCGTTGCTGTATTTTGATGACATCGTGCACATTTCGTCCACTATCGAAGGCCAAATATTGTCAGAGCGACACAGAAGCAGCTCTTTCGACGCTGACAGTATCTGCAAGTTGATGCACAGCACCGGAGTACGGATACGTGAATGCGTTCAATTTCTGGAAGCCAACGACTCCTTCGTCGACGCTCCTGAGTATCTGGCCAAATACAGAGCTGTGGAGGCAAAGCTAGCTGGCGCAATGAAATCCAAAATCTGCCACATCTTCGATTCCGCGTTTCAGAAAGTTCGCAATGAGCTCTTGAAGGCTACTTCGCCAAGTGACGACCGTCGTTCAAGTGGACCTTTGCCCGGTTTGGACTTCTCGAGCGACGCTGCGACGTTAACCACATTTTTCTACATTCGGTTTGCGTCGTACTCCGCAGCCGCCCGAAGGATCATCAAAAATCTCGAAGATGGTGTGGCTTCAAAGGCTGGGACCAATGACAGAACAAGATTGAAGCTGAAAGGTGGGGAAGAGAAGACAAAAACTCCGGATCACATCCAACACTCTCCCAGTGTTGGTGGCGGCGATATGGTGCACGCGGACAATTTAGCGGAAGTGCACGAACATTATTGCACATTGCGATTCAGGCTGTTGTCAGGGCCGTTCAAGGATAAAATTGCTGCAATTCTGGTGCCTCGTGAAAGGCACCAGTTAACAGATGGGCAGCAGGATAACTCGGTGCGTCTCAAGCTGCAGTGGTGGCACTCGTATCCTCGCCCGCTTCAAGGGCGTTAAAGCTCATTCTGGTGTAGGTTGCGAAACCTGATTTGTTGAACATGGCCGGCTCGAGTTTGCTCGAGATGGAAGATTTGTTTGAGCGTGAGGTGGGACGAATCGTGCACCCATTTTAAATGCAAACAGCGGCGTTCTGAAAACTTTTCCCGTGTTGGGTGTTCTATGTAGATTGGTTTGTTCTACCAGCACTTCTGTTCTGCGTCCACGGACGCGATCGTTCTGGCGCGCCGACTTCGGCAAATTTCGAGTGGCGTACGCGTTGACGATGTTGCCGGAAACCCGATTTCGATGCAAAGCGTCGATAAGCACACCAGCCTATGGAATATGTTACTCGCAATTGGAGACACGCTGTACAGTGTTCTTCGGGCTGAAATAATCAAGGTTTGTTGAGCTCGGTGTCCCGTTTTTGCGCCAGCAACAAGTTGTGACAACTGCAATTGTGGGATTGATGGGTGCACACAGGAAGGCGACATTTTCCGTTTGTGTAGCCTCATTGACATGTTAACAGCCACAAAAGCCGGTAGTGCAGGTCAACATCTTCTTAGTCAGCCGTGCGTCGCCGAAGTGCGGTCCAAGTTGCTGCGCGATTGCCACGAACGTTTGGCATATCGATCAGAGATATTTATTAAGCAGAGAATGCAAAACTTTAAACTAGACGAAGCTGGTTCACGGCACAGCAAATATTTGGAGTCGCTCTCGTCGAGCGCAGATAAAGAACAACAGCCTCGCCAATTGTAAGGTTGACATGGATGGGTACTAGTGGGTGCAGTCATTCACCTTGCGTGTATGTGTGGATGATCCTTTAGGTTCCATCCGTTGCTACAAGACCTCCAACACTTTTTAGAACGGCTGTCGCCATGTCTCGAGCCACCAGTTTTCCAAACGCTAAGCCAGGAGGCAGTGAAGGCATGCTGCTTATCATTGCTGGATGCAGCTGAGGCTGTCGATGCTACGTATCGCTTGAGCAACCCGCTACGGGTGTGTTTTGTGTGCACATGAAATGGGACAACAATGTTGTTGTTGGTACACTCAACAACTACTTGATGTGATGTTTGCGCACAACAGGCTCCTTTATTTGCTCTGTCACATTTTATGGTTTGTGTGGCGGCATGTTGCATCCCACTGACTATCGACTGCTATGCGCTCACACTCCAGTCTTGGTGCCATAGGCACTTCGCGAGCTCATCGCCAAATTTGATGTGAGATGCACAATTCGAAGCAGAAAGCTCAACTTTAGCCAAACAAAATCCGCATTCACGCAAGTAAGTGGATAGGCTTTGTCGTAGTCACCGATTCGTTGTAAAGCATTCATTATTCGCGATCTGTAGTTGTTAGGAGCCGGAACATCCCTTTTCAGGTGGGGCAGCGGAAACGCATTTGTGAAATTGATTAAGGGTGGAATGCCGACAGTGAGCGAAGGTGAGTTGCGCAAGACGACGTTGCGCGAGAACCTTGGATGTGATTTAGTGTGTTTGTGTGATTTCAGAGGATGAGAACATCCGCGATGAATTGGAGTCGCATTTGCTAACAGCTCGGCAACAGTTCGTTTTGACTCGATTGCAAGAGTATTTCATGTCCGGACTTGTTCAGATGTGTGCGCCGTGTTACGCAGGTACATTTCTCGTGGCACGGATCGCGTGCTTCGAGGTTTGCGAGCGAATGATGCAGGGGCCGCAAACGAGTTAGACACTGCCGTTGTCACAGCGTTGGAGGTTTGTTCATCGCTGCTTGTGTCAAAACGGGTGCTTTGCTGGCTAGTTCGTGCCCCGTTGAAGTATTTTGGTTTGTGGGCTGTACTGTAGGAAACGGTGCCATCAGATTTGGAGGTTGTGAGAGCAGAGGTGGGTAGCAAATGCCTAGACACAACAAGCATACGCTTCGGTGAACGATCCCTGCCTCATTGTGCTTGTTACACTAGGTTGAGACCCATTTTAGTGACGGATCCGCTCGAGAAGTTGTGCTAAATCCACTCATCCATGCTCTCGTCCGCCAAGTAACTACGCTCCGAGACGAGTGCCTCGCCAGTCAGAAAGTTGAAGTTGCCCGTGCTCTTGATGGGCTCATGGCAGTTGTCAAAGCTTGTCAGTGAAGAAGCTCCACGGACGATGATGGGCAGGTCGGCGCATCGTTACTGCGCCTGACTCTCAAGCATCAACAACGTCGTATTTGCATCGCGCCACCCGACCAGTGTGTATGTTCCAATTAGCACTTCCAAGTCTGCGCTGCGCTCCCTCTACAGTGTTTATCACGAGTTTAAAAAAGCTACTGATAATTTATTGCGTGTTTACTTACACCAATTTTAGCCATTCTCCGGATTGAGTGATGTCGTCAGCAAGTCCGAATTCGCCGCTGCCGTCACACACAAATACAGCTGGTCCACCCGTCACAGGATCTGATGCGCGGAATTGTAGTCTCGGCAAAGGTCCACAAATGTTACACGGTCCTTCACCGTAAGTAGGCCGTACGTCGGTGCAATCGAAGTCTCCCACAAGTTGACCTTCTGTGAAGTACGTGTCTTGGGTGGCTAGTCGTGTCTGCAATGCGTCGATTCGGGAGTCAATGTCGTCCATGCGGGCCGTGATCGTGACTTGGTAGTCTTGAACCATTGAACCGTCCTTCGGATAGTCAGAATTGGTGTTGACAAGACGACGTCGGACTCGCTCGTCATGTAGCGTCCGTCTCCATTCAGCTCGTCGTTTATTCCATTTCCGCTGCAGCTTCCTGTTCTTGGGAGCTTCCTTCAACGGTTTATGCTGCTGTGCTGTCGAGAGCGCTCCGTCAGAGAAGTTGGTGGGGTGCACCGACCGCAAATAGCCAGGGTTATTTTGCATTACGTGGCGAAATTCCTCTAAAGTAGTTGCGGTGTGCTGTGCGCGAAGAAATGTTTTCAAGTGTACATCGTCACCCTCTTCAGAGCCACTAGCAGACGCAAAGTTTGCAGCATTGTCCACAGAAGTAATGCCGCTGCCGGAGTCTTCGGGCTGATCACTCTTGGACGCACTCACCCAGTCTGCACTACGCAGCTGACGTCGTGAGGCGTCCGCATCGGAAACTTGCATCTTGACCATGGAACTGATCTCAGACACGGCTCGTCGTAGTTCGGCAACTCTGTTGGCCAGCTCCTCATTTTGTTCTGAAACGTGTTGGCTGATCGCTTCAACATGAGCGTTTTGAACATGAGAGACCAGCTCTTCGTCGAGCCGGCGCTGCCGACTGATTAACTGGGAGTACACTTCTTCCACGTCGTGACTGTTGATATACATTTTGCTGACGTGCACAGCGAAAGTATTCTCAGCATCGAGCACTTTGCGGGTTCCTAAAGTGTTGACAATCATACTGTTGTCCTTTCGCACGGTTCCGTAGTTGCCCAAAACACTGCCGTATTTCCCGCGGACAGTATTTCCGGAGCCGCCTGGAATGCCAGAAAATCGTCCAGTCACCAAATTGTTGTATCCACCTCCAATGCTGGAGTAGCGGGCCTTTGCGCGGTTGGTGCGTCCCGCAATTACTGCCGCCTGCTTGGCTTGAGCTCGGTTGTATTGCCCTCCTATGATAGTCTCCAGGGAAGTCGATGAGCCAAGAATTTGGTTTTCGCTGCCGCCGACAAGCACAGATTGCTGAGCCTCAACTAGGTTTGTGTCTCCTCCCATCAAAGTCGAGCTGACTGCGCTGGCGTCTACGGTGTTTGCGTAACCGCCCATGATGACAGAACCAAAACCGCTGTTGGAATTTGCTTCGCCGGAGTAGACTTCTGGGTCGCCTGGATCCGCATTGGCATCGAGAACTGCCCCCAACGTGAGCAGCGCAGCGACGAGCTTCATGTTCGTTGCAGTGCCCACGGGCCGCAACGATTCTACACCACACTGACTGCGGCACCAGCTCTTGGATCACGACTCTCGTCGTAGCAGGGAGGACGGTGTGGACCGCTTAGGTGGCTTACTTGCGTTCTTAGAAATTGTTACTTTACTTCATACCTACACACAAAATATTGTAGGAGAAGGGATATTGCGAGAGAAGGGGTGTATGCTCATGGTTGCTCGTAGTTAGGTTACACGACCACTATCGCCGAAGCCGCCGAACGACAAACCGACAACACAGCACAGCCAGCTGGCTCCCTCACTGACCACCTTCGTCATCACCAGCCAGTTGGTTCGTGTGTGGACGGACAAAATCGGCACACTAGGAAGAGAGGAAGGCAGACAGTAAGGATAGTCAAGCCAACCATCAAACAACCATCAAGCAAGCATGCAATCAGGCAGCAAGGCATACCATATCACTCCAAGCAAGTGCACACACAAGCAAGCAAGCTGGTAGATAGACCAACAGCTGCCCACCGCAACGTGCGTGTCTGCCATGTCGTTTGTGTCACTGTCTGTCATGTTTGTGGTTGATGGTTTGTGGGCAATTTCGTGACCTCGCGACAGCGCGAAACTTGTTGAGACAGACGTCGGAACTCGGAAACGGGGGTTGGTTGTTGGTTGTGCTGGGTTGGGCTGCGTTGGTTGGTTGGCTGACTGTGCCACTGTGCCACTCACTGTGCCGTTGCGTCCCACGGGGTGAATGAATGAATGAATGAATGAATGAATGAATGAACAACTGTGAATTGTGAATTGGGACTTGTGATTTCCTTGTGAATTGATTGATTGTTGCTTGTGGAAGCCGTTCGTTCGTTCGTTCGTTCGTTGGTTCGTTCTTTCTCTGAGAACTGAGAAAGAAAGAGAGAGAGAGAGAGTGTGTGTGTGAGAGGCAGAGAGAGTTCTGTCTTTGTCTTCTTTGTTTCCGTCTTCTTTCGCGCTGTTGGTTGCTGCTGTGTTGTTGTTGTTGTGTTGTTGCGTTGGTTGTTATTATTTCGCCGGTAAGGAAGGAAGGAAGGAAGGAAGGCAGAGCAGAAAAAGCACAACAGCCGCTCGGCGATGCAGTGGTCAATCAGTCAGTCAGTCAATCAATTCCACAGTCAGTCAGTCAGTCAGTCAGTGACGGTAAAATGCAACTCTCCAACAATGAATGCTGCGGAACCACGCTGGACCCACACGCACATAGTTCCAGTGCGTGAGTGAGTGAGTGAGTGAGTGAGTGCGTGAGTGAGTGAGTGAGTAAGAGTGAGTGAGGGAGTGAGTAAGAGTGAGTGAGTGAGTGAGTGAGTGAGTGGATGGAGCTGTCCTTCCTTCCTTCCTTTCTTCCTCCCATCCATCCATCCACGAGGTCCGTTGCGCCGCCACCCACCACCCCCACCCATGCGCCACCCAGTTCTCAGTCAGGCAGTTCGCCAGTTCTCGTTCTCTCTCTCTGTTCGCTCTT
>ENA-OWNT01005561-OWNT01005561.1-seawater-metagenome-genome-assembly--contig:-NODE-5561-length-10331-cov-8.772479_pt1 | contig 10331 bp, 10 predicted proteins | sample MGYA00238136_ERZ651165 | MGnify/ENA primary metagenome ERZ651165 (study PRJEB26861, sample SAMN08777766) | seawater metagenome | isolation source: coastal seawater | place: USA: Florida | collected...
ATGCTGCGCAAGCTGCACGAGACGGACCCGAGCGAGTGGCCGTGGGTGAAGGTCATCGAGGCCGCCCGCGACCGGCGCGTGGTGGTGCCGCCGTGGAAGACGCACGATGGGGCCATCGAGCGCACGCCGGTCCTCCCGTCGGGATTCTGCGCGACTGTGCGGGACCCGGATGGGGACGATGATGGGTACGAGGTGCGCATCGGCGTGGCCGACCCGGACAACCGCAAGCGGCACGGAATGCTGCTCGATGGGGCCCTGGTGTGGCACTCCGTTCATGCGGGCGACGACCGGGCAGACCAGCCGGGGTGGAACAAGGCGCAGGGCTCGAGGATGAAGCTCACGCACCTGTCGCCGCATCGGATGCGGGCCGTCTGCCCTGTGGCCGGAGAACCCCCCGAGTCAGCCATTCGCGAGTTCAAGAGCGCCATCGGGCGGTCGTGGGCGCGAGCTGGCTGGTACTTGGCGGACGACGCCTGGCGGGAGGCGGTGTGGCCCTCGGTGAAGGGCACGGTCCGTGAGCACCTCGGTCGGCAGGCCCGGTACACCTACGGCCGTGGCTCCAGCTCGCCGGCGATTGCGGTGCCGGTGGTCGTGGGGGGCAAGCTCCAGGTGGTGGGCTCCTCCTACGAGCTTCGGCAGTCGAGCGGCAACCTGGTGCCGCCCACCGAGGCGGGTTGGCTGAGGTTCCTTGAGCTGCGCGGTGAGGCCAAGAGCGCCGAGCTTCGACGGGTGGCCCGTGACTGGTTTGGACGAGCATTGCCGCTGCGCCGACTTCCTTGACCTGAGCGAATGCCCACGTCACGTCTGGGGGGCGCTTTCTTCGCGGAACATGGCCGGCTGGAAGCGCTGGAAAGGCGCGTCGGCGCCGCACCCTTCAGTTACGATATGGCCAGACGAAGGAAACACCATGGCCCGCTCGGACCTTCTTCTCGATTTGGTGCGCGCCGGGAGCGCAGGTGACCAGCCGCGCTTCAAGCGGGTGGTCGAGGCGATTGTCGCCGAAGAGCGAGCGAAGCAGCACCACGTCTTGGCCGAACGACTGAGTCGCCACTTGATCGAGCAGCCGGTGCGACCGACTCCCATCAAGGGCACCGGAATCAACTCGGCCCACGAGGTCCTCCCCCAACGACGTCTGGCCGAGCTTCTCCTGCCCAAGGAGGTTGCCCGGACGGCCCTTGAGGTGGTGGAGGAGCATCATAGGGTCGAGTTGCTCCGTAGCCATGGGCTGGAGCCCCGGCATCGGGTCCTCCTGACTGGCCCTCCTGGGAACGGGAAGACGTCTCTCGCCGAGGCCCTCGCAGCCGAGCTTGGCGTTCCACTGCTGGTGGCGCGCTACGAGGCGCTGGTGGCGTCGTACCTGGGCGAAACGACAGTCCGAGTGGCACAGCTCTTCGAGTACGCCCGAAGCCGACGGTGCGTGCTGTTCTTCGACGAGTTCGACGTTGTCGGCAAAGAGCGTGGGGACGTGCATGAGACGGGTGAAATCAAGCGGGTCGTCAGCTCTCTGCTGTTGCAGGTGGACGCCGTTCCCGCCCACGTCGTCATTGTGGCCGCGACCAACCATCCCGAGTTGCTCGACCGGGCAGTATGGCGACGTTTTCAGGTGAGGCTAGACCTTCCCCCACCAGGCCGCGGCCGAGTGGCGGAGTTTTTCCAGCGCGTTTCTCAGTCCTGGGGACGAGGACTGGGCCTCAGCCCACGGACCCTGGCCAACGGGCTGACGGGCCTGAGCTACTCGGAACTTGACGAGTTCGCCATGGATCTGAAGAGACGCTACGTGCTGGCCCTGCCCGACGCGGACCTCCGCGCAATTGCTCGTCAGTGCATGGCAACCTGGCAGGGACGAATTCGAGACCGTCCAGAGTAGGTGTTGAAGGGGGAACAGTTGGCCGACCGACCATTGCTGATGATTCCACGCCCCACCAGGGCCAAGAGGGCGAAGCGAGGTGGGGGAGGTGGCAGGATTCGGACGCCATCGCGAGCTGAACAGGGCGGACGCCTCGATGCCAGCTTCGCGCAAATCCGAACAGCACTCGCGAATCGGTCGATTCGAGTTGCCTCCCAGGTGGCTGGATCTGCCCCCGAAGATGTCGTCGTGCTGGAAACGGTTGGACGGACCGATGAACTGGTCCGTGCCGCGGCGAATGTACCGGGGCTCGAGTGGCTGGCCGAAGCAGAGCTTGAGGGCGTAGCGCCCACCGAACACTTCTTTGTTGAAGACAAGCCCAACAAGGAGCTGTCCGGTCGGCTCTACGCACTGTTCACCAACCAAACCGCGCTAGAGGAGCTGATTCGGCTCTGGAAGCGGTGGAAACGGGGGCATCAACTTCCCCGCGGATTCGGGCCGTTCAAGACGGTGTTCGTGCACCTGAGCGCCGTCCGTCGATGGGATCACAACGACAGATTGGAGGGGACAGGAATCCTTCAAGACTGGGCGGAGCGCATCGACTTGGGCGACGAACAGGTCCCCGCTGAGGTGGAGCTTTGGTATCGTCAATCGTCGGGCAGCCGAGCGGATGCCGAACGAACTGTGCGCCGCCTGGTGGAGGCAGCGGGGGGCAAGGTGCACTCGTCCGCCGTTGTTGAGCAGATTCGGTATCACGCCCTTTCCGCCCGGCTTCCAATCAAGACTGTGCGACAGATCCTGGAAAGGGGGCCTGTCAAGCTCATTCATTGCGAGCACATTCGCTTCTTTGCCACTGGGCAGATGTTGGCACCGGCCATGCACCAGGACCGCCAGGTTGTAGGAGACGGGCCATTCGAAGGCCTCGCTGTCCCTCCACCAGGTGCCAAGCCTGTGGCGGCGCTGCTCGATGGCCTTCCCGTGCAGAACCACCCGGCATTGATGAATCGACTGGTGGTTGATGACCCAGACTCACTGGCAAGCGACTACCCCGTCGCACAGCGCCGACATGGTACGGCAATGGCGTCGCTTATCCTGCACGGCGAATTGGATGCTCCTGGTCCGTGCCGCCGTCCCCTGTATGTTCGACCGATCCTGCGCCCGGACACGACTGATTTCCTAGGCGTTGGCGAAGAAACCAGCCCACATGAGGCAGTCTTGGTCGACCTTGTGCATCGAGCCGTCCGACGCATCGTTGAAGTCGCTCCCACCGTTGCACTGGTCAATTTGTCCATCGGCTTGAGGGACCGCCCCTACAACAGATTCATGAGCCCTCTCGCGCAGTTGCTTGATTGGATGGCGGCTGAATACGGACTCTTGTTTATTGTAAGCGCAGGGAACTACTCCAGAGGGCCTGCAATCGAGCCATCCGAAGCGGAATTCGCCTCGATGGATGGCAGGGCCCGCAAGTCGACCACTATTCGGACACTCCACGGCGAAAACCCATGGCGGAAGGTGCTTTCTCCTGGGGAAGCTCTAAACGCGCTCACTGTAGGAGCGGCACACGACGATCAGTCGCCAGCGCATGGCCAGCCCAGCCACCTTCACGACCCCCTCCAGTCCGGTGACCTTCCGAGCGTCCTCAGCGCGCAGGGCTTCGGGCATGGACGCTCGGTGAAGCCAGACATCCTGATGGCGGGAGGGCGGGTCCTGTTGGAGTGGCAGCCTGGTGCCTCCTCTCCCGACCAGAGAATATTCGGCATTCTCCCGCCAGGGCAGAGACACGCCTCCCCGCCCAACCGAAGCTCACGCTCGCGAGGCACAAGCAATGCAACCGCGCTCGTAACACGAGCCGGAGTGGCTGCCAATCAAGTGCTTGAGGACCTGCGCGGAGGAGAGGGCGGGGAGGTCATTGACACTGTCCCCCGTGGCCTGTGGATTCGATGTCTGCTTGCCCACGGCGCTCGGTGGGGCGAGCTTGAGCAAGCAATTCGAGACGGTGGGCTGAGCGACACATGGCAGGTCAAGTACGCCGGCGCGAGGCTGGCGGGCTTCGGCAGGATTCGCCCCGAACTGGCGCTCACCTGTACCCGGCTTCGCGCGGTGGCGCTGGGCGGTGGATCACTCCGGAACGACGAGGCCCACGTTCACAAGTTCCCCCTACCTCAGTCGCTATCTGCGCGCCGCGGCCGCCGCCGACTCACCGTGACCCTCGCGTGGTTCACGCCCGTGAATCCGCGGAACCAACAATGGAGACGCGCCCACCTGTGGTTTTCTGTGAACCACAAGAAGTATCAACTTCATCGCCAAGACGTGGACTGGCGCTCGGTACAGCGTGGCACCCTTCAACATGAGGTCTTCGAGGGGCATAGAGCCATCGCGATTGATGAAGGGGATTCGCTCTCTATCCAGGTCAACTGCCGGGAGGCCGCAGGCTCCCTCCAAGTGCCGGTTGCCTACGCTCTGGCGGTTTCGCTTGAGCTCGCCCCGGCCCTCGGGGTCGACGTGTACGCGGAGGTTCGCCAGGCCATCCGCTCGACGGTCCGTCCTGTGGTGAGGACGTGAAGGTGAGCCACAGCCCCAAAATGCCCATCCGATGTCAGCAGCACACCCCTCGTGTCCTGCACCGAGCTTTGTCGCACGCGACCGCACAGGGGAGCTACGGGCGAATCAAGAACCGTAGTCTTCAGTAATCGTTGCCTTGGAGTCAGTGTGAGCGCCAGTCCTTGTAAAGATACAATTGCGGCTTTCATCCTAGCTGTTGGTACCCTTGTCGCTGGTGGTTGTGGCGACAAATTGGAAACGGGAGGAGGTTCTCGTGACGGCTCCAGTCGTATTGAGGGGACAAATCCCGGCGACTGTTCCGACGGTGCGGACAACGACCTGGACGGTGACTACGACTGCGACGACAGCGATTGCTTTGGCGCAGTTGATTGCGCGAGTGGTGGCCACGATTCAGGTGAAGACACTGGCGGCGCGTCTGGGGGAGACTCCGGAGATGACGCGAGAGATGGATGCGACGACGACCCCGAGGGTGACGGATTCTGCCTACACTCCAACGGGGTGACGGTACTGTGCCCGGAGGTAGCGGTCGGCGCGTCAGGATTGGTCGGGGCGACGTCCTACACCAAGGTCGATGACAGCGGGCTTCGGGAGCTGGACTACGAGTCCTCCGACTGGACAGGAGTATGTACCAGCGGCGTCACGGACATGGGCGTCCTTTTCAATGCGGCCGAGTCTTTCAATCAGGACATCGGCAGTTGGGACACGAGTAGCGTCACGAGCATGTACAACATGTTCACACGGGCCCAAAGCTTCAATCAAGACATCGGCAACTGGGACACGAGCGGTGTCACGAACATGGTTCAGATGTTCCTGGGGGCAACCACATTCAACCAGGACATCGGCCGTTGGGACACAAGCAGCGTCACTAGGATGGATGGAATGTTCCACCAGGCTGCCTCCTTCAACGTAGACATCGGCGACTGGGACACAAGCAACGTCACGAACATTGGCGGCATGTTTCACGGAGCCGCTTCCTTCAATCAGGACATAGGAGGCTGGGACACAAGCAACGTCACGACCATGGCCCAAGTATTTGCGGGCAGCACCTCCTTCGATCAGGACGTCGGCAGTTGGGACACTAGCAATGTAACGAACATGACCGCGATGTTTATCGAAGCAACGGCGTTCAATCAGGATATTGGCAATTGGCACACGAGCAATGTCACCTCGTTGGCCGAGATGTTCCGCGGGGCCACTGCATTCAACCAGAACATCGGCAGTTGGGACACAAGCAACGTCGTGAACATGAACAATACGTTCTACGGGGCCACCTCCTTCAATCAGGATATCGGAGGCTGGGACACGAGCAGTGTCACTAACATGCGGGGCTTGTTCGCGGGTGCGGTCGCCTTCAACCAAGACCTGAGTCGGTGGAACACGAGCAACACCACGAGTATGGCCGACATGTTTAGCGCGGCCAGTGGCTTCAATCAGGGCATCGGTAGTTGGGACACGAGCAGTGCCAACACCATGGATGGCATGTTCCGTGGAGCGATATCCTTCAACCAGGATTTGGGCGGGTGGTGCGTAACCCAAATCACCAGCGAACCGATCAGTTTCGACAATGGCGCCTCCGCTTGGACTGAACCGCGCCCTGTCTGGGGAACCTGCCCTTCACCCTGACGCTCCCGACCGGCCATACTGTCAGCGACCGATGATAAGATCCTTCTGATCCTTCTCCACCTGCATCGGGGGAGCGATGGTCAAGCACTCTACCTGCCTGCACTTCTTCGGCGCGGCCATTGTCGTGCCGACAACCGAACCGTGTGCGGCGTGCTCGCCGACTGTTGGGGCGGATTCGCTGATGGCGACTGCCACTCGACGAGGCGACCTCGGGAGGAGGCCGCATTTACAGATAGATTCACGGCTCATTCACAGAGGAAGGTCAGATGACTGATAGACTGACGGTTACTCTTGGCGGCTACCGAGAGGAATCCCTGGAAGACCTCATTGCTATCGTGATGGCGAATGTTGAGGACGGGATTCGGATTGCGGGGGCGCAGCCCGAAAAGGACTATACCATGCGGGATCTCATTGAGTGGTCCATGCCGCTGGTTCACTCCCTGTTGGAGGGTGACGACGGACTGGGGGATTCGCTCAAGAAGGAGTGGCACAAGGATGACTCAGCGAAGCTGGGGGAGTGACGGATGTCCGCTGCATTGAAGGTCATTCTCCGCGCTGTGCTCAATGCCCACCCGCACCTGGACATGGAAGGACTGGTCCCGGCGAAGTCGGGTCGGAGGGCAATTGACCCAGACCACGACGGTACGGTGTTGGCATTCGAAAAGAGCCTGGAATGGCTCGGGAAGGTGAAGCGCACCTCGACTCCTCGGCCGTCCTACACCAGCTACGCCTTCAAACATTCCGTGGAAGGCATGACTCGCACCGCGGGCACAGACCGTGTGTATGTCGCAAACGGGGTGTTCCTGGCGGCAGCGTATGCTGCAGGATTCCTTGTGGAAAGCGAATCCCCCGGAAGCCAGAACGCCCACCTGAACATCAGCAAGCGCTCCTTGAAGAAGCTCGATCCGGGGCGGTTTCGATAGAGGACGAGTGCAGTAGCGCCCTCGAAATATGTGAAGCGAACTGGAAGCGCTGTGGACCACGGTGGACAAGCCGCTGACCAGAAGAGCGAACTCCTACGGCAACATCTCGCGGGTGTGCCTCTCAGTCCTTTGGTTCAAAACCACATGGTTTCGGCCCACCTTTTGACCCGAGGTTGTGAACCACGGTCTGAGGGGCGTCGACCATGGGGCTCCCTGGGGGCTTTTGAACCACCCGGATGGGAGGCCGAGAGAGGCGGACACGGTCTACCATTGGTCCATCCGATGCCGTGGTATGATTCCTTACCCACGGGAGGTGCTTCGATGCTGCTACCGGTCCTCTTCGTTAGTACCGGCCTTGCCGCCGACATGGACGTCACAATCGAGTTGGCCGGACAGGAACCCAATACGTTCGTGCTCCGGGAGGTGACCGCGGCCCCCATTCCCAGCATCGTGGTCGCGGCAGATGACGCCCCATCGCATGTGGTGGACTTCGATGCCCGAAAGGTCGGGCCAGACCAATTCCGTGTCACGGCTACTCTCCACCGAGTCACGGTGGATGCCGAAGGTCGGTGGACACTGGAGAAGCTCTCCCGTCCCATGTTGACCGTCATCGCGGGCAAGCCGGGTGTCATCGAGCAGGGTCGCAGCGGGGCGGACGGAGAGGCAGCGCCCGAGTTCCGCATGGAGTTCGTCGTCCGCCCGTAGTCAGCGGCCCGGCTCGATGCCCTGTTCTTCGAAGGCACATTCTGTCTGCGGCTGGCGTGCTGCAAACAGGAAGTCGGAGGGGAGACCGACGGTTTGCAAGACGCCGCCCGTCGGTGAACGCAGCTCCACGCGCAGCTCCAGGGGGACCGGCTTGACCGTCTTCCATGCGGCGAGGGCTTGCTCGCGCGAGAAGTGGATCCGTGCGAAGTGCGCCGCAGAGGCGGCGTCGTGCAGTACGCGCAGCCCCCGTCGGAGCCGGCAGTTCGGACACACGCAGTCGAGAGTGGGCGTGGGCGCGCAACACTCTCCAGGGGAGACCGCCAAGTTGGGGTGGTCGACTGCATTCAACAGGTCGTACAGTGCGTGAAGGAGGCTCTCAAGCGAGTCGGGAAGGGGGACGGAATCTTCGAGGGCAGCGTTCACGGTCGGGCTCCTGTCGAGCGGAGAGTGGTCTTGGCTCCGCGTGCCTGCCTCGCTTCACGGAGCCGGCGGCGAAGGGTCGCGTAGGGAACGCCCAGCGCTCGGGCGGTCTCGCGGATGCTGTGGCCCTGGCCGAGCATGGCCTCAGCCGGTCGAAGGTCAAACTCGCGTCGAGGTCGACCGCAGTGCTTGCCAGCGGCCTGGGCTCGTGCCACGCCGGCCCGCACCCGCTCCACTGTGTTGGCTCGCTCCAGCTCGGCGAAGGCGGCGAGCATCGTGAGTGCGAAGCGGCCCATTGGCGTAGTGGTGTCGATGGTGTCGCGCGGGGAGACCGCGTCGACTTGGGACTCCCTGAACGTGTCGAACAGCTCCAGGGCGTGCCGAGCGTCGCGAGACAGACGGTCGAGCTTCCAGAAGGCCACAATGTCGACCTGGCCTCCACGCACCGCCTCGAGCATCGCGTCGAGCTGGGGCCGGCGGCGGATGGAGCCACTGACGCCGTCGTCGACATACTCTCCGACCACCCGCCAACCTCGGGCCTTGGCGAGGTCTCGAAGCTCGTCGAGCTGGAGCCCCACGTCCTGGCCCTGGTGGGACGTCGACACTCGCGCGTAGAGCGCAGCGCGGATGGACTCAGCCACGACGACCTCCGAACAGCCTGGCCTGCTTGGTGAAGGACAGGCGGTCGGCGTCGCCTGCGGAAGTCTTGCGGTAGTCGGTAGCCGTCAAGCCGCACCTCCAACACTCGGTCCGTGCGGCGCATCGCACATGCCCCACCGGACACAACCCGCCTCGCGGCCCCACGACACGTTCAGCGAGATTTGCCGGCCGCCTCGCTCAGTGGACGCCCACAACACAATGTCGTCAATCGGCCAGCACGGACGACGGCCGGCGGCGCTACGCAACGGCGACTGAAACAAGGTCGGCGACACCACAAGCGTGCGCCCCTTGGCTTCAGCCCTCGCGTGGGCGAGCTGCGCCACCAGTGACTCCAGCAGGCGGATAGCAGTCATGCGTCGGCCGTCGTCGCGGAGCTGGTACAGCTCCGCTTTGTTCGCCTGGATGCAGGGCCAGCATCCAACTCGGTTGGAACCCTGGAGGTACAACGGGCACGGCCGCACCCCGTGGCGCTTGTGGATGCCGATGACATCTGTCTCGCCCCACCGGAGTAGCGGACGCCACACCTCGATGTGTTCCGCTCCGGGCATCAGCTCCCGTTCCGGAAGCCTGGAGCGGGAGCTGGATTCCGCAGCGCGAATACCCACCGCATTCACGATGTCCGCGTCGAGCGTGTCAACCCATCGCAGGAATGGGCGCACCTTGAGTTCTCGAGTGCACCACCGCCGAATGCGGGACGGGAACATGGCCTTGTAGACGGTCCATCGAACGAAGGCCGACGGGGTGGCACCCACCAATGCCTCGATGACTTCGACGTCCCGCAAAACCTCCGGTTCGAGCTCGGGCAATCGAGGGGACAACCGTGAGATGGGGCCGAGGACCGTTTCCAGGTAGTCCAGGTGCGCGTACAGATCAGGATGCTCCCAGCCTGTGTCCATGAACACCCGTTGGTGCTCGATGCCCAGCTCCTGGAGGTGTAGGCACATGGCGACAGAGTCCTTGCCACCAGACACAGACGCGACATGCAGCAGGTCACTCATGCTGCACCACCGACGAGGCGAGATGGTGTGGTGAGCGAAGGCGTGTCGTCACGCATCGGGAGCGCCCTTTGATGGCACCTGGTCGAGGTCGACGGCGAGCAAGCGGGCCATGGTGGGGTTCACCCGCCCTCGCCACTGCTCGATGGCGTTGGCGACGGGAATCACCTCGATCTTCTCGGGAGCCCCACGTTCGAGCCGCATGGCCTCCTTGCGCGTGTAGGTGCCCGCCTCGTGGAGCTTCTCGGTGTAGCCGGCGCGGTTGGGCCGCCACCACAAGGGTGCATCTCGGGTGCTCCCATCACGGGAGCGCAGCAGGCACCAGTCATCCCTCTCGGTTGCGGGTGTGGTCGAGGTCAGCGCCTCGTGGAGGCGTTTGCGGACGCGCTCACGCATTGCCGCGAGCATGTCCCGATGCGAGTCACCGCGACCGTGGTGGGTCCAGCCCGTGCGGCTCCCTGCCATGAGCATGTCGTAGCTGCGTTCGAGGGTCCTGCCGTGCTCCTCCATTGCACGCACGAGCTGCTCGAAGGGGATTCCGGCAGTCCCGTAGCGGTGCCGCAGCCCCTCGCGAACCAGGTCGATGGTCTCCCACAG
>ENA-OWNT01005562-OWNT01005562.1-seawater-metagenome-genome-assembly--contig:-NODE-5562-length-10331-cov-4.522528_pt1 | contig 10331 bp, 7 predicted proteins | sample MGYA00238136_ERZ651165 | MGnify/ENA primary metagenome ERZ651165 (study PRJEB26861, sample SAMN08777766) | seawater metagenome | isolation source: coastal seawater | place: USA: Florida | collected...
CCCCACGGGCGGCACCAACGGCACCACCGGGGGGAACGGCGGCAACGGGAACGGCGGCAACGGCGGCAACGGCACCACCAGCCCCGGCACGCAGGACACCGCCGACGGAGCCCCCATCGACGGGCCCAAGGCCGCGGCGGGCTGTGGCTGCTCCAGCGCCCAGCCGGGGGCGCCGTGGTGGACGCTCCTGGCGCTGCCCTGGCTCGGTCGCCGACGCCGGCGCAGCGTCATGGCAGGCGCTCACCCCTCATCGGACGCCCACAGCGTGGTTGGATCGAGGTCACTTCGTTCGACGGCCGGGTGAGCGGCCACCGATGAGCGCAGCTACCAGCGGCGCCCCATGTGGGTCTCGTTGTGACAGGTGCCGCCGCACTGTCCACCCAGGTAGACCACGGAGCCCGCGGGCTCTACCTGAACTTCCCCGTCGACGTGGTAGCGCTTGGCCGCGATGGCCTGCCCGCTGGGGTCGGCCGAGGGGTGGCACTCCGAGCAGGTGATGCCTTCCTTCAGGTGGTCATCGTGGTGGCCCGACATCTCTTCCCAGCGGTCTTCGTCGGCCGGGTCCTGGCTCGGGTGGCAGTCGCCGCAGCCCGGGCTCGGCGCGCCATCGACCATGGTGCCGTCGTCGCCCTGGCCCGAGCCATGGCAGTAGAGGTTGCTGCAGGTGCCGTTGTCGTAGGTGCCCGCCGCGGACAGGCCGTGGGAGAGGTCGACCTCGGCCACGCCGGGGGTGTCGTCGTCGAAGAAGTGCCCCGGGGTCAGGGCGTCCGTGGGCTCGGGGTGACACTCGTGGCAGCTGAACTTCTTGTGCAGCGCCGTCTCTTCCGCGTGGGCCCGGTGGGCCGTGAAGCTGATGGTCGCTGGGTCGTCGTTGTCGTCGATGTCTTCGGGGGGCGCGGCCATGTAGGGCTCGGGGGTTCCGTGGCAGAAGGCACAGTTCGTCTTCCAGCCTTCGCCGTGGCAGCTGGTGCACGAGGGGCCGATGCCTCCCTCGAGGTCGGCGCCGTGGCAGGTGCGGCAGTCCTGTTCCTGGAACTTCGCCTCCATCCCGTGCACCGTCGGGTCGGACCAGCCCTCGGGATGGTAGCGGCTCGTGGTAGGGCCCGTGTCGGAAGTGGTGGAGGCGCAGACGTCGTCGGCGCCGTCGTCGATCCACTGTGCCACCGCCGCCAGCACCTCGGCGTCGACGCTGCCCCCCGGGGGCATGGTGCCGTCGTCCATCCGCTGCCAGAGCAGGCTTCCGCCGTGGTTGCCGGGCTCGACCACCACCGCTCCGCTGTTGGACGACGACTGGCCGACGATGCGCGCGTGGAAGTCCCCCGAGAGGTCCAGCCCACCCGAGGGCGCGCTGCCGGAGTGGCAGCTCTCGCAGTCGTTGGCCACGAGCTGCTCCACCACGCAGAAGCCCTCGCCTTCGATGTCGGCCTCTTCCCCAGGGCCGAAGATGGTGTCGTCGCACCCGAAGAGAGCCAGCAGGAACAGCCACATACACGCCTCCGCCGCGCACCCTAGCCGGCGGGGGCTTCGCTCGCCCCTACGGCCGGTACACCAACACCCGCGACGACCGGCCGTTCACATCGACCGTGAGGTTGTCGCCGGAGGCGGTGAAGGTCTGCCCCGTCAGCACATCCTCGTAGGTGCCCTCGGGCAGCCCCGCGAAGCTCACCCCGTTGGAGAGGGTGCGCTGGTCGAAGGACCGGTTGTAGACGACCAGCGCGTGGTCGCCATCGGCGGAGCGAGCAGCAGCGAAGAGGTCGTACTCCCGCCACCACTCAGTCCAGCTGCCCGCGTACAGCGCCGGGTGGCTCTTGCGGGCGTTGGCGAGGGCTGCCACGTGGCGCAGCGTGGCCGCCTGCTCGGCGTCGACCGTGCTGGCCATGGCCTCCACCGAGCTCTGGGCCGAGAAGTCGCCGCTGCCGTCGCCGGCGTGCCACCACAGAGGCTGCCGATTGTCGGGGTCGTTCCGGCCGGGCATGCCGAGCTCGTCGCCGTAGTAGACGAGCGGCCGACCGGGCATGGTGAAGAGGAAGGTCCAGGACAGCCGGAGGGACTCGTAGGGCCAGGGCTCGGTGGCCGGCGGGGCGTGGGCGATCTGGCCGTTCTGGCAGGGGTCGACCCAGCCCTCGGCGCCCTCGCTCATGAAGCGGAGCACGTCGTGGTTGCCCAGGAAGGTGGACATGGGGGCGTCGCCGTAGACCGCCTTGCTGGTCTCGTAGCTGGCGAAGAGGTCGCCCAGCTCGGACCCCTGATCGAGGAAGGTCCACCGGATGGAGCGATAGAGGTCGAAGTCGAACTGACCATCGAGCTGATCGTCGCCGATGTAGGCCGCGATGCGGTCGTAGCTGTCGAAGGTCTCGCCCACCGTGTAGAAGTCGGTGGGGTTGCCCGTGCCCACGTGCTCCAGCTTGCGCTTCACCAGGCTCTGGAGGTTGTAGGTGACGGCGTGGGGCATGTGCTTCACCGCGTCGACCCGGAAGCCATCGAGCTCGTAGGTGGTGGCCCACCACATCGCGTCGTCGAGCATGGTCATCATGACCTCGGGCTGCGCGTAGTCCAGATCGGGCAGGTAGGGCGCGAAGGCACAGCTCTCCGGGATGCGATCCCAGTTCTGCTGATCACCCGAGAAGTCCTTGCAGTTGCCGTCGTCGTTGAACCACTCGGGGTGGTCGATGGCGTAGGGGTGGTTCTCGTGCACATGGTTGGCCACCCAGTCCATGATCACGCGCATGCCGCGGTCGTGGGCCTGGTCGACCAGATCGTGGATGAGCTGCTCGTCGCCGAAGTGCTCCTCCGGGTCGCGGGCCGCGTCGGGCCAGTAGGCGTGGTAGCCGGCGTAGGTCTGGTCGCAGTCGCCGGCCCAGCCCCCCTCGGCATTGCCCTGGAGGTTGGACAGCCAGAGCGTCGTGACGCCCAGGTCGTCGAGGTAGGGCAGCAGGTCGATCAGGCCCTGCACGTCGCCGCCCTCGTAGCCACCACCGGAGGCCGTGGCGCCCTCGGAGACGTCGAGGCTGGTGTCGCCGTTGGCGAGGCGGTCGACGAAGGCGAAGTAGATGACGCCGGCGTCGTCGTCGACACCGTCGGTCCACACGGGGACGTAGGCCTCCTCGGAGACGTAGCCGTTGGCGTCGGTCACGGTGAACCGCAGGGTGTGCCGACCGGGGCTCACCGCCGCGTCGACCACGAAGCCCGTACCGGTGAAGGCGCCGTCGATCGGCTGGTCGTCGAGCAGGGCCAGGCCCGAGACGAGCTCGCCCGACCCCGCCTCGGCGCTCACCTCGACCCGCAGGGAGCCGCCCGCCACGTCCACATCGACCGTGTCGACCGAGAGCTGGGGCAAGGCGCAGGCCTCCACCACCACGAGGCTGTTGCAGCTGTTGGCCCCCGGGGCGCAGCTGTGCGCCCAGTCGGTGGCCCACGGTTCCTTGTAGCCGGCGTCGCAGCTGATCAACTCGGCCTGGGGGTCGCAGCTCCACCCCTGGTTGTCGTCGAAGGCGCCGCGGTCGACCTCTACGAACTTGTAGGTGTAGGGCCCCGGCGCCAGGTCGAGCTCGATGGCGTAGGTGCCGTCGCCCTGGTCTTCCATCAGGTCGACCGTCGGGTCCCAGTCGTTGAAGGAGCCCGCGATGGCCACTTCGTCGGGCGTGCCCACCGGCGTGTACGTGAAGACCGTGGTGCAGTCGGCGTCGGGGCTGGTGGGTGACGCCTCGGCCAGCACCTCCATCTCCGTGAAGGCGACGTTGTCGCAGGCATCCGTGGCCGACAGCTGCAGCACCACGTCACCGTCGAAGTCGGGCTGCGGCGTGATCGTGAGCACCGTGCCCTCCACCTCGGCGATCACCCCCTCCGGGTAGGTGACGCCGAAGCTCTCGACACCCTTGTCGTCGGTGGCGAGGGCGGACAGGTCGATCTCTACGGCCTCACCGCCCAGGTAGACCGGGTCGATCGCGGACCAGGTGGGGGCATCGCCGCAGCGGGTACAGCCAGCGAGGAGTGCGAGCACGAGCATGTCGGCCTCCGAAGGGCGTCACTCTAACGAGAGTCACGCCCATCCGCTACCCGACCACCGGGCGGGAGACCGCCTCCGACCTCCCACGCGCCCGACGCCCGGGGTGGCGTCGCAACGGGGCCTGCCATTCGATAGACCTCCGCCAGACACCGAGAGCTCGCCTGTGCCCGCTTGGTCCGAAGCCCACGACGCGGCCGTCCGCCACGGCCAGCCCCGCTACATCGATCCGACCACCGGCTACCAGGTCTTCACCGAGGCCACGCTCCGGTCCCGGGGTCGCTGCTGCGGGTCCGGCTGCCGCCACTGCCCCTTCGGCCACGTGCGGGTTCGTCGCGGCCCCCGCCAGACGCGCGGCGACGGTCAGCCCACCTGGCGCCTCGTGCACGAGCAGGCCCCCGCCGAGGTCGACGTGCTCTTCTGGAGCGGCGGCAAGGATGCCTACCTCGCCTGGCTCTCCCTCCAGGAAGAGGCCGCTCGCCCCACGGTCCTGCTCACCACCCACGACCCCGCCGCCCCGGGCGCCCACGACTGGGTCCCCCACCAGGAGGTGCCCCTCAGCGCCATCCAGGCCCAGGCTCGGGCCCTCGACGCCGAGCTGATCACGGTCCCCGCCGCGAGCGACTACCCCGGCGCCGTCCGCGCGGCCCTCAGCGTGGTCGCCGCCCGATCTCGGGTACGTCGGGTCGTCTTCGGTGACCTGCACCTCGTGCCGGTCCGTTCGTGGCGTGAGCAGTCCCTCGCCCCCTGGCTCGAGGCGCACGGCGCCGAGCTCGCCTTCCCCCTGTGGGAGCAGCCCACGGCCACGCTCCTCGGCCGGCTCCAGGCCAGCGAGGCTCAGGTGGTGGTCTCCGCCGCCCGGCCCGGCATCGGGCTCGCCCCCGGCGATCGCTTCGACCCGAGCCGACTGGTCGCCGGCATCGACCCCATGGGCGAGAACGGCGAGTACCACACCCTCGTGACCCCACCCCCGGGCGGAACCCACCGCCTTTGAGCAGCGGCTGCACAGCCCGTGCACATCTGGCGGGCACCTTGGGAGCATGCTCACCCGCCTGCTCCTCCTGTCCGCCCTCTTCGCCGCCCCCGCCCAGGGTCGCGTCCCCGTCACCCTGCCCGCGGAGGCCGCCGCCACCGACGGCGTCGACGCCCGCACCATCGTGCATCGGGGCGACCGCTACCGGGTCGTGACCCTGGACCTGCGGGAGGTTCGGATCGACCTGGTGGGCCAGCGGGACGACGGCCCCCATCGCTTCGCCGACCTCCCCGACCGCGTGCCCGGCCTGGTCGCCGCCACCAATGCCGGCATCTTCCACACGGTCGACGAGCCGGTCGGTCTCTGGGTGGAGGACGGCATCGTGCAGCAGCCGTACGAGGGCGGCGACGGTGTCGGCAACTTCTTCCTCCTGCCCAACGGGGTCTTCTCCCTCGGGGCTCGTGGCGCGACCGTCGCCGGCACCCGGCCCCCCTCGCCCGTCGACCTGGCGACCCAGTCCGGTCCCGCCCTGCTCCTCGATGGTGCCGTGCACCCCGGCTTCCGCGAAGACTCCGTGCACCGCAAGCTGCGCAGCGGCGTCGGTCTGTCCGACCCGTGGACCGTGCACTGGGTCGTCTCCGACGGGCCCGTGCGCTTCCACGACCTGGCCACCTTGTTCCGCGACCGACTCGGCTGCCGCGACGCGCTCTACCTCGACGGCACCCTCTCGGACCTGCTCGCCCCCGGCTTCCCCGCCACCTCCACCGAGGAGGTCGCCGGGTTCCTCGTCGCCACGCCGCGGCCCCCACCCTCAGCTCGTCTGCAGGACGGCGACCTCGTGTTCCAGCGGTCCCGCTCCGCCCAGTCCGCCGCCATCGCCCAGGCCACCGGCTCCCCCTGGACCCACATGGGCCTCGTCCGTCTCGTCGACGGCGAGCCGTGGGTGGTGGAGGCCGTCCAGCCCGTCCGACGCACCCGCTTCGATGCCTGGGCCCAGCGCGGACAGGACCAGGCCGTCGCCGTGCGGCGCCACGTCGCCGCCGACCGCCTGTGGACCCCGGCCGCCCTCGCCCGCCTCGACGCCCTCACCGAGGCCTGGCTCGGGCGGCCCTACGACGCCCGCTTCGCCCCGGGGGACGAGGCCCTGTACTGCAGCGAGCTGGCCCGGGAGGCCTACCTCGGTGCCGTCGGCGTGGAGCTGGCACCCCTGCGGCCCGTGGCCTCGTACGAGGTCGCCGACCCGGCGCTGCGGGAGGAGATGGTGGCCCGGTGGGGCCAGGTACCGGAGGAGCTGATGGTGGTGGCCCCGTCGGACCTGCTGGACGCGGCGGGGATGCGGGTCGTGCCGTGGTGATCGCCCCGCCTACCCCAGCTTCCCCACCAGCCGACCCGTGGCCTTCGTCGTCGTGAGGTGGTGGGCCACCAGCCCCTCCCCCCGGGTCAGCCCATAGGCCCCCAGCGGCGAGGCGACCTGCTGGGCCTCCGCCACCGTGTCGATCGACCGCACCCTGGCCTCGTGCCCAGCGGCCCGCAGATCGCTGGCCACCACCTCGGCCCAGTGCCGGTTGAAGGGACACTGATCCGTCACCGTGGCCACGAAGGAGCCGGCGGAGGTCGGGGCGGCCGCCCCCCGGTGCACGGCCTCGGCGAGACGAGGGACCCGAGCATCGCGCCCCGCGGGACCTCGCCAGGCGTACAGCCGCCACTCACCGGCCACGTCGACGACCTCGAAGCCCATGCGAGCGAGGAACCTCGGGTCGGCCAGGAACGGGCGCTTGCGCTTGGCCGAGGCGACGACGACCCCGGCCTTCCCCTGCCGCTCCGCGTCGTCCATGCAGGAGCGAAGCAAGGCCCGACCGTGGCCCTGCTTGGCGAAGCGGCCACTCACCCACAGGCAATGCACCACGAGGAAGCCTGGCGCCACGACCGGACGCCACGCCACCTCCGCCGGCGCGTACTCGATGAAGACCTTGCCGCGCACATCCAGCTTGCGGAAGACCAACCCCTCGGCCATGCGCGACCGGAGCCAGGCCCTCTTGGCCTCCACCCCGGCCCGGTGCTTCGGGTCGCCCAGGGCGCAGCACAGGTGGTGCTCGTCCAGGTCCTCGGGCCCCAAGGTCAGGTAGGTCATGGCGTCTCCTCAGAGGAGGTCGTCGACGAACACCACCCCGTCGACCTCCCGCGCACTGACGGGCAGGTCGAGCAGGGGACGGCGGGGAGCCGGATTCGCATAGGGCTGCACGAAACGCGTAAACCGGGTGGGGTAGTAGTTCATCTCGTGCACCAGGTGGGTGCCCCGAGCCTCCAGGGTGGGCTCGGCGGCCAACCGCTCCCGGGCCGAGGGCGTGACGCAGGCAGCGATCCCGGCCTGCACGGCACCCTCGTCGTACGCGGAGGGTACGAAGTCGACGGGGGCAGGCTCCTGGGCCACGGGCACTGGCACGCTGCCCGCCCGCCACAGGCTCGGCTGCCCATCATGGGGGAAGGGGTCGACCGGGCGGCCATGGAGCCACACGTTGTAGTGGATGTGGGGCGTGCCCCACGGGAAGGTGATGACGCCATCGAGCCCGCTGTAGCCGGAGCGCGCCACGGGCTGGCCGCGCCCCACCACGTCACCGACCTTCACCAACGCCCGCGCGAGGTGGGCGGTGCAGGTCATCAGCCCGCCGCCGTGGTCGATGTACAGCTTGAGCCCGCCGCGGTTGAACTCCGAGGCCACGCGCACCACCAGGCCCGGGGCCGCCGCCACGATCGTGGTGCCCACGGGCACGCTGAAGTCCGTGCCGTTGTGGGAGTCGTAGGTGAGGCGCCGCCCCCGGAAGTCGCGCACCTGGGTCTTGCGCACACTCCAGCCCTCGGCGATGGGGGTCTGGGTGTGGTTGTAGAGGTTCGTGACCAGCGCCGTGCGGGGCAACACGAAGCGCCCAGCCCACAGACGAGGCCCGATGGTGGGCCGGTACTGGGACAAGCTGGACAGGCCATAGCGGGCGGGCGGAACGTCTTCCTCCCCCGCCAGGGCGATGCGGGCCTGACGCAGCCGCAGCGGCAAGGGCGACAAGCCCCAGACCTCGGCTACGAAGCGCAGTCGCCGTCGGTCGGTGCGCACCATGCTCCCCCTTTCGGTGCGCGCTCCTGGCACGCCCCGTGACTCTGGTTAGAGTTACGCTCATCGACGCCGGCAACCCCGGCAGGAGCATCACCATGACGGAAGAAGCGCTGGTAGGCCAACTCTCCGAGCTGGGGCTAACCCGCAACCAGGCGCTGGCCTACCTCACCCTGCTGCGCGACGACGGCTCCGAGGGTCTCACCGGCTACGAGGTCGGTGCCCGATCCGGCGTGCCCCGCTCCGCGGCCTACAAGGTCCTCCGTCAGCTCGAGGAGCACGGTGCCGCCTTTGCCGTCGGCGAAGACCCCCAGCGCTTCCTCGCGGCCGAGCCCGAGCGCTGGCTCGAGCGGGTCAAGCGCTCCACCATCATCAAGGTCGACACCGCCCAGAAAGCCCTGGAGTCGCTCCCCGCTCGGTCTCGCCCCGAGCCGCTGTGGATCGTGCGCCGCTACGACGACGTGATCCACCGCATCGCCGAGATGATCCTCGGGGCGGAGGAGAGCGTCTACCTCTCCTTGTGGGGGCGCGAGCTCGAGGCGCTGGCAGAGCCGCTCCGCGCGGTCGCCGGGCGCGACCTGCACAAGGTGCTGCACTGCCCGCAGCACCTCGCCGAGCCCCCGGCCACCTTCTCCTGCTGGCTCGACGACATGTCCGGCGACGACACCAAGCAGCGCTGGAGCCACAAGGCCATCGTGGTCGTCGACCGGCGGGAGGCCCTCGTGGGCGGTGCCGAGCCCGACGCCGCCAACGACGCCGTGTGGACCACGAACCCCTCTCTGGTCGACGTCGCGACCAACCACATCATCCTCGACATCACGCTGATGGCCCGGTCCACCGGTCGCGACTGCTTCGACGTCGTCGCCCCGATGATGCGCACCGAGCTGCCTGCTCGCTGAGGCCGAGGCTACTCCGGGGTCGTGCCGATGGTGCGGCCCGGCAGGGTCTGGGTCCCTGCCCGCGGGAGCACCAGGCGGAAGGTCGAGCCCACGTTCGGGATGCTCGTGGCCGTCAGGTCGCCGCCCATCTCCCGCGCCAGCCGCCGGCTGATGGCCAGCCCGAGCCCCGTGCCCCCGTACTTCTGTCGCACCCCTTCGTGGGCCTGCTCGAAGGGCCGGAAGATCCGCTCGATCTGGTCCGGCGCGATGCCGGTGCCGCTGTCCTCCACCTCGACGACGACCCCGTCGCTCCGTAGGCCGACCCGCAGCCGCACCGTGCCTCGCTCGGTGAACTTGGCCGCATTCCCCACCACGTTCGTGAGGATCTGCCGCACCCGAGTGGCGTCGGCACGCACCATCGGCACGGCCTCGATGCGGATCTTCACCCGGTTCTTCTTGGCGTCGAGCAGGGGGCGCAGGGTGTCACACACCTGCTCGGCCATCTGCCCGACGTCGACGTCGCTGAGCTCCAGCTGCAGCTTGCCTGCCTCGACCCGGGAGAGGTCGAGCACCTGGTTGACCAGCTCCAGCAAGTGCCGAGCGGCGGTCTGGATGCGCTGCACATCGGCGGGATTCACCGACACGTCCTCGTCTTCGAGGTCTTCCTCCACCAGCTCTGCGTAGCCGATGACCGCGTTCAGGGGCGTGCGCAGCTCGTGGGACATCGACGCGAGGAAGGTGGTCTTCGCCTGGCTCGCCTCCAGGGCCATGGCGTGGGCATTGCCCAGCTCGTTCCGAGCCAGCTCGCTGTCGGCCATGGCGTCGGCCCAGCTCTGGTTGATCCGGGTGAGCACGAAGTTGCCGAGCCACATCACCATCACCGCGGCGGCGGCCCCCGTCGCTACGGCGTGCTCGCTGTAGTAGTCCGGAAAAGCCACCAGGATCAGGCTCATGCCCACGGTGCAGAGCATCGCGAGGAGCTGCCCCACCCGGTAGGCCCGCTCCGGACGGTGGAACAGGTGCACCAGGAGGAGGGCCAGCTGGGCCAGCGGATAGCCGATGGGCAGCCGCACCTCGGGGGGCGCCGCCAGCATCAGCACGGCCACGTTCACCACCAGGGTCGCCGAGTACAGCGACCGCGCCGCCCCCACGCGCTCGCCGTGGATCAGCGCCATGGCGACCGCCGACACCACGAACACCCCGAAGGGGGTGGCGAAGGCCATGGGGTCGGAGCCGTCCAGCAGCGGAGGCACCCCCATGGCGGAGCCCACCGCGAACAGCGCCACGGTGGCCTGCACCGAGATGCGCAGGCTTCGTGTGCGTAGCCTTCCGGCTACCGGCTCCAGGGCAGAGGATGCGATGACGCGCCTCCCA
>ENA-OWNT01005563-OWNT01005563.1-seawater-metagenome-genome-assembly--contig:-NODE-5563-length-10330-cov-4.167853_pt1 | contig 10330 bp, 10 predicted proteins | sample MGYA00238136_ERZ651165 | MGnify/ENA primary metagenome ERZ651165 (study PRJEB26861, sample SAMN08777766) | seawater metagenome | isolation source: coastal seawater | place: USA: Florida | collected...
CGACGACGACGACGACGACGACGACGATGACATCGGCGACGGCGGCGGCAACGGCAACGGCAACGGCGGCTTCAGGACGACGAGGATGGCTCACAACAACGGCGACGTCGAATCTGCACATTCCATTACAAAACAATGATGGCAACGCCGTCGTTGACGACGACACCAACAATACTACCACACGCCGACCATCACGATGACGACCACTGCCGCTATGACGACTCCTACTGCCACGGATGGGAGTGGAACAACCAGAGGAATAGGGAGATGGTGGCGACTGCGATGTTACGGAGACTGTAAAGTGAAACTGCAGCCAGCACCTCGCTCGTGGCATGACGCTGCTCCACTGCAAAGTGGGTGATCCCAACAGCGCCAGAACAATCAATGCTGATCAAGTTCCGCCCAATATTATTTTGACGCTCATCACGCCGATCACGTCAGCAGTGGAAGGAAAGTTGGGGCTGCTGCGCCCTGGCATCGACCAACGTCGAGCAATCATATCAGTCGGGGGCGATTGTGAACCATGAAGATCTTGTTCCAAGCCGCTGCCGTGGCTTGCGCACACAGCGTGTTGTGTGAAGCATTGACGGCACAGCAACAACCGCCGTCACAGAACCAACCAGATCTCGACGAACAATTTGATGAAATTCCTAACGTTTTTGCTTTGATGGACACAGACGAAGACCGACATGTGTCCCGAGAAGAGTACATTCAGTTCTTCAAAGAACAAGGTGTCGAGCAGGACATGCGGGGCTTCGCCCAGGAGGATGTCGACAAAGACGACAGGATTAGTTACGAGGAGTTTCTCGGCCCGAAGGGTGACCCAGAACACGACGCCGAATACATGAGAAACTTGGCGAACCAACAGCGGCGAATTAGTCTGCGGGACGACCTGTTCACAGCCATGGATGCCAATGCTGACCACCAAATCTCACGCCAGGAGCTGTCGGACTTTTTCACCAGCCAGGGCCAAGTTGCGCAGGAAGGACTCTTCGAGAGTGAAGATAAAGACAGCGATGGCGTCATCTCATGGGACGAATTCTCTGGCCCAAAAGGAGCTGGCAAGGCCGCCGGGTCGCAAACGCAAGCTCCACAGCAGCAAAAGAAACTCCCGAATCTATTCGTTGAAATGGATGCCAACCGCGACTCTCGGATTACCAAGCGAGAATTGCTGGACTACTTTGAAGCCCACACCTCTGAAGAGCCAGACCCAACCTTATTTTCGAGGGAAGATGCTGATGGCAACGGGTGGATATCATGGGAGGAATTTTCTGGCCCGAAAGGCTCGGCACCGCCAAACTACAAAGCGCAAAAAACGCAGGTGCGGTGGACTGTTCTGTCAACTTGGAAGCAGGGCCCGGCTGACGCCGAACTTGTGTGTGTTTGTGTCACAGCGAAATATTTTCCGCGACATGGATGAGGACGACGATGCCCGCGTATCGCATGCCGAGTTCCATCGCTACTTCGAAGAAGTCCGTTGTGACGCAGAGCACACTTCCGATAGAACCTCTGTCATGACTTGCATATTTTGTGTTCGCTCGACAGGTTGCAGGCCAGAAACCCGCTGCGGGGCTATGGGAGCGCGAAGACAAGGACAGCGATGGGTTCTTGTCGTGGGATGAGTTTTCTGGCCCAAAGGGAGAAACCCGGCCGGAGCCTGGCTCACGTTACGACGACGAAGATGCCACATTCGAGCAACCGGTCATTGATATCAATTTGTTTGCCTCTATGGACGTGAACAACGACAAGGCCGTCACGCTTGAGGAGATGGATGCTTACTTTGAGAGAGCGACTGGCCAGGTGAGTCCAAAATCAAGTCGTACAACCATTGCCATGCACATACAGCAACTGTGATCTCACGTGACTTGTGCATATGCGTATTGGCACAGCCTTCGGCACCATCTTTATTTGCAGTGGAAGACAAAAATGGCGACGGCAAAATTTCTTGGGAAGAATTTTCGGGGCCAAAGGGTACTTCGCCAGATGACCGAGAAAAGGCGGCAACTCCTGAGGAGGTGAAAGCCCTGAACGCCGCCAACGCGGCGCACGCCAGCGAACAAGTTGCAGCCTCCAACGATAGTGCGTACACACATACACCAGCTTGCCGTGCAGTCCGTCTTCGTTGATGACGATTTCGAATACATTTTGTGTGTGCAGGCGATTCGTTGAATTTGTTCGCCGAAATGGATGCCAATGGTGATGGCCGTGTGTCGAAAGACGAAATGGATTCTTACTTTGTGGACATCACTGGCGAGCCTGAAGCCTCTGGGTTATTTGAGGAGGTTTGGCATCCTGACGTGTGTTGCGTGTTGCTGCGGCATTGTGCATGACGAAGACTGTCCGTGACAGGAGGACAAAAATGGAGACGGATTCATCGATTTCGATGAATTCGGTGGACCCAAAGGTGAAAATCCGGCTCTCGAGACCAACATTTTCGTCCAAATGGACGCTGATGACAGTCGGACGATCACGCGTATCGAGTTCGACAACTACTTCAAAGTGGTGGCACAGGGCGTGCCAGAGCCTGGCTTCTTTGAATCGGAAGATGCCAACAGCGACGGCGTCATTTCGTGGGAAGAATTTTCCGGCCCTAAGGGAGAGTCCCCCGACGATCGCCGCGTGAACCTGGGAGCGGCTGAGGAAGCTGTCGACGATGCTGATTTGTTTTCCGAACTTGACCTCGACGGCGACCGGCAAGTAGCTTGGCAAGAATTCAAGACATTCTTTGAGTATCACAACCAACCAGTGGACGAAAAAGTATTCCGCAACGAGGACCACAACAACGACGGCGTAATTACATGGACCGAGTTCAGTGGGTACGTGTACCCACATTATGCCCTCCCACCAAGCACAGTGTTTGTGGAATAACCCATTTTCTGGTACAGGCCAAAAGGCGTCGAAGACGTGAAACCCCGCAACTTTTTCGCTGAGATGGACATCGAGTACGGCAACAGTGACGGCAAGATTCAGAGAGCGGAAATGAACGTTTGGTATGTTGCTAGTTCATTCTTATGAGGCGGATTTCAGTGCAGTTCGCAACAGTTACAAGAGTTCTTTTATTTTGAAGGTACATGGTCAACTCTGGTGAAAGTCAAGATTGCCCCGACGAACTCTGGGACTCGTCTGACAAGAATGGTGACGGCGTCGTGACGTGGGATGAGTTCGATGACTTGAAAGGAACCATATTAGAACGTCCGGCTGATGATCACCAAGGTCCAGGTTGGGTGGCTCCGGATGCACAACCAAGTGACTTGGGTCCGTTGCAGACGCAGCACAACGCACAGTGCTGGACCCGCCAAATTGCACCTAATGATTCCAATGACGAGGTGAGCTCCATTATTTGGCATTTCGAAGCGTCGTTCAATGATTGAGCATCAACTGCCATCTTTCTTCGTAGGCGAGAGACGTCTTACAGTGTCTCCCCGATTTCATTGTCATTGGAACGGCACGGTCTGCGAGTACCACTCTCTATGATTTGTTGGTGCGTGGGAAATTACGTCGCTATTTGCCTTCTGAGAACCCAATATTGACCAGCGCCATGGATGCTTTGGTGATCGCAGGCGGCGCATCCTTCAACAGAAATGTTTGATGACTTTCAAGACAAAGAGCTGAACTTCTGGAACACCGTTCCAATGTGCCAGCCGTTTGACTACGCCATGCTTCTACCCCCGATCGATAAGGTTGTGCCTACTGGTGTATGCGAGCGATGCGAGCGATGCGAACGCCGCACTGTTTGGTGGGCGCATTCATCAATCTTTCTTTGGTGCTTGTAGGGTGCAGATTTGGTGACTGCAGAAGGAAGTGTTCGTTACTTCCTCCACCCAATGGTGCCTCCCCGCATCAAGCACTACATTCCCGACACAAAGTAAAGCCACTGTCTGCAGTGCCCAGCATGGTATTATTGTCATCTCACAGCATCATCTGGGATACCTTGTTCAGGTTCTTAGTCAGTCTCCGCAACCCCGTGTATCGCATGTTCAGCCACTGGCGCATGGAACACTTTTTGATGAAGGTAGGTAGGCCCCCTTAACCCACGCGCCGCGCTTCAAGTTGTTGTCGTTCACGTTTTCGTGTGGGTGTCAATATGATGTTACAGGGTCGCGATCCGAGAGAAGATTTCCACACCGTCGCCTTGGAAGAGCTCGCTAAGCAGCCAGAAGATGCTGCCGAGGCATGTTTCCCCGCCTCCCGCGCAAACGCCAACGCTCAGCATTGCTTCGCCGAAATGGCCAACCTCTGGTAATTCACTCATGTGCCACGTCAATGTCGATAATACGTTTGCGTACTTACCGTGCCGTGACTTTGCATTCAACGATAGGAACCCTGATACCGTCGAAGGTGCTCCCTACACCAACTACCTGGACTGGTCGACATATCACTACCAGCTGGACCGCTGGCTTGCTCACTTCCCGTTGTCGCAGTTCAAGTTCGTGTCATTCAACGAAATGAAGCACACCGACAGCATCGACGAGCAAATGGGAGCTGTCCACGCTTTCCTCGATCTTCCCGCGCATTCGTACAAAGACGAGAATGGGAATATCCGCACATCCAATGTAAACGATGAAGGTGAGTGGCCTGCGCTGTTGCTGACCGCCTATTGCCTGCGCGTGGACTGTGCATTCATGGCGTCACCATGTGTGGACTGGTGCCACTACTTGCAGGCCTGGACGCAGAACTGGAAGCTCGCACATTGAAGCTGCTGCGAGACTTTTTCGAGCCACACAACAAGGCATTTTACGCGCAGGTGGGCATTGACTTTGGTTGGGAGAAAGAGATCGACGACCACCTCGCCCAGCTGGAAGCCAAAGGCGAACTGTAAGTCGTCGCAGGACCACATAACCTAACAGTCATCTATCACAGGACTTCCGTTGCCTGCCGCTTCAATCAGCCCGCCGACTGCGCGTGCATCCACACAAATACCGACCCTGATCGCACTTCCAATTTTCGCGTTCACCATTGACATGCTTCTGCATGCATCCACGTGTTCACTACGTGTCCACCGACCACTGCTTCAACCACATCACAAGTTACCACCCCAGCACGCAAGGACAACGCAACGTGCACAACGATTAATCATAGACTTTCGCTCGAGCTCCATCGCCAACCGCCGAACGCCGACCGCCGACCGCCATTCGCGCGATATCATGACGACGACAATCCACAATCCACAATCCACCAATATTACGTACAGGCTGTGTGTGGACACTCGCGTGAGCTGAGAGAGGTTTGACCGACTGAGACTGGCAGTGAGTGAGCGGTGTGGCCTCTGGTCTCTTGTGTGGGCGGCGACGGCGGTGGCTGCCAACACACCAAGGAACCAAGGGACCACCGACGAAACGCAAAACCTTCATCACAACAACGAGAGTCTGCGCTTCCTCTCTTCATTTATTTGTCATTCTTCACGGAGAGGGCGGCGGTGTGCGGTTTGAGGTAGCGGACGTGAGCTAGGATAGTCTATTGGTGGTCGTTTGCAAGCGTTCGTGCAGAGCATTGACACTTCCGCGTCGGAGCACTGCGTCCAAAGAATGCAAGACGAGAGGACGGCGGTGGTGTACGTCACAACGACATTTATTTGGAGCGCATGTTTTGTGTGTGAATACACCTACCTCGCTACGTTGTTTCGTGTGTTGACTTGTTGACTGGAAATGATGCGTGGAGTTTTAATTGCAGTAGAAAAATTTGAAATAGTTGTAGCACAGTGGTTTGGGTTGTGGAGCTGTGTTCGCAGCGTCTTTGGCGCAGACAGTGCGCGCTGCATCGCATCGATAGACGTCTGGCCCGCCCCACAAGAGCATCATGCCGAAGAAGAAGTCTGTAGCGGAGATGTCCGAGAAGGAGCGTCGGCGACATAGCAAGAAGATTGAAAAGCAAATTAGACAAGGAAAGAAGAAAATTAAGCTGCCTGATGGCCGCGTTCTCGACGGTAAGCGGATCCGTGAACAGAGAACCACTGGATCTGAGCTGCGGGGCTACTACCAACGTATTCAGCTCTACCTGACCGGTGTCGTCATCACTGCGATCACGGCACGTGTTTTCACAGCCTGGGAGATCCCGGCTGGCTTCCGAGTTCTCGTTTTCTTGTTGTGCGTCCCTATCTTCTTTGGGCTCCAAGTTCTGTTGAATGCGCTGGTTCCTCAGAAAGTCAACCATGAACAAAGGCAAATTGTGGTTGAGGGCGGAGGTAGCTACTACAACGCCCTCTTCACTCTCGCAATGACCATCGAGCTGACAAAATTCGTTCAATACTTTTTGGCCGTCGTTCGTGGAGCCTCTGACAGCACTGACGAGGGAGACGACGCGGAGAGCATTACTGCAGATGGTGAGACCCCCGACGACGAGAATTGGACACCCCCGCCACCCAAGAAGCAATTTTTCGAGATGTCACAACAAAGCAACATGACCAAAGTATTCCTGTACGGCATTCCGTTCATGTTTGGCGCAGCTGTGGTCTTATTTGGCATGGTGGCGTTCCTGAGAGCGACAAGCCGCGATCCTCTGTTCGGTGGCAACAATCTTCGTTCAGTCCGCGTACGTGCACCAGTGTACTCAACCTGCGATGCAGCAGCCAACAGCCAAAAACATTGCATGCCGCTCCCTCACGTCTTGTGTTTGTGTGTGTTTGCGTAGATGACCTTGCCTATGATCATTATTGTGGGCTCTTCTTTCATTGTGTCCACTATCCTTGAGTTCGTGGGCTCAGACAGCATCTTCCTGCACCCATTATGGGCCACCATCGTCCTCTTGGTCCTCATCATCGTCGGCCGCAACTTCATGCCCGCACAGCGCAAGGCATTGCGGCAGCAGTTCGAGCAACTGCAAAAGCAGCGGCAAGAAGCAGGTCAGTAATGCGTAAGCCGTGCGCCGTGCCGCGTGGAAGTCCGAACACCGCTTGGAGCGACCGACCCAGAGCGACACTTGTTGCTAGCGCGTTGTTCCACGCCCACAGAACTCTCCGCACCAGTCGGGACCTGTGCGTTCAGTTGTAATACTTATGACTAATCCACACTCATCGTTCAGGCAACACCGAAAAGCAATGGTCGGCTACTGAGAGACCTCTTCTTTCCGCATCTCGTAGACTCTCAAAACTACCTCAACAAACTCTCACGCCATCTCTGCCACAATCTCAACACCATCTCGCAGCTTCGCAGCATCATCTCATACGGTCTCACGCCTTGTATCTCACCGTCTCACCACCATCTCAACATTGCCTCACAACATCTCAACAGAATTCAACATCCCAACATTTCTCGTTCGCATCGTCTCAACGGCTTCGCAGCAGCATCTTCTCCTCCTCAACAGCATCTTCTCAACCGCTTGTCACATCTCAACAACGTTTGAACAAAGAGCGTCTCAACAATATCTCCGCCGCAACTTGACACTCTCCCACAGCACCCCACCGCATTCTCGAGATCCCAACAGCATCTGAACACTGTCTCACAGCACTGCAGCAACATCTCAACAGCATCGCACCCGCCAGGAAGCGAGTAAGTGTCGTATCATAGTCCATCCTACACGAGCATCACAGTGCATTGTACATATAGATAGTACTCGTATCATAGTCCATCGTTCATCCGACTGCTCTAGCGATGCATGGCAGTGGGTAGTGGGCAGTGGGCAGTGGGAAGTGGGCAGTGACATCACAATCAATCCATCAACACACCCCAGACCCCCGTCCCCTGCGCCACCGACGCCCGTGAATTTGACCGCCCACAACCCACAACCAACAACCCAGTGGTCGACTGATCGACTGATGATCGATTGACTTCTGACTTTACTTCTCCCGACGAACTTGACGTGACTTGACTGACTGACTGTGAGTGAGATAGGTGAGGCAGGCGGTGAGCGAATGAGCCACGGTAGCTACAACACATTTACTCACTCACTCACTCACTCACTCACTCACTCACTGCTTCTTCGCCTTCACCCACTCACTCACTCACTTGGCTTGACTTGACTTGACTTGACTTCCTCCTTGCTGGCCGCTCACCACCACAACCACTCACCACTCACCACCCATCACCAACGACCATCACCAACCAACACCACCACCCAACACAACACTGCACTGCACTGCGTGCATCCACTCTGCTAGACCCCCGGTGCAGGCGCAGACCTCGAGGCGTTCGTTCGAGCAGACAGGCGCTGAGGCCAGCCAGCATGGAAGAAACCGCACGAAGCACCGTTGCGAGTGGCACGTTGAAAGACTGTGCTTGTGAATGCGCGTAGTGATGGCTGCCCACGCCCGAAACAAGCGTGGTGAAATTCCCTTGCTGAAATTGTGACGTTAAGGAAGCGTCACTGCACCGCCGCATCATTGTTCTAAGGACGTGCATGGCTGTATGCGGGTCCACAGGTGACCTCAACGCCAAAACCATTGGAGTGCGCGTAACAGTCCTTTTGCTTTGTTTTTTTAGAACAAATTCGACAACAATTTTCGTCGTGCGGAACTTTTCGGTGTGGGGTGCATTGGCCGCAATCCGACAGTAAGCAGCGCACGTAAAAATGTCGTTCATCGTCGTGTCCAGAGTGTTTACCGCAGCCCTCGCAGTGTACGGCACGTATGCGCTGTGGCAACTCCCGTCGCTATCCATCGCGGACTTGGTTGAGCAATATTCCGGACTGACAATCGCGTTGAAATGCTGCGTGTTGGGCAACATCGCATTTTGGATTTGCTCAATCATCTGCGTCATTTTAGATATTTTCCCTCGATCGACGGCCCTGGGAAAGTGGTTGCATGCCAGCAAAATCCAGCACAAATACTTCTCCGTTGGGAATTATGTCGACACAGCCTGCGTGGCGGCATTCAATATGATTCTGATAGCGCCACTGCTGTGTATCCCCTATGAAAGTGCCTGGGCCAGTGGTGTTGGTGGCCTTTACAACCGCACGCAAGAGGAAGATCCGTTCAACTGGTGGCGTGAAATACTGAACGTATTGGGCAGTGCGGTCATTGTAAACCTTTGGTTTTACTGGACGCACCGTTTGATCCACAACGAAAAACTCTATGCCCCCATTCACAAGATCCATCACAAGTGGCAAGCTCCTTGCTCCGCCGCCGCGGTGTTCGCCCACCCGGTGGAGTACGCGTTGAGCAACGTTGCTGGCATTGCGCTTGGCCCCATGCTCACAAACGCCCACCCATACACAGCTTACTTTTGGTTCATGTTGGCCCTCGTGCAAACGTGCCGTGGCCACAGCGGTTACCATTTTCTGGGAGCAGACAGCCACGACGCGCACCATGAATTCTTCAACTACAATTTCGGCGTTGGGCCGGTGTGCGATCGGCTTTTCGGGACACTGTTGCCGAAGGAGAAAGAACACAAATTCGATTAGGAGCACATTACTCGCCTCGTGACTCCGCAAAGGCAACCGAGCTTCCGTGGTTGGCACTCGCCCGTGTACGAGTGCACAGAGTCTTGGTGTGCGAAGAAAACTCGGCCACAACAAAGTATTCGCATACAACTTGACACTGTAATGTTACAAAACAATAATAACCCAAAACAGAAAATAAATACTCTCATACATACATATACCGTTGCCAAGACAACAAAAGCCCGAGCGACCCAATCGCCCATCAATGCATTCAATGGCATGATCATGGGGCGGCACTGGCCTCCGTGGCCGAGTTGTCCGCATCTGCAGCATTGGCTGCCGCGTCTTCGTCCTCGACTCTTTTGAGTCGCTCCCACTCTGCCAAATTGGCCTCTGCATTCGATACCAACAGAGCTTTGGCCCGTGACTCTCCATGCCGCGCCAAGTGATTTGCCAGCTCAGAGAAGAACGGCATGATCATGAACTTCAAGAACCCGATTTGGGAGCCGGGCAAAGTGGCCGTGCTTCTGTCGCACAGGAACGAGATCTTCATGCCGCGGGTGCGCTCAATATCACCCTGCTCAAAGAATTCTTGTTGGATAGCTTTGGAAAACTTGCAGTGTGTAGCGAAGCTTCGCGTTGGGTGCGAGATGTCAGCGGCTTTGATGGCCATCTTCATCGTCATCAACTTCATCTGCGACTCCGTTCCTTGTTTGCACACGGGCTTGCGGTTGTTGGGGGAGGCGGCCCCGGCGGCGGCGGAGCTCGAACACTCGGTGGCGCAGAGGCTCTTGAACTCTGCCACGATGTCCTTGTGCCGCGAGAGGTCGGTGGCGAGCACGAGTTCCACCATTGACCTCCGGAACGCCACCAACTTGTTGTTCTGACCGGTTCGCGGTGCGGGGAACAAGTCCGTGAGGAAGTTATTGCGTGGGCGGGACAGCAACTGCAGTCCGATGCCGGCATGGTAATTTTCCAGCACAGACACGTCGTGGAAGCTGATAGCGAGGGAGTCCCG
>ENA-OWNT01005565-OWNT01005565.1-seawater-metagenome-genome-assembly--contig:-NODE-5565-length-10327-cov-3.909854_pt1 | contig 10327 bp, 9 predicted proteins | sample MGYA00238136_ERZ651165 | MGnify/ENA primary metagenome ERZ651165 (study PRJEB26861, sample SAMN08777766) | seawater metagenome | isolation source: coastal seawater | place: USA: Florida | collected...
GCGTGTGGCCCAAGTCCGCCCAGGTCGCGCTGCTCACGGGTCGCCTGCCGATGGACGTCGGCACCGCCCAGCTCGACAAGAAGCCGAACCAGCGTCGGCTTCCGCAGGAGGTCGAGACCCTCGCCGAGCGCTTCGTCGCCGGGGGCTACCACACCCTCGGGGTGACCTCGTCGCACTACCTCAACGGGCGCTTCTCCATGCGCCAGGGCTTCGACTGGTACCGGGAGGCCACCGCCAACAGCCTGGCACCCGAGGCGCGGGTCGGAAGCCGAGCGGTGGTCCAGGCGGCACTTCAGGGGGTCAAGGGCCGCAAGGACAAGGACCGCCCGGTCTACCTGCAGCTGACCTTCTCCGACACCCACAAGCCCTTCCGCATCCCTCCCGAGGAGTTCAAGGCCTTCGACGGCGAAGATCACAACATCTCGCCCTACCGCGCGATGCTTCACCGCCAAGACGACTCCCTCAAGGCGCTGGTGCAGGGCCTGGAGAAGATGGGCATCGACGACACCAACACCGTGTTCGTCTTCGTGGGCGAGCACGGTGAGGGGCTCGGCCTGCCCCCCGCCCATCGCAAGCAGCACGGCCGCGTGCTGTACGCATCCTCCGTGTCCATTCCATGGGTGATGTGGGGCAAGGGGCTGGGCAAGGGGGCCACCGTGCGTGGTCTCGCCTCGCAGATCGACCTCGCTCCCACGCTACTGTCCCACGTCGACCTGCCGGCCGAGGGCATGCGGGGCATGAGCCACCACGGCGTGCTGGCCGCCGGGGGCGAGACCCGCCGCAAGCTTCACTACGCCGACACCACCTTCGAAGGCACTCATCGTGCGTCGATGTGGTCCGGCACGCACCAGTGCCAGAAGGACTACGGGTCCGATGCGGTGGACGACGAGGTCTTCGAGACGGGTTGCTTCGATCGACTGGCCGACCCCGAGTTCAGCTCGGTGGGCGAGGGCCCGCTCATGGCCGACCTCGACAAGCTCCACAGCGAGCTCCTCGTGGCGCAGAAGGCGGCGGAGGCCAGGGCGGCCGAGGCCGCGGAGCAATAAGCGATCGACGAAGAGGCGGTTCGGTGCAACGGGGAGGTCGGATGACCCAAGGCAGTCCAGGTGCGGCCCTTCGGGGCCTGGTGGCCGCGGCGGCGATGGTGATCGTCGTGGCTGGCCTGCAGGCCTCCGGCGACATCCTGCTGCCCATCGTCTTCTCGGTCTTCCTGGCTGTGGCCATGATGCCCGTCCTGCGCGGGCTTCAGCGCATAGGCGTGCCCAGCCTGCTGGCCATCCTCATCATCGTGCTCGCTCTCGCCGGGGTGCTCGCGGGGGTCACCGGCGTGGTGGCCGGCGCGGTCCGGTCCTTCACGGCGGACATCGGTCAATACGAGGAGCCCCTCCGGCAGCTCCTGGCCGATGGCATCGAGGTGGCGGAGTGGCTCGGAATCCCCATCGAGCAGTCCAACCTGACCAAGCTGGTGCAGCCCGACACGGTGATGGCCATCGTCGGCCAGACCCTCGGCGCCGTGGTCACGGTGGCCAGTCGGCTCCTCATCGTGCTCGTCACGGTCACCTTCATCCTGCTCGAGGCGAGCGACATCGCCAGCAAGCTGAAGGTCGCCTTCGGCAGCGAAGCACGGGAGCTGGGGCCCTTCACCGACGCCTCGGCCAAGGTGCAGCGCTACCTGCTCATCAAGAGCATCGTCAGCGCCATCACCGGGGGCCTGGCGGCCGCGTGGTGCGGGGTGCTGGGGCTCGACTTCGCGGTGATCTGGGGTGTGACCGCCTTCCTGGCGAACTACATCCCGTCCATCGGCTCGATCGGTGCCGCGATTCCACCGGTGCTGCTCGCCATCGTGCAGCTGGGGTGGCCCAGCGCCCTGGGCATCATGCTCGGCTACATCGCCATCAACATCGCGTTGGGCAACTTCATCGAGCCCCGGCTGATGGGGCGTAGCCTCGGGCTGTCGCCTCTGGTGGTGTTCCTCTCCCTCGTCCTGTGGGGGTGGATCTGGGGGCCGGTGGGCATGCTCTTCAGCGTGCCGATGACGGTGATCGCGAAGCTCGTGCTGGAGAGCAGCGACGAGACCCGCTGGCTGGCGGTGCTGCTGGGGTCGGCCCGTGAGGCGATGACCGAGGCGCCGGCGGCGTCCTATTCCGAAGCCGCCAAGTGAACGGTGAGCAAGAGGCGGGCACTGGCCCTCCCACAGGTCCTCGGGCCGAGCTGAGCAGTGTGAGCAGACAGGAGTGCGCATGTGGTGGATGAGCTTGGCCCTGGCCCAGAGCGCCGACGTGGCGACGGGCTGGTACCTCTGGCAGACCGGTCAGGACGACCGCGCCTACGCCCTCGCCGATGAGCTGCTCGACGCCGAAGGGCCTCTCCAAGGGGAGGCCGTGCCCTTCGTCGTCGCTATGGCCGTCGACCGCGACGACGGCGCCACCATGGAGGCGTGGCTGCGCGAGGAGCTCGCCGTCGACAGCGACGACCCGGCCCGCCGGGTGGCCCTGGCCTGGGGCATCTCCCTGCGTCACACCTACGTCGAGCGGGGCGCCAACGACCCGCCCCCGCCCTGGTGCGACGAGGTGCGGGTGATGGTCTCCAAGGTGCTCGAGGGCGACCAGCGCTACTGGGCGGCACTGGCCGACCGGCAGCGGGAGCTTCGCTGCGAGGGCATCACCGAGCACGCCGAGGCCCAGCTCCGGCGCATCGCCAAGGACGGCGACCAGGGCCAGGCCGACGCGGTCCTGGGCGAGCTGCGGGCCGGCTACTACAAGACGGGCTTCCAGGATGTGCTCGAGGGGATGTGGTCGGCCGAGCCCCATCGGCTCCGTGACGCAGGCCTGGCCTGGGCCGAAGGCACCGCCGGTCCCTCCCGTGCCGCCGTGCGCCGGGTGACGAGCAAGGCGCTCCAGACGGCCGTGGAGAGTGGGGAGCCGGTGCAGCTGCATGCGGCGATGCTGGGCTACCGCGGGGCGGGCAAGGATGGCCCGGCCGAGGACACCGAGGCCGCGCTGCGAGCGGCGGATCCGGCGGCGGACCCCTCCGTCGAACGGAGCCTCGATGACGTGGCGGATCCCCCGATCTACGCCAAGATCGACGAGTGCGTGGCCAACGCCCGCAGCTACAGCGAGGCGCTGAAGTGCCTTCGTCGGATCGAGCCGCCGGACAGCGGTGCGGTCGCGGCGCACTACCATGCCGCACTGCGTGCCGTGCACGACTACGGCGAAGAAGACGACAAGGCCTTCGAGGCGGCCCAGGCGGCCTGGGAGGCCGACCCGCGGCACCGGTTCTACGCCCGGGTGTTCGCCGACCGCGCCATCGAGCGCCAGACCTCGGCCGAAGGGGCGGTGAAGGCCGCTCGCTCCGTGCTGGGGGAGGTCCCGGAGGGCATCGAGGAGGCGAGCGACGCCGACCGCGCGGCGGTCGCCAAGAACCTGCTTCGCCTGGCTCGGGCGCTTCTGCTGGTCGAACAGCCCGAGGAAGCCGTGGAGCACCTCCAGCTGGCCGCACGCCTCGCCACGGACCCTGAGCTTCCCTACTGGCTCGGGATGGCCCTCGCCGACGCCGAGCGGGCCGACGAGGCGGTGCTCGTGCTGGTGTACGCCTTGGCCGAGCCGGTCGACGACCTGGGCCTGGTGGGCGACGCGCGGCGCCGCGTCGACGAGCTGCTGGGGGATTGGCACCCTCGGGGTACCCAGGGTGCGCTGGAGGAGGCTGCCCGCCGACTGGGCGCGGCTGCGCCGGCCCATCCCCTGGTCGGCAAGGCTCTCCCCGACGGACTCCTGGAGCTCCCGGAGGTCGAGGAGGGCGTCGAGAACGAGGCCACCGTCCTGGCGCTCTACGCGGGCTGGCGGGCTCCCACGCCCGATGCCCTGGGCCGGGTACACAGCATCGGTGAGCGCTACGCCCCCCGTGGGGTGCGCACCTTCGGCGTCGACGTGGGCTCCACCCCCTTCGAGCTCCCCGAGGACCTGCCGCTGGTCACCCTGGAGGGCGAGGCGGCCACCATGCGTGCGCTGCAGCTCATTGCCCTGCCCAGCGTGATCGTGCTCGATGCCAAGGGCAAGATCCGGTCGGTGCTGGCCGGCTACAGCTACAAGAAGATCGCCCTCGAAGAGGCGCTCGACGCGTTCGTGCCCGAGCTGCCCGAGGACGAGGAAGAAGCGGCCGAGTAGGCGCCGAGGGGCGCCACCGGTCACACCACCCGAGGACCGAGGCGCTGCACCAGGCCGGGGAGGTGTCGGCCGAGGAAGGCCGCGACCCGCCCGTGGCCGGTGAAGGTGTACTCGACCTTGCGCTTGTAGATGGCCTGCACCATCACCCGCGCCGCGTCGTCGGTCTCCCACATGAGCTGGGCGGGCCGCTGGTCACGGCGGTCGGCCTGGAACTGGCCTTGGTTGTCGACCTGGCCGATCTCGGACTTGACGAAGCCGGGCTGGAGCACGGTGCAGGACACACCGTCGGGCGCGAGCTCCATGGCGAGGGTGCGGCCCATGGCGAGCACGGCAGCCTTGGAGGCCTGGTAGGCCGCGTTCTTGGGCAGGTAGACGAGCCCGGACACGCTGCCGACCAGGGCGAGGCGGCCTCTGCGCTGCACGAGGTGGGGGATGGCGTGCCGCGCCGTGCTGGCGGCGCCGACGACGTTGACGTCGAGCTGGCGTCGCCAGTCGTCCGCGGTGAGGTCGGCCACCCGCCCCATGACGCCGAAGCCGGCATTGGCCACCGCCACATCGAGCACCCCGAAGGTGTCGACCACCTGGGCGACCGCCGCCTCGACGGCGTCGTCGTCGGTGACGTCGCAGGGGACGGCCAGGGCGCGGCGGCCCTCGGCCTCCACCGCCTCGACCACCTCCACGAGCCGCTCGGCGCGGCGGCCACTGACGGCCACGTGCGCGCCTTCTCGGGCGAAGGTGCGGGCCATCGCGGCCCCGAGGCCGCTTCCTCCGCCGGTGATCCACACCACTGCGTCCTCGAAACGTCGTGCCATCGTGCCTCCAAGCGTTGGTGGTAGCTGGCGAAACCCTCCCTGGCGAGTCATGATATGACCCATGTGGATCGTGCTGACATCGGCGTGGGCCGTGCCGGTCTCGGTCGGCGACTCCTTCTCGACGGCGGAGACCTTCGCCGATCTGATGTCGCTGCACGAGAACACCCCCGAGCTCGAGATCACGGTGCGCGCCGACATGGCCGTGCCCAACGGCGGCGTGGTCTTCGCGAACCAGACGGCGGTGACCATCACGAGCACCACCTCCTACGACGAGCCTCGGGTGGTGGCGGTCTCGGGCAACTCGCCACTCTTCCACGTGCCCAACGGCAGCCTCGATGTGCAAGAGCTCCGCATCGCCCGGCAGGGAGGGGGCCGCGGCGTGGTTCTCCAGGGGGCAGACCTCACGCTCACGGCGGTCCTGTTCGACCAGGTCGACTGGGACGGCACGGGCATGGTGGTGGCCACGAGCTCCCTGGTGGCGGGGGAGGTGTGGGTGTGCGGTGGCACGTCCCCCAACGCCCCGGTGTTCGTCACCGACGGCACGGCGGCGCTGAGCGGCGTGCGGGTGGAGGGGGCGTCCAGCAGTGGCTGGGTGCTCGACGCCGCGGCCGGCGGGTCCGTCGTCAGCAGCACCGTGTGGGGGGCGCTCGGTGGCGGCTTCTACGGGCCGGGCCTCTCCCTGACCTCCACGGTGATCGCCACCTCGGGCACGCCGGCGGAGGGCACGGCAGGGGCCCCGCTGTCGCTCAGCAGCGTGCATGGCACGGGCACGGCGGTCCACGTGGGCTCGGGGGCCTTCGAGGTCGGCCAGGAGGCCGATCTCTTCTACGCCTTCGAGCCAGGCGCCCACTGCGGCCGAGATGCCCGCCCACGGGCGGGGGGGCCGCTGTGGAGCGACGCCGGCGACCACGTGGGAGCGTACCACTTCGACCTGCCCGAGCCCGGCTGGGACGACGACGACGCCGACGGCTATGGCTACGGCGTCGACTGTGCCGATGCGGTGGAGGCCATCCACCCCGGTGCCATCGAGGTCTGCTTCGACGGCATCGATCAGGACTGCGTCGCCGGGCCCGACGGCGGCGCCGTGTCCAACGGGGTCACGGGCTACCCGGACGCCGACGGCGACGAAGGCGGCGACTACTACGGCGACACGGTGGACTTCTGTGATGCCGCGACGCTCGACAGCGCGGGCTACGTCGCGAATGCCGACGACTGCGACGACATGGACCCTTCGAGTCTCGCCCAGCAGACCTTCTACGAAGACACCGACGGCGATTCCTACCCGGCGGAAGACAAGGTCCGCTATGGCTGTGAGCCCGCCCCCAACTGGGAGAGCGCCCCGGCCGACGGCGTGTGGGACTGCAACGACGGCCTCGGTGCCTGGAACCCCGGGGCCAGCGAAGACTGTGCGGCCGCACGGCCCGACGAGGTCGACGCCGACTGCGACGGGCTGGTGGTGAGCGACGACCCGGACTGCCTGGTCGACACGGGCAGCCCCATCGGCGACGACGACGACGACGACGACGGTCCCGTGGGCGACGACGACGACGATGATGACGACGACGGGGGCACGGGCCTCGGACGACCGAGCCTCGACCCTACACTCACGCCCGCGGCGCCCGGCTGTGCCTGCAGCGCTGGGGCTCCGGGGGGGGCTGGCGGTGTGTGGTTCGCCTTGGTGGGGCTCGGCGGCCTGCTACGGCGGCGTCCAGCGGGCGGTTCGGGCGCGTCGACGCGCGACCGGTAGGTCCTTGCAGCGGTGGCCTTCGCGCTCGAGGCTGCCGTCGTCGGACAGCAGCCAGAGGGACGCATCGGTGGCGTTCCAGGCCAAGCCTTCGGGGCGGAGGTCTCCGAGGTCGACCTCGATGGGCTCCGGTGGGGCGCCCGGCTGCCAGCGGTAGAGAGCGAAGCTCCCGCGGCCATCCGGGGGGCCGGCCACGAGGATGACCTCGCCGCCGACGGCCTCCATGGCGCGTACGCCGCGGCCCCCCAGGTCGAGCCAGGTGGGGGGGCCCGCCTCGGCCGTGCCTGCGGGGTCGGTGATGGGGACGACCAGGGCCTTGCCGTCGACGACGGGGGCGCGGAAGCCCACCCAGAGGGTGTCGTCGAGGCCGACGAGACCTTCGATGGACAGCCCGGCGGGATGCTTGGACGTGTGGTGGGCGGTGGCCGCCAGCACGGGGGCGACCTGCGGATGGGAGGCCATGCGCTGCAGGAGGTCGGCTCGGAGCTTGCCCGCTGCTCCGCGGGGCGTGGTGGAGAACAGGCGCTGGCGGGCCTTCTTGGGCTTGGTGCCCTTGCCTCGGTCGTGGGACCCGACCCACCAGATGCGGCCCCCGAGGGAGGCCACGGCCTCCAGATCGGCCTCCTCTCCGCGGAGCTGGGGGAAGGACGCGCTGAGATCGACGGGGACGGGCTCGGAGCCGTCGGCCGGGAAGCGGAGCAGCTCGTTGCGCTCGTCGTCGGCCACCCAGAGGGTGTCGCCCAGCCACACGCCGGCCGATGCATCGCAGGTGCCGTGGAGCGATGGGCCGGGGGTGAGGACGGAGGCGGCAGCCTGGGCCTCGGGGGCCTGCACGGGCGCGACGGTGGGGTTGCCGCAGCCCAGCCAGGCCAGCGCCAGGATCACTGGTCGAGGGCGCCGTCGAGGATCCACTGCTCGATGACGGCGTTTTGCTCGGCCGTGAGCCCGCCGGTGCCGAAGGGCATCGCGCCGCTGACGGGCTGAACCCCCGTGGTCATCTGGTAGAGCAGGCTGTTCTCGGGCTCCCCAGGTACGATCAGCTCGAGGTCGTAGGCGCCGGTGACGTTGACCGTGGCGGCGATGAAGTCGGTCTCGAGGTCGAGCCCGCCGCCAGCGGGGGCGTCGCCTGCGGAGTGACAGCCGGTGCACTCGGCCTCGTTGATGGAGAGCACGGCGGCGTAGCCCTCGCCCTCGACCTCTCCACCGCCGGCACCGAAGATGGTGTCGTCGCAGCCGGTGAGTGCCGCGGCGGCGGTCAAGAGCGAAGTAGCGAGCAGAGCGTGGCGCATGTCGACCTCCGTGGGCGCAGAGCGGTCACACCGTATCGCGACCCCGGCAGACGTAACGCACGACCTCGTTGATCTTTGCGACGGCGCGGTCGGCGGACGGGAGGAGACCATCCATGTTGTAGAAGCCGTGCACCATGCCCGGGAAGGCCAGGTGTTCCACGGGCACTCCGTGGGCTCGGAGGGCATCGACATAGGCCTCGCCTTCGTCGCGGAGGGGGTCGAAGCCCGCCGTGACGACGACCGCGGGGGCCCCGCCCGGGGACGCGAGGGCAGGGGAGGCCGCCGGGTCGGTGGGGTCGGCGCGGAACCAGGCGAGGTACCGGTCGATGGCCTCGGACTCCAGGAGGTAGCCCGTGGCCAAGGTGCGGTGGGAGTCGGTGAGACGGCGGAGGTCGGTGGCGGGGTACACCAGGATCTGAGCGGTGAGCTCGCGCCGCTGGGCGAGCAGGGCGGAGAGGTGGCCCCCGGCCGAGTCGCCGCCGACGGCGACGGCGCCGTGCCGGGCCAAGAGGGCGTCGACCACGGCCAGGGCATCGTCGAAGCCCTGGGGGAAGGGGTGCTCCGGGGCGAGGCGGTAGTCGACCGAGACGACATGGAGGTCGGCGTCGGTCGCCAGGCGACGGCACACGGGGTCGTAGCTGGCCACGTCGCCGACCGCCCAGCCCCCGCCGTGGAAGTAGACCAGCACGGGGAGCTCGTGCCCCACGGGGAGGTAGTGGCGGACGGGCACCGGCCCGTGGGGCCCGGGGAGGGACTCGTCGAGCACCGTGACGGGAAGGGGCTCACCGGCGACCAGTGCCACCGAGCGCTGGAACTGGGCGCGGGCCTCGGCGGGAGCGTCGACGTTCAGCCCCTCGCCGGCGAGGTGCTCCAGGCGCAGGAGAAGCTGCGTGTGGAGGTCGAGGGCCTCGCCGCGGTCGTTGCGACGGGGAGGGCCTGCCAGGCGGCGCAGCACGCCCTCGGGGGAGGACATCAGGCGCTGCCCGAAGGCTCGGAGGGTACGGTCGACGGGGCCTTGTGGCATGGCGCACGGTAACCGGCGTCGACGGGGGCTGGTGGGGCCGAGGAGCCCGCGATAGCGGCCGGCAGCCCCTGAACGCGGGCGGGAGGAGCCGATGGCCGACGTGATCGTGGTGGACCACCCCCTCGTGCAGCACAAGCTGTCCTGGCTGCGCGACGAGCGCACCGACAGCTCCCACTTCCGCCTGTTGCTGGGCGAAGTGGCGATGCTCCTCGCCTACGAGCTCACCCGGGAGCTGCCCCTCACCTCCGCCGAGGTGACGACGCCCCTCCAGACCATGAAGGCCCCCTTCCTCGAGGGCAAGCCGCCGGTGCTGGTGAGCATCCTCCGTGCCGGCAATGGCCTGCTCGAGGGCGTGCTGAAGCTCATCCCCACCGCCTCCGTGGGCCACGTGGGGCTCTACCGCGACCACGAGACCCTCGAGGCCGTGGAGTACTACTACAAGGTCCCCACCGACATCTCCGAGCGCGATGTGCTGGTCGTCGACCCGATGCTCGCGACGGGGCACTCCGCCGTGGCGGCCATCACGCGGCTGAAGCAGGACCGCCCGCGCTCCCTGCGCTTCCTCTGCCTCCTCGCGGCCCCCGAGGGGATCGAGGCCTTCCATGCAGCGCACCCCGACGTCGACATCGTCACGGCGTCCATCGACGAGCGGCTCAACGACAAGGGCTACATCCTGCCCGGGCTCGGCGATGCAGGCGACCGGATGTACGGCACGCGGTGAGCGCCCCGCGGTAGGGTAGCGGGCCACACAGGAGCCCGACATGAGCATCAAAGACCGCCGCAAGGCCCTCGGTTGGAACCGTGCCACGCTGGCCCAGCGAGCTCAGGTCGACCGCGCGGCCATGCAGCTCATCGAGCTGGGGCAGTGGTCCGAGGAAGATGCCCTCGCCCGGGTCGAAGAGGTGCTGACCCGGGCCGAAGCTGGCGAGACCGACGTGCAGCTGGACCCGCCTCAGCCCCCCGCCGAGGCGTAATCAGTCTCTCTCGGGCCAGGCCCACACGGCCAGCCCCGGAAGGGCGCCGAGGAGCACCGAGAGGCCGTAGGCGGCGGAGATGGCGACCCCTTCCTCCGGTGTCGCCCCCAGGGCGGGCCACAGAAGGGCGGCGGAGAGCTCTCGCGGGCCCCAGCCAGCAAACGACAGCGGCACGGCCATGGCGAGCAGCACCAAGGGCGCGGCGGCGAAGAGGGCCGGGCCCGGTCGAACGCCCACCGCCTGGGCGGCCAGGGCGATGCCGAGCACGAAGCTGGCGGTGAGGACCACGGAGAGGCCGAGCTGGGCGGGGGCGTCGCGTCG
>ENA-OWNT01005566-OWNT01005566.1-seawater-metagenome-genome-assembly--contig:-NODE-5566-length-10325-cov-10.489461_pt1 | contig 10325 bp, 13 predicted proteins | sample MGYA00238136_ERZ651165 | MGnify/ENA primary metagenome ERZ651165 (study PRJEB26861, sample SAMN08777766) | seawater metagenome | isolation source: coastal seawater | place: USA: Florida | collected...
AACGAACGAACGAGTCACCGAACGAACGAACGAGTCACCGAACGAACGAACGAGTCACCGAACGAACGAACGAGTCACCGAACGAACGAACGAGTCACCGAACGAACGAACGAGTCACCGAACGAACGAACGAGTCACCGAACGAACGAACGAGTCACCGAACGAACGAACGAGTCAGTCATTGAGCGGACGAATGAGCGGACGAGTAACGAACAAACCAAGGCATGGCGCCACAGTAGATGTTGTGTACATTAAGCGCGCGAGCGTTCACTGCGTGGTTGCGATAAGACACGCAGTCAATGTGAAAAAAATCCCCTATGTGGCGGTGCACCGACATCGTCACAGTCGTTGGGTGTGCAGTGTCAATTGTACAGTTCGAAAGTTCGCATGAAAGGGGTTGTTTCAGTGTTATTCCACGATAATTGAAACTGACAATCGGATACGGGAGCGATATCACTCCATTATGCTCACTTTTTCACAGCGTGTTTTCTGCGTGTCTGCGTTCCACCGGGCATGCGTTGTTGTTCGTTGTTGTTGCTGTTGTCGTTGTTGTCGTCGTTGGTGGTGGTGGTGGTGGTGTTGTTGCTGTGGCATGTGTTTGTTGTTGCTGCTTGCTGGTCGACGGCCCGCGGTCGACCAAAGTCGGGATGTTCAGTGCTCGTTCAACGCTGGGACTTTGCAAACAGGTTGTGCCGCAAGGAGCTTGTTCGTGTGCTTGATGCACTGGCCAGCGGTCGCTGCCCGCGGATGCGTTCAGTTCTCGCGATGACATTTGCTTGAACAATACCACACGACTGCCACTGCCAAGCGGAACGACGAACTCGCGCATCAACAAATTTCAAAAGTGGCGGGAACAACCAAGCGTCGTTGTTGTTGCAATGCTCTTGACACTTCGTCACCACGCGAAAAAAGAGTGCTGCGCGGTTCCGTTGCTTATTATACCTTCCACTGGGCGTCAGCAGCATCGCCGCCCTGCACGTGCGCAAGCGTTGTCACCCACAACGCCGCGCGTTTGAACTTGCGCGGCAACAGTCACACCAACTACTGCGCGCGTTTCAACTTGCGCGGCAACAGTCACGCCAACTACTGCGCCCCTTTGAACTTGCGCGGCAACTCAAGCTGGTTCACCGTCACTACCGTCCACTGCTGCCGCGACGCCGACTGGGGCACTGGCGCCGACTCCGGCACCGTCACTGACGCCGACTCCAGCTGCAACACTGCCTCCGTCAACAACACAGTCACACGCGCCGCCGAGTGTTTCAACCTGTCTGGCAACTCCCACCGACACGCCGACTGTCGCACCAACTACTGCGCGTGTTTGAACTTGCGCGGCAACTCAAGCTGGCTCACCGTCACCAACCTCCACTGCTGCCCCGATACCGACTGCGGCACCGGCGTCGACTGCCGCTGCCGCACTGCCACCGCCGCCGCCGCGCGCTACAGTTGGTGTGCCGACTGACGTTCAACGCCAGACCCGGACCTGCGCTCGCTCCCAACCTCCACCACCGACGCGGGCGCGGGCCCACTCCTGGTCTCGCGCCCAACATCGCGTCTAACATCGCGTCTAACATCGCGTCTAACATCGGACACGGACACGCGCCCAACCTCGCGTCCAACACAGCCTGCAACCTCGCACTCCTGCCCAACCTCGCGCGTAACCTCCTTAAGAGACTCCCTTAAGCTAAGAACCCCTCCGCCAACCCCTGCGCCAACCACCCGCCCGCACCCAAACGCTTCCAACCTCTGCGCCAACACGTATAAAGCCCCCTTTCTGTTGTGCCAGGACGTGGATAGTTGATCGACCAGCGTACCGTTGCACGTGGTGTGGTGGTGGTTCGCAGCCTTCGTCGATTTCCGACAAATACACAAGGCGCAGCAGTGCCCGACGGAGGTCGCACACCGCCACTTATCGAATCGAAACATGCAGGTCGACAAGCGTGGTCAATGCAAGGGCATGCAAGGTCATGCAAGGTCATTTTGAGACATGGAACGCATTCAATTACATTAGCACTTCGCTATCAACCTACGCCGCCACTAATCGAATCGAAGCATACAGTTCGACAAGCGTGGTCAATTGAAACAGTCGTTACAATTTGCGATTCGTTGCGCGTGCTGCGACAGCATTGAAACGTTCTATTACTCGGTCGATGGTTGACAAACTCGTTTGGCGCGTCCAAGCTCTGTAAATATGTCGAAGCACGAGGGATACGCCCCCTTCGTGATGACGTCGTCAAATCCGTTCAGTGTGCACAACTCACGTTTCTCATTATCCTGCACAATAAGTGGGAGGTCAGTGACCCCGGCGGTAAGAGCACGGCACAGCAATAAACTCATGACGAGCAAGTTAGCCTAACCGAAAATGCATTCCCGGACACGCAGACAATGGCTCCTTTATAACCACCAGCACGCATTAAGCGACAAACTTCATCTCCAGACATCTGAGTGGCAAAACAGTGACGCCAATCACATACATCAATGCAAACTGAAAATCAATTGTTCAGCGTGTGTGCTTACCTCGTCCATCATGAAGTCGAGTACAATAACGGCAAAACGCTGGTGATTTCTGACGAAGGACAGTGCCAGCGGGCCTGGGCAACACCGCAAAAACAAACCGCAGCAGTCCCGCAATACACAAAGAATGTACTGAATCAAAATACTATTTTGCCACAATGCCACAGACACTACACCACTTGTGAACGTACCTGAAGAAGCTAGCACAATGCGCAGTCCCTCCTTGTCGGCACGGTGCTTGTACCTACAACGTTGTCAGGAATGTCAGCAACCTGGTTCGTTTCCATGATGACGGCGGTCAATCCTACGCACAATTTCCGCTGAACAGGGTTGTCTTCCACCACCAAAATATCTGCCGACAATGTCGGGTTATGGCTATCAGATATAGCATGAATTGCCTAGAACGAATCATTGTGTGAGTGTGTGTTGCACCTAGCTCCTTTTCGACGTTAACCACACGGCAGTACCTCTCGCATCCAAGGCCTATCTGCAACGTCAAACTTCTGGGTGTGCGGCTGCCCGCCATTTGCTCTACGCAGCATTACAAGATCGGTGACGGCAAACTGCCAGCAAACTGTGCCTGAATCATGATGGTGTCGAACCTTTGAGGCGATGACGCAGCCCTCAATGGGACTTTTACCGTAAACGTGGACCCCTCACCAAACTTGCTCTCCAGTGACAGGGATCCTCCCATTTTCTCAGCCTGCGTGCCACGGCATGCGTCAGGAACTAGCAAACTCACGCCGAATACCAGCGTCGAGGAATGCGTCACGCACCAGCTTCTTTGAGATTGGGAGACCCAGTCCTGTTCCGTCGATAAGTACAGATCTACCTGTCCTTGCTTGCCCTGCACCGCACACATCCTTGATATGGCCATACGACAAGCAGACATCGCAGCGAGTGGCACGGGGAGACTGTGAGGCATACCAAATTGCATCAATATTCTCTCGCAATCTGCTTGTTTTACGCCACATCTAGCGAGGATCAGGAGATGATGGTGAGCAACAGCAAGGGCACACAAGTGTATTGAAAGTCAAATTAGGATCGGCTCGGGTGCGTACCCCGTGTCCGAGACCGATACTGTCAAGCATAGAATGCTGCCTGCAATGCGGTTGTATTGGTGGGATGCGCGGTAGTACAATCCAAATCACATGGTGAGCAACTTACCTCCGCTGTGGCGCCGCCTGATCCGCGGCCGTTGGTACTGCGGACCGACCACGTCGTTTGAAGTGCTTTGGGACGCACCCAGAGCAACAACGCTGTCAGCAAAAATATCGTCATATTCCGACACGCCATGTCCATCCCCCACTGCTTCGTGGTCTCCTTCTTGTTGTGCAAATGGCGAGGTGGTCGTCGCAGGCGAGTTGTTGGTGGATGTTGCAGTTGATGCTGCGGTGCATGACCCAGTGGCAGAGCCGCTGTCACGCACATTCGCAGTCTCTACGACTGTAGATATCCCAAGGCCAATCCACGAAGCAGTCGCACTCGAAGATTTACTCGAACTGTCGCGCATTGGTGTTCTGTTGCTACTCTCTGTATTTGACGCTTGTCCGTTACTGGTCCACGAAAGGGCTGGCGGTGCTTCTCCGTCGTCTCCGGCGGACACATTGGTTACGCCATCGTTGATCCAAGCAGGTGCCTGTCCGGTTGACGCATCACTGTCATTGGAGTGTTGCTTTGGCTCTGTGGACTTTATCCAAGCGGGGACAGACACCGCTGCGTGTCCATCTTCTTCCGTAGACTGATGTGTGGTGGCTGCTTGTCCGCGGCTGATCCACGCGGGAACAGTACCGGGACCATCGCTGCCGTCAGCTGCGTGATTTGGAGCTCCGTCATCAAATAAACCGTCCCAGCTGGTACGAGCAACGCTGCCGGTCGTTGAGCTTATGTCACAGTTCGTTGTGGGCGGCACGCCGCGCTCACTGTTTTGCACAGCATTGCGGTCACGCTCGCCGAAGTCGTCAGAGGCATTGGGAGTACCCGGAGGAGAGCCAGCACTGTTAACACCTTCAACGCCCAGTTTGCACTCCAGGTGTACTGAACCTGCGTCAGTAAACTTGATGGCATTCGACAACAGATTGGTAATGATTTGCACCAAGTATTGTCTGCTCCCGTGCACCCACACCGCAAACGACTCGGTACTTTTCGCTCGTAGCTCCGCTTGTGCCGCTGTTGACACCTGCACGGTCATGTTAAACACTTAGTGTAACCGCATCGTCGCGCTAGGCAAACGACTCGGCACAGGTACTCACTGAAAGTGCCGACGTGAACTCCACTGCCTCCTTCTTTTCATGACTAGAATGCAGCTGGTGCAGCATCTGGGCCGCATACGTGCGGCACGTTTCAAATAATGTTCGCAACGAAAACACGCAGTCGATCGTCTCAGTTAGGCCTTTAGCGAGCGCATTCGTGTCGTCCGCGTTCATTTTGCTCATCAAAAGCACGTTCCGCATTATGGAGTCAATGGCGCTCGTACAATCCGCCTGCGGCCGCCGCAACAACAACAGCAACAACACACACACACACGCACACGCACACACACACACACACACGCACTCACGTGAAAACACAAATATCATGAAACGACGCCGCAGATTGAACATTCTAGTGTGGCCGCACCAGCATATCCACTTCATCCTGACTAATGTTGCCCACACCTTGGCATACCACAGCTTGGATAGGCATTAACTGATTGCGTGTCTCGTGGCTCAAAAAGTACAGGGCCTGAACGCAATGAACAAAGTTGAATGCTCAAGAAGGGAGTGCCACGCGCATCTACGGTCAGACAACCAACTTCTTGTAATTTGCGGCTTGTCCTCTCAGCAACGTCGCGATCGCTTTGCAGGCGCATCTGAAGAAGCTCTTGACGTGCCTGCGCACAACACAACAACTCAGTGGTGGGGTAGCTGTGCAGCTGTGGGGTGGCATGCCACCACTGCACCTGTCGCTGAATCATCTTGTTCGCTTCCCGAAGCTCTTTTTCTTTTCGAACGAGCTCGTGCTGCACATTCTTGAGATCCGTGATGTCAATCAATGAAATTGACAGCGCTAGTTGGCCCGTCACTGGATCTGTCATGCACACGGCTTCAACTCGAAACCACCGTTGGTGGTCAGATGGAGTCATCGGGACATCTGGCTCAAGATACATTTCGAAAGTTAGCGGGGGTGCCCCGAGCGGGAGGCTTCTAAGATGGGTCATCATTTCATCAATCGTTTGCCCATGGTGCGGTGCCATAGTTCCGAGACGAAAGATATCCCAGAGTGATTGATGGTCGAAGCTTTCACCATTTGAAAACGAAATGTGTTTGTCGAAAAAGGCAAATGCTGAGCCAGACGACATAAGGAGTTCCCCGCTACTTTGGGCGAACAGCATTCGCAAAGCCGTAAAGTGCTGGTTGGTGACCAGCAAACGTTTCATTTTGTCGTCAACTTCCGCCCGTCGTTCCTTTGGTGTTCCAATGCCCAGCACCAAAGTTTGCGGGATACCCTGGTACCTGAGTCGAATGGGGCATGCGTCGCACTCCAGAGTTACAGGTTTTCCATTCGGAAAGACGGTCTTGACAAAGTGAGCAGGTGGGCACTCGTCGCATTGGATGCCGCGGTATAGTTTCTGGTGGACCTTTTCAACTCCCGCGCTTAAGCCTTTGCCCAGGTCAACTGAGAGCTGCGAACACGTACATGTTGGGGCAAGTGATACCAACACACAAAAAAAAACAGTCAACATTCTTCGACCATGCACGCAATGCAGTGGGTCAGGCGCTCGCGAAGTGTACCATTTCCTCTCGCGACTGTCCGAACAGTTCGGCGCACCCGTCGTTCACCCAGATGTACTTTTTTGCTCCTGGTGCAAAGCTCATCACCCACACTCCGTCTCTCATGGTGTTGAAAATTTCAAGATGAGACATTTCGAACAGAGGAAGACCGCTCGAGCCCATGTGGGGCATCTTCAAGGGTGCGCCAGCTTCGGCAAGCCCGCTCATTTGTGATGTGGACGTCTTCAACGTGCTGTGATGTGGTTGGAATAGCGCCAATCGGCTAGCGCGACTCCATTGCGTCTGCCAATCAAATGTCGGCAAATTTTACATCAACAAAGTAAGTTGGGCAACAAAACACAATTGATAAACACAGCATGGCAGCCATGTGAGTGTGGATCACGTGTGCGTGCACTTTGGAGCGTCACACACCAGCCAGAATACTACCATGCCGACTTGGCTGACGTGGTAGGTGCAGCCAACCAACCGAAGATCGGGGAAGGTGGGTCGATGCATACCACTGTCATTGACGTACGATGCATGAAGTCGATGTGAAAACTTCCGTGGGACAGACCAACGTACCAGCTCACACCGTGCGAGCCAAGCAAGCAACCAAGCCCCCCCGAACGACGCAACAAAAGACTACAGTAAACGGCAGCCAACAGCCGAACGAGCAGCCAACCAACCAACCAACCAACCAACCAGCAATGCAACCAACCAACAATGCAACCAACCAACCAACCAACAATGCAACCAACCAACCAACCAACCAACCAACCAACCAACCAACAACGAACGACCAAGCAACAAGCAACAAGCAAGAAACGAAAACGATTTCACTGCGTAAGTAACTGCAACACTGCAACCTGCAACCTGCAACCAACCAACCACAGAACAACAACACGACCATCACAACTCACAACCAACTCTGGAGTGGAATACAATGTAAGTAAGTGGAGTGGAATAAGTGGAGTGGAGTGGAGTGTAATGTGCAGTTGATTGACTAGTTGGTTGGTTGGTTGAGACTGAGTGGATGATTGAGTGGATAGGATAGGACGGTTCGACAGTTAGCTAGAGTGAGTGAGTGAGTGAGTGAGTGAGTGAGTGAGTGGATACCTACCACTCGAAATAATGAGAAGGAGGCATGGGGTGGATGATGAGTTGAGATGAGATGAGGTTGATCGTTGGTTGGTTGCTTTGGTTGTTGGTCGGTTGATTGTCGGTTGGATGTCGGTTGGATGTTGGTTGGTTGTCGGTTGGTTGTTGGTTGGTTGTCTTTGGTTGTTGGTTGTTGGTTGTCTTCGGTTGGTAAACGTTATCGTTGTCGTTGGTTGGTTGGTTGTTGGTTGTTGGTTGGTTGTCTGTTGGTTGTTGGTTGTTGGTTGTTGGTTGTTGGTTGTTGGTTGTTGTGGTTGTCTGTTAGTTACTGAAGTTACTGCGGGTATACAATAAAATTGTTGGTTGTCATCAGGACTCGAGTAGTTGGTTGGTTGGTTGGTTGAAGTGTTGGTTGATTACTTTGTACAGTCGCTTCCGTGTTGCTTGTTGTTGGGTTGTTGTTGTGGTCGCTGCTGCTGCTCACCCGTTCGTTGTTCGGCCGTGCGTTCGTTCGTTCGTTTGCTAGTTCGCTCAAAGTTTGACAGTGTGAAGAGCAAGTTGAAGTCGACGACGCAGCCAAGAGTCTCTTGTGCTTTTGTGCGGAGTTGATTGACTTGCCGGTCCGTTGCACAGACAGAGCTCCAACCACGACCGGACCCAACCAACTCAAAGGCACGGTGGGAGCTGAGTACGCTCTGCTGACGTGACAACATGACTGCAGGTAATGGAGAGTCGGAGTGTTGGACTGACGGAGTGTTGGACGATTGGCTGGCCCAACTACTGTGTTTGTTCGCTTGCTTGCTAGGTCGGTCCGCTGCTTGCTCGCTCCCTTGCAACCAGACACACAAAACGAGAAGGACATCAGAAGCAGCAGATTACTTTGCGCCTTTTTCGTCGTCGCTGTTGCCTCCTTTGTTTGACAAGAATTTGCTGCTGTTTGCAGTAAACCACTGCTGGTTGGTGCGTGTCCGTCGACCACCCGGAGGTTGCAACACACTCACGCACTCACGCACGCCGAGCTTGTAACCAGCCGCAGATGGCGGGTGACCAGGATGATGAAGCCTGGAAGGTTCGCTTCAATGCGTCGGTCGCTCGTCAATGCCCCGCCCGACTCCCTGTGTGCAACCTCTAGCTGCAGTCCTTTACCTTACCTTCCTTCTTCTTCCGTCTTCTTCTTCTTCCACCTCTTCTTCTGCACTACAGGCGTTCCAAAGCGACACCAAGGCCGGGCGGTTGCTGAACAAGCTGTACGGTTCGCAGAAAAAGGTCGAGATCCAGTACCCTGGGCTCCGCGTCGTGGAGAACTCCACTCAGCAGCGACCCGCGTTCATCCCCGGAGGAGGCAAGCACGACGTCGACGCCCGCACGAAGAGGATCCAAAAGGTAGAGGTCCGCCCGGACTATGACGGCAAGCCCCGCAAAAACCCGGCACCAGTGCTGTATCTGCAAGGGAGGCGCAACAAGGTCAGTCACACAACACATCCACCGACCGCCAATGCCATTGCCATCACAAAAACGCGCTTGCCACCACCGTGCCGCCGCTCGCCGGCTGCTCTCGGTTGATCAAATTTCTCACGTTCCCCACAACTCACAGGACGCCATTGATCGCGAGTTGCAAAAGAGGTCGGCCGACATCAGCCAGGACGTGCAGACGTATGATCCGGCTGTCCCGAGCAACGAGCTCCGCAAAGCGCAGCTGCAGTCCAACTTTCAGTTCAAAGGCGGCAAGGCCCTACCGGCGGCCGGCCTCCTGGGGCCCGTCGACGTCAGCACCAGCGCCAGCGCCAGCACCAGCGTGGCGGCCGCGCCGAGGGCGCAGGCCGCTCGCAAATCAATTAGCGAAGAAGAGAAGCTCTTCAACCAAATCGTGCTGGAAATAGAGGATAGACAGCAGTTTCTGGCCAAAATGGCCGCGATGGGCGACCACTCGCAAGACCAGCGCATCAATAAGGAGATCGAGGAGCGCATCCGGGACATGGACATGCTGGACAAGATTATCCAGGACCAAAAGAGGTCATCGCGGCTGAAGTGATGGCGTGTCGGGTGCGTGCGAGTGGGGAGAGCAACGCGGGTCGTAGACCTGGGCGGATACCATGGATACTAACTAACAAAAATACCAAATACCTTGATACAGCACAATAAAATATTACAGCGCGTGCATGCGTCGAAGCGCCACGGCTCGTCATGCCTGCAGCCCGATCGCTGGCCCAAGAAACACAGCAGTCACCACCAGTGCAACCAAGCAGATGTTCATTGCAGCCGTGGGCCACGACGCCTTCCCGATATCCTTCACCATGTACGTGCCGCGCAACTCGAACCCGAGATGCCTGTAGTACTCCCGCGTGCCTATCCCAGCAATCACTGCAACCTTGCTGCAGTGCGCTTCCCTGGCAATTTGCTCCGCCTTGTGCATGAGCCGTCGACCGAGGCCCGTGTGCTGCTTGTTGTCTCGTTGACTCCGCGATCGACGTCGGCGCCGCGCTACCGGGCGCAGCTTGCCGTACACGTGCAACTCGCGCACCAAGGCAGCCCCCACGAGCTCGGGGATCTGCCCTCCGAGCCCGGCGTTGCTGGATACGCGGAGCCGTAGAAAACCGCAGATGATTGCCTCGTCGGGCGTTTCGTAGCTCAAGAATATTTCTCGGCCGCCCGAGGACCGGTATGACCTCTGCACCAATTTCACTTCCTCCACAGTGCGGCCTTTGAGCTCACGGCAGCGAATGCACTTGCAGGCTTGCCCCCGCTCTTTCAGTTTCTGTTGCAACACCTGCCGCAAGTTGGTGACGGAGTTGCCACCCATGATGTATTGGTTGGGGATGTCGCGGATGACTCGATTGAGGCGGATCCACGGGTGCACTTTGGCCTTCACCGCCAAAATGAGCTCTTGAAGCACTTCGTCTGAGTAAGGTTTATACGTGCCTTCGCGAAACCACTTGGATATCACCTACGCAAACACAAGATGGA
>ENA-OWNT01005567-OWNT01005567.1-seawater-metagenome-genome-assembly--contig:-NODE-5567-length-10323-cov-3.663869_pt1 | contig 10323 bp, 8 predicted proteins | sample MGYA00238136_ERZ651165 | MGnify/ENA primary metagenome ERZ651165 (study PRJEB26861, sample SAMN08777766) | seawater metagenome | isolation source: coastal seawater | place: USA: Florida | collected...
GACGGGCTCGACCACGGGCTCCGCGACCGCCTCGACCACGGGCTCCGCGACCGGCTCGGCCACCACGGGAACCTCGGCCGCCACCGGGGGCGCCACCACCGGGGCCTCCACGGCGCTCCGCTGCCCCACCGCCCACAGCGCCATCACCGTCGCAGCGACCGCGCCGGCCAGGCCCAGGGCCGCGCCGAGGCGGAACGACGCCTGCCGGCGGGCGTCTAGCTCCATGCGCTCGGCCTCCTCCACATCCCAGGCGGCCCGGCGGTCCACCGACTCCTGCCGCCAGCGGCGGAGGTGGTCGTCGGTGCGGTCGGCCCGTCGCACGATGTCCTCGACCGACAGGTCGATGTCTTCCGGCGAGGTCGGCGGCAGCTCACCGAGGACCGGCTGCGTGTCCATCGTGGGCGGGTCCTCCTCCGTGTCTTCCTCGGTGCGCAGGTCGGCGGGGTCGACCGCAGGAGTGGCGAACGGCGAGACGTCGTCGACGACAGGCCCGTTGGTGGGCTCGAGCTGAGGCATGGGATGTTCCGGGGATGGGAGGGAGGAACAGGGGGAGCGCGGGGATGCGCGGGGGAGGGAGGCCCGAGGAACGGGCAGGGGTGAGGACTATAACACAGCGGGCATTCGCCCGGCCGACGCCGGAGGATCAGGGGGTGGGGGGCCGCTCCGACAGCGTCGCCTCTTCCACGAGGTAGAAGACATGGGCCAGGTTCTCCACCGACAGCTCGACGTCGGTGGTGCCGGGCGGGATGGGCGGGTCGAGCCGCCAGGTACGCGCCCCCTTCTTCAGGTCGCGCCCGTCGAGCTCCTCGTCGATCCGGACCTCGCCGTTCACCGCGAGCTGCAGCCGGAGCTTCGCCGGCCGCTGGTTGAGGTAGCGGGCGCCGAAGGTGAAGAAGCGCGCGCCCTCTCGGAAGCCCGCCAGGCGCTCGCTGGGCCAGGCCACGTCGAAGGGGTCCTTCGGGTAGAGCCAGACCGCGCCATCGCACAGCCGCTGCTCGTCGAGCACCAGCCGGTAGGTACGCCCGTTGGCCGCGGGGTCGGTGGCGTCGGAGGCGGCGAAGAAGATGCGGTCGGTCGTGTGGCAGCTCCTCCCCTCCCCTTGCCGCTTCACTTCCTGGCAGGGGACGTTGGCGTTGGGGAGGACCGCGCCGTCTTCCGTGATGCGGAGCGGGGAGCAGCGCGAGCCGAAGTGGGTCTCGCCGATGAGGCGCTCGTCGGAGAGGAAGGCCCAGCGCTCGGTGGCGAACGCGGCCAGCTTCAGCCGGGGCAGGTCGACCACGGGGCGGTCGTGGCCGGGCACCTTGACCGGCTTGCGGCGGTAGGTCGGGCGCACGGTGTGGTCGGCGAGGACCCCGCCCTCCACCTGGTGCACCCCGAAGAGCTCCGCCCGATGCCCGTCGAGGGCGACCGCGTCGCCGACGAGGAAGCTACGACCCAGGCGACGCCCCAGGGCGAGACCATCGACCCGCAGGGCGCCGGCTCCCTCGGGCACCGACACCGACACCTCGAACGCCTCACCCGGAGGAGCGAGCTTCCGGTCGCCTTGGACCCGGACCGTGCCGTCGGCTTCGGACAGCCGAGGCAGGTCGACCGGCTGACCGGCCACCGACCAGACCGCCGGCGCATCCGCCTCGGACGCGGCCTGCTGCGCAGCGACCCCCAGCGCGAAGGTGCCTCGCAGCGGCGCCCAGCCTTCCGCCAGGGACCAGGTGGCCGTGGACCCCGGCGGCACCGTGGTGAGGCCCGGCGCCGGCGTGCCATCGAGAGAGACCGTCGCCGTGAGGGGCGGCAGCAGCCCCGGCCGTGCCTTGGGCTCCAGGGCATCGAGCTCCTGCAGCGTGGTGGCCAGGGCCTCGCTGAAGCGCCGGGACCCCTCCTCGTTCATGTGGTCTTCGTTCTTGAACATGTCGGCCGTCATCGGCAGCGCCCGCATGTCGACGAAGTCGCCGGCCTTGTCGGCCAGCATCGCCATCGTCTGCTCCTGGACGCCGGGCAGCACGATGTCGTCGAGGTGCTCCGGGGCGTGAGGGGACATGGGCGGACGCACCCACACCACCCGGCCCTCGTTGCCCTCCACCAGGTCGGTGATGACCGGCACGAAGGACTCCCCGGGGCCCGGGAGCATCTCTGGCGTGTAGGCCCGCTCGCCGAGGCGGTTGGCCTCCACGATGGGCATGGAGGCGATGTGCAGTCGCATGTCGACGTTGGCGTCGTCGAACACCCGCTCCAGGGCACCGCGCGTCTCGCCCGCGGAGAGCGGGCCGCCCCCCTTGCCGGTGAACAGCCACTGGGTGGGCCGGAAGCGGAGCACGTCGAACAGCACCTTGCGGACCTTGCCCCGCTGCTCTCGAAGCCGGGCCATGCGCATGCTGGCCGTCTGGCGCACCCGAGCGTCGATCTCGGGGTCGGAGGTGTCGCCCAGGTGGACCCGCAGATTCACGAAGGAGGACTCCGTGAGGGGCGTGGTGAGCAGCATCGACTGCAGCCCGCTCACCACCACCACCAGCTTGGGCCGATGACCGTTGGCGTAGACGCGGTTCTTCAGCACCGCGTACCAGTGGGACCCGACGGAGTTGGGCACCGACAGCAGCAGGACCTTGTCGCGAGGGACCTTCAGGCGCGTGGCCAGGAGGTCGGGCTTCACGTCGGTGTTGGCGTAGGACGGCCCGATGATCAGCACCTCGGGCTGGCGCTGGTCGAGCAGGGCCTCCATCGCGGCCACCACCCCGCGGTCGATGACACGGCTGTTGAGGATGCGGCCCGCGTTCCGCGTGGCGTTGGCGTCTTCCTCGTCTTCCCACGTGTCGAGCAGCACGAAGGCGCTCCCGAGCACAAGGAGTGGGCCGAGGACGGCGAGGAGGATGGCCACGACGCGCTGCATCAGGCCCCAGCTAACGCGCTACCGAACGAAGGCGGCAGACTGGGCAATCTCGTCGTCGAAGTCGCTGCGCAGGCGGATGAACGAGGCGAACGCCAGGCGACGTGGCTCGCTCACCTGGGAGATCTGCGGCTTCACCAGCTCGCCCTCCACGTTGACGCCGTCGAGGAAGTCGATCTCGGTGCGCTCGAGGTAGCGGACCTCGGGCTCGGGGTCTTGGGCGAACGCGGACAGCGTCAGGGCGAGCAGGGGGAAGAGCATGAGGCCTCCAGTGGCTGGGTCTTGCCCTACAGACCCCAAGAGGCACGGCCGGGTTCCACGGAGTTTCCCGGAAGCCGCACGAGGCCCCTGCCCCACCCATGCCGGTGATACCGGGCCCACCACAGGACCAGATGGATGCCGTATTGCACGGCCTGCTGCATCGAACCACCCACCGGAGTCCTCCTGTGAAGAGCGCATGGCTGCTGTTCCTCCTCGAGTGCTGGCAAGACGAAGGCATGTGCCACGACGGCGAGGTGCAGGTCGTTCACGTGGAGGACGCGACCGTCCGCAGCAGCGGCGACGGCATCGTGGTCACCGATTTCCGCCTCCGGCCACTCCACGGAGAGGCCCCTTGGACCCTGACGCTCCCCGGCGGGGTCACGGAGGACATCCACATGGTGTTCGCCCATGGCCCTACCCACCCGAAGGTCGGGTCGCGGGTCCTGGTCTGGCATCACCCCGTCGACCGCTGGGTCAAACACTTGGTGCCGCTGCGCTGGTGGCAACCCACCCCTTCGCCGAAGCGGCTGGAGCGTCGCTTTCGTGAGGCCTGCGCCAACGTACCGCCGCCGCCGAACCCCCTGCCGGTGCCGTCGACGCGGTGGGGCAACTAGATGCCAAGTTGTCGGCGAAATAGGCCGATGGATCGCCGTCCTAGCCCCTGCGGCCCACCCGCGACGCATCCACGGTGTCGACCGTGCGCGCGTCCATCCGCCGCACCACGAGGCGCCACCCGTCGAGCACGACCTCGTCGCCTTCGAGGGGCACGCGCTCCAGCTTCTCCATCAGGTAGCCCTGCAGCGTGTGGGCCTCGGTCTCGGGCTCGGGCACCTCGAGTGCCGCGCAGAGCTCGTCGATGTTGAGCACGCCGGACAAGGCGAAGCCCTCTTCCGTGACCTGCACCTCGCCCGCTTCCTGATCGTGCTCGTCTTGGATCTCGCCCACGAGCTCCTCGAGCGCATCCTCCAGGCTCACCACCCCGGACACCACGCCGTGCTCGTCGACCACCATCGCCAGGTGGGTGCGACGCATCTGCATCCGGCGCATGAGCTTCTCGGCCCGAAGCGACTCGGGCACGAAGAGGGCCGGGCGCGCAAGGCCCCGGAGCGCCTCGGAGGTGCGCTCGGAGGCGTCGAGGCGGAGGAGATCCTTCAGGTGGAGCATGCCGACGATGTGGTCGAGATCCCCGTCGGACATGGGGTAGCGGGTGTGCCCGAGCTCCCACGCCTCGGCCAGCTGCGCCGCCACGTCGCCCAGCAGATCGATGCCGTGCACCCGGTTGCGGGGCACCATGATCTCGTGGGCCTGGCGGTGCGTGAACACGAAGACGTTGGAGAGCATCTCCCCTTGGCCCTCGCTGATCTGCCCCCCGGCGGCCGACTCGGCGGCGATGCGCACGAGCTCCTCCTCGGGGACGGCGAGGCTGTGGGAGTTGGCGGGCTCGATGCCGGCGAGCCGGAGCAGGAAGTTGGCCGAGGCATTGAGCACGATGAGGGCCGGGTAGAACACCCAGTGGAAGGCCCGCATCGGCAGCGACACCGCCAGCGACACCTGCACCGGCCGAGCGATGGCCAGCGACTTGGGCGCGACCTCTCCGATGACGATGTGCAGGAAGGAGATGAAGGTGAAGCCCACGGCCACCGCGATGCGGTGCTCCATCTCCTCGCCGAGGTGCAGCGGGTGGATGATCGGGCCGAGCAACGCCGCCACCGCCGGCTCGCCGATCCAGCCGAGCCCCAGCGACGTGAGCGTGATGCCCAGCTGGGTGGCGGACAGGTAGCTGTCGAGGTTCTGCACCAGGTTGTGCGCCAGCCCGGCCAGACGCACGCCCTCGGCCTCGCGCACCTGTAGCTGCGTCGACCGCACCTTCACGAGCGCGAACTCGGCGGCAACGAAGAAGCCGTTGCCCAGCAGCAGCAGCACGGTGAGGAGGAGTAGACCGATCATCGGAAGCACGAGACTAGCCCAACCAGCCGTGGCGGGGAAGGTGTACCCTGCATGCGTCCCAAGGAGGACCCATGCGCCACTTCCTGCCTCTGTTGCTCCTCGCCGCGGCCTGCGGCGGCAAGAGCGACGACGGAGGCACCGACACGACCGCGTCCGACACGGACACGGACACCGATGCGGACACCGACACGGATGCCGATGCCGATGCCGACGCCGACGCGGATTCCGACGCCGACGCCGACGCCGATACGGACGCCGATGCCGACGCCGACACCGATGCGGACACCGATGCCGACACCGACGCCGACACCGACTCCGACGTGACCGGAGACACCGGCACTCCGTCGTTCTACGGCAACGTTCCCGCCGTCGCCCTCCCGGCGCCGGCGAACTTCACGGCCACCAGCCGGCACGGCAATGTGGTCACGCTCACCGATCTGGTCGACGGGCAGCCCACCGTCGTGTGGTTCTACCCGGCCGCCGCGACCGGTGGTTGAACGACCGAGGGTTGCGGGTACCGCGACCTCCAGAGTGACTTCGATGCGCTGGGTGTGAAGATCATCGGCGTGTCCTTCGACAGCCCTACCGCCAACCAGAACTGGGCCATCGCCGAGGGCTTCCAGTACGACCTGTGGTCCGACACCAACCGCGACCTGGCGCTCTACTACGGCGCTGCCTCGAGCCAGGCCCAGGGGGCCGCGAGCCGGGTGACCCGGGTGCTCGACGCCGACGGGACGCTGGTCTTGGAGTACGACGTGGTGCCCGTGGGGACGCACCCCAGCCACGTGCTGCACGACGTCGAGATCTTGTTCGGCCCCTGAGCGGCCAAGAGGGGCTCGTTCGGTGCGATAGGATCGTGCGGATGAGCCCCTTCGCACTGCTCCTGAGCCTGGCTTGGGCCCACCCCACGGCCGACGCCCACCTCCACGCCACCGCTGCCGTGGCGCCGTGCGAAGACCTCACCCGCCTCCGACGTGCCTCGGCCCTCGCCGACGCGGGGCGGCTCGTCGAAGCCCACGCCGAGCTCGACGAGGTGTGCAGCCCCGACGACGAAGCCGCTCGCCTCGCCCGCGCCCGCCTGCACCTCGTCGAGCGCCTGCCCGAGCCCGCACTGGCCCTCACGGAGGGCCTGCACAGCCTCGAGGCGAGCGTGCTCGTCGCCAGCGCGCTGACGCAGCTCGGACGCGACGACGAGGCCGCGCGCACCCTGGCCGACGGCCTCGCCCGGCAGCCCTCGGTGCGGCCCGATCACTACCTCGACGCCGCCCGCCCCCTGTCGGATGCGGCGGCCCTCGAGGTGCTGCAGCTCGGCATCGCGACCGTAGGGCCCATCGGCTCCCTGCAGCGGGCGGCGGCCGAGCGCCTCGCCGCGCTGGGCCGGCTCGACGAGGCCCTGCGCCTGCTCACGCCCTCCCGTATCGCCGACCGACTGCTCGCCGGCGACCTGCTGGCCCACGCCGGGCAGCAGGCACGGGCGCGCCGTGAGTGGCAGCAGGCGCTGGCAGCGGTGGAGGCCGCACGCCCCAGCCGGGCCATGGACGACCTGCGCCACGCCCTGTCCGAACGCCTGGAGACGGAATGATCCTGCTGTTGGCGATGGCCCATGCCGCCACCCCCTCCGATCTGGTGCCCACCGAGAGCGAGTGGCAATACCTCGACGACGGCATCGGCCCCGGCCCCGGCTGGACCGACCCCAGCTACGACGACAGCACGTGGAGCGATGGCTCCGGCGTGCTCGGCTTCGGGGTGTTCGAAGACACCACCATCGACGGCGGGCCCAGCAAGGCGCGCCACGTCACCACCTGGTTCCGCCATACGTTCTCGGTCACCAACCCCGGCGACGTCGACGGGCTCACCCTCGACTTGCTCCGTGACGACGGAGCGGTGGTCTACCTCAACGGCGTCGAGGTCGTGCGCGACAACCTCCCCGCCCCGTCCGACGCCTCGACTCTCGCCACCGCCGACGTCACCGGCCTCGGTGAGTCGTCGTTTGCCACCCACGCCGTCGATCCGGCGCTGCTGGTCGCCGGCGACAACGTGCTCGCGGTCGAGGTGCACCAGAGCAGCACCGTCAGCGACGACCTCGCCTTCGACCTGGGCCTCGTGGCGTGGAGCGGCGATCCGGCGATCACCCGCGGTCCCTACCTGCAGAACGCCACGCCCTCCTCGATCGTGGTGCGGTGGCGAACCGATCGCCCCGCCGTGGGCTGGATCACCACCGACGAGGGTCCCGACGCCACCGGAGCGCTCGCCCTCGACCACGCGGTGGAGCTCGCGGGGCTCGCCCCCGACACCGACTACACCTACACCGTCGGGGCCGACGCGCTCACGCTCGTAGGGGGAGCCGACCCCCACCGCTTCACCACCCCGCCGCTCCCCGGCACGGTGCAGCCGATCAAGATCTGGGTCATCGGCGATGCGGGAACGGCCGACGCCAACGCCGAGGCGGTGGCCGACGCGTTCATGGGGCTGGGCGAAGAGGCCGACTTCTGGCTGATGCTCGGCGACAACGCCTACAACAGCGGCACCGACGACGAGTACCAGGCGGCGGTGTTCGACCTGTACACCGAGCTGCTTCCCGCGCTTCCCCTGTGGTCGACCCTCGGCAACCACGACGGCTACACCGCCGACTCGGCCACCCAGACCGGCCCCTACTACGAGATCTTCACCCTCCCCACCCAGGGCGAGGCCGGGGGCGAGCCGTCGGGCACCGAGGCCTACTACAGCTTCGACTGGGGCAACGTGCACGTGATCTGCCTCGACAGCTACCACTCCGACCGGCAGCCCGGAAGCGCCATGCTCACCTGGCTCGAAGACGACCTGGCCTCCACCACCGCCGACTGGGTGATCGCGTTCTTCCACCACCCTCCCTACACCAAGGGCAGCCACAACTCCGACATCGAGGGCAACCTCATCGACATGCGCAGCCACTCGCTGCCGCTCCTCGAGGCCTACGGCGTCGACCTCGTGCTCGCCGGGCACTCCCACAGCTACGAGCGCAGCATGCTCGTCGACGGGCACTACGGTCCATCCGAGACCTTCACCACCCAGATGATCCGCGATGGAGGCATCGGCGCGCCGGCCATCGACGGGGGCTACACCAAGCCCAGCCTCTCCGGAGGAGCCGGGGAAGGCGCGGTCTACGCGGTCGCGGGCTCGAGCGGCAAGATCAGCGGCGGGTCCCTCGACCACCCCGTGATGCTCACCAACCTCAACGTCCTCGGCTCGATGGTGCTCGACATCGACGGCACCACGCTCACCGGCCGGTTCATCGACGACGTGGGCGACGAACGCGACGTCTTCCGCATCGAGCGCGGCGTCACCAGCATCCTCGAGCTGTGGGCCGACCCCGACCCCGTCGTCGAGGGGCAAGGCACGGCGCTGCACGCCTACGGGCAAGACCCCGCAGGCCAGGAGGTCATCTCCTACAGCTGGGACTTCGGCGACGGGCAGCCTCCGAGCACCGGCCCCGACCAGGCGCGGCTGTGGGCCGACGATCAGGTGGTGCCGATCACCGTCACCGTCGAGGACGCCGCCGGCGAGGTCGTGCAGCGCACGCTGTGGCTCACCGTCGAGAACCTCGCTCCCGTGTTCGTCGACGTGGGCGCCGACTTCGCCACCCAGGGCAACCCGGTGCGGATGTGGGCCGAGGCCACCGATGTAGCGGCCGACACGGTCACGCTGTCCTGGGACTTCGGCGACGGCTCGGTGGCCTACGGCACCGAAGTGGAGCACGTGTTCGCCGACCCGGGCCCCGTCACGGTCACCGTCACCGCCAACGACGAAGACGGCGGCGAGAGCAAGGCGACCCTCGAGCTCGAGGTGGCCGAGATCGATCCGGCGAACCAGACCATCTACGTCAGCCCTGCCGAGGAGGGCCGCCCGGTGGTGCTGTCGTCGGCCACCGGCGACGGCGACCCCAAGCTCGAGCCCGTGCCGGTGGCCTGGTCGTGGGACTTCCACGACGGCCAGCCGCCCCTCGAGGGCAGCAGCGTGACGTACACCTGGCCCGACGACGGCAGCTACCCCGTCACCCTGGGGATCACCGACAGTCTAGGGGGGGTCCGGGCCATCACTGTCACCGTGGGGGTGGCCAACGTCGCGCCGAGCGACCTGCAGCTGTCCGCCCCCGACCGCGCGAGCGAGGGCGAAGACCTCGTGTTCACGGCCTCCGCGGTCGACCCGGGCGCCGACACGCTCAGCTACACCTGGTCGTTCGGCGACGGCTCTCCGTCCATCACCTCGCCCACGGCCACCTACGCCTACGGCGACGACGGCACCTTCGCCGTCACCCTGTCGGTGTTCGACGGCGACGGCGGCGTAGCCACCCAGACCACCGCCGTGACCGTCGACAACGTCTCCCCGGTGCTCGAGCAGCTGCTCACCCCCGCGCGGCTCGAGGAGGGTCGACCGGGCCTGTTCACCGCGGTCGTCACCGACCCCGGTCGCGACGAGGAGCGGGTCATCACCTGGTCGCTGGGCGACGGCACGACCGCCGAGGGCGAGCAGATCGAGCACACCTACGCCGACGACGGCACCGCCGAGGTGGTGCTCACCATCGACGACGGCGGCCCCTTGGTGGTGGAGCCGGTGAGCGTCACCATCCACAACGTGCCCCCGGTCGTGAGCGGCACCCCCGCCACGGCGGTCGCCGTCGGTGAGCTGTTCACCTTCGCACCGACCGTCGACGATCCCGGTGACGACACGTTCAGCTATACGCTCGAGGGCCCCGACGACGCCTCCGTCGGTCCCGACGGCACCGTGCGGTGGGCCCCCACCCGGCCCGATCCGGCCGTCGCGTTCACCCTGGTGGTGAGCGACGGGCGCGACGAAGGCCAGCTCAGCTGGACCGTCGCCGTCACCGACCGGGGCAGCCCCCCCACGGTCGAGGGTGGGGGCGAGATCACCACGACCGGGGGATGTGGCTGCCAGGCGAGCATCGGCTCGGGGGCCTGGCTCGGCGGCTGGCTGCTGATGGCACTGGCGGTGCGACGCCGCCCGGTCAGTAGCTGAGGGTGCCCGTCAGCTCGCCCGTGGCCGTCTCGCCGTCGGTATCGGTGATCACGACCGTGAGCTCGTAGGGCAGCCCGTCGACCGAGGCGGGGTCGCTCTGGTAGTCGTCGTCGAAGGGGGTGACGATGCTGTCCCAGCCGTAGCCCACCTCGTCGTCGCACAGCAGGTTGCGCAGGGCGGTGGCGGGCGTGGCGGGCCCACCGTCGACGCTCAGGCGCGCGACC
>ENA-OWNT01005569-OWNT01005569.1-seawater-metagenome-genome-assembly--contig:-NODE-5569-length-10320-cov-2.497315_pt1 | contig 10320 bp, 8 predicted proteins | sample MGYA00238136_ERZ651165 | MGnify/ENA primary metagenome ERZ651165 (study PRJEB26861, sample SAMN08777766) | seawater metagenome | isolation source: coastal seawater | place: USA: Florida | collected...
AGATCGGGGAAGCCCGTTTGGTGGCGAATCCAGGTTGCTATGCGACCGCTTCCATTCTTGCTGTGGCTCCACTTTTGCGTCACAGGCTGATCGATCTCCATTCGATCGTTGTGGACGCGAAATCGGGCGTTTCGGGCGCCGGAAAGAAAATGTCTTTGATGTACCATTTTTCCGAAAGCACGGAAAATTTCCAACCCTACGCGGTAGCCCATCACCGGCACATGCCGGAAATCGCGGTGGAAATCCGGGAATACAAGGATGCGGAGATTTTGCCAGCGCTGGATGCCGGATCCATCGATGTTGCGGTTCTGGCGAATCCCGCCATTGAAACGGATCAGATCACGATTGCCGAAGATCAACTGGTCGCCCTGGTTCCGGAGGGGCATGGCTTCGCCCGTCGGGGGCAGGTGCAACCGGACGATTTTCTGGAAGAAGCTTTTATCCTGTCCAAGGCGGGCAGCGGACACCTGATCAGCAAATGGTTCAGTGGCGCGCGTCAGGATGTGCGACCGGCGCATACGATCGAACAATTGAGTTCGATCATTGCCATGGTACGTGCAGGGCTGGGCATTTCAATTGTGGCGGAACTGGCGTTGCCGGAAACCCATCCGGGCGTTGTTGTAGTGCCTCTGCATCCGGTTCTGCCCCGCATTGTGTCACTGATACGGAAGCCGGGACATGCCCGTTCCGCCGCAGCAGAGCGGTTCTGGCAGTTTTCCGACGAATTTTTCGACGGGTGATGGCGGCGCAGCATTGGCGGTCAAATGGTGCGCGGTGCGTTGTAAGTCAATTCAGTGCTTCCCCGACCGTGATGCATGGCCTGCGTCACCGATCCGCGTTAGCTTAGTCAGAAATTAATATTGATTGCGCCCAATGCCAGCATTCCAGTGACGCGGAAAGGCCCGGGCCCAGTCATTGTGGGAGCATTGGTATGTCGGGAACCGTGGCGCGCGCGTTCTGGGTCGTGATGATTTCAGCGGCCATCATCAACCTCATGACATTTGGGATCCGGTCCGGATTCGGATTGTTTCAGATCCCGATCATCACCGAAATGGGCTGGGGTCGGGAAACCTTCAGCCTGGCGATGGCGATCCAGAATCTCGTCTGGGGGGCAGCGCAGCCGATTGCCGGTGGTTTTGCCGACAAATACGGTACCGGCCGTGTCGTGGCTCTTGGTGGGATAAGTTATCTGGCTGGTGTTGCCCTGATGACGGTTTCCAGCACTCCGTTGGAATTCCATCTGACAACCGGCGTTCTGATTGGTCTGGGCCTGGCCGGAGCGTCCATGTCCGTGGTCATGGCGGCGGTCGCCCGTGCGACCCCGGAACAATATCGTACAACTGCCATCGGTGCCGTAACCGCCGCCGGGTCTGCCGGGCAATTTCTGATGGTGCCCATCGGCAGCGTTCTGTTGAATGATTTCGGCTGGGTGAATGCGCTGCTGGTCATGGCGGTGATGTCTTTCATCGTCGTGCCGCTGGCATCCGCTCTGGCCGGAAAAGTCGTGCAGGCAGACGGGCCCGATCAGTCTGTGGGGGAGGCGTTGAGGGAAGCGTCCAGGCATCCTGGGTTTATCCTGCTGACCATCGGCTTTTTTGTATGCGGGTTCCACGTGGCTTTTATCGGCGTACACCTGCCCGCCTATGTGGTCGATTTTGGCCTGGATATCAGTGTGGGGGCCTGGGCGCTGTCGCTGGTCGGGCTGTTCAACATCATCGGCTCGTTGGCATCCGGCATGCTGGGCGATCGCTACCGGAAGAAATACTTGCTCAGTGGCCTGTATCTGGCACGCGCCGCACTGTTCGTCGTGTTCATGCTGGTGCCGAAAACGGAACTTACCGTTTACCTGTTCGCCGGAATCGTCGGTTTGCTGTGGTTGTCGACGGTGCCGCTGACATCGGGTCTGGTGGCGCAGATTTTTGGGCCCCGATACATGTCGATGCTGTTCGGTATCGTGTTTTTCAGTCATCAGATCGGCAGTTTTCTGGGTATCTGGCTGGGGGGGCGTCTATATGATCAGACCGGCAGCTACGATGCTGTCTGGTGGACCAGTGTGGCGCTGGGGGTGGCATCTGCGATTATTCACTGGCCGCTGCGGGATGCGCCCGTACGTCAGGCGGCGAAGGCCTGATTCACACCAGAATCGGGACTGGACCGGCGACAGAATGCTGTTGGCCCTACCGCAGCAATGGACAAGGTCGTAGTGTCGGTCTAACCTGACCACAATTCATTTGTAAGCATATGAAAATCGGGAGCGGTAAGATGAATGATCAAACCCCCATGGGCGTCGCCGGTATCGGGATGAAGGACGCGTCACTGTTCCGGGAACAGTGCTATGTCAACGGTACCTGGGCTGATGCGGATGACGGCACCACCGTTGATGTGTTCAACCCGGCCAGCGGACAGAAAATTGGTGTCGTGCCGCGCATGGGCGCCGACGAAACCCGTCGCGCCATTGAAGCTGCCGAAGCAGCCATGCCCGCCTGGGCCGCCAAGACGGCCAAGGAACGCGCGGTGATCCTGCGCAAATGGTTCGATCTGATGATCGAAAATCAGGATGATCTGGCGCGGTTGATGACGGCTGAGCAGGGCAAGCCGCTGGCCGAAGCCAAGGGCGAGATCGCCTACGCCGCATCCTTCATCGAATGGTTCGCCGAAGAAGGCAAACGCGTATACGGTGATATCATCCCGACGTTCCGTCCGGACGCCCGCATCGTGGTGACGAAGCAGCCGATTGGTGTCTGTGCAGCCATCACGCCGTGGAATTTCCCTGCGGCCATGATCACGCGCAAGGCTGGCCCGGCGCTGGCAGCTGGTTGCCCGATGGTGGTGAAACCGGCAACGGCAACGCCGTATTCGGCACTGGCGCTGTGTGAACTGGCCGAACGCGCTGGTATCCCGGCGGGCATTCTGTCCGTGGTTACCGGTTCCGCCGGGGGCATTGGTGGCGAAATGACCGGCAATCCGATCGTGCGCAAGCTCAGCTTCACCGGGTCCACCGATATCGGCAAAATGCTGCAGCGCCAATGTGCCGAGACCCTGAAAAAGACCACGATGGAACTGGGCGGCAACGCACCGTTCATCGTGTTTGACGACGCTGATATCGACAGCGCCATTCAGGGCGCTCTGGCATCGAAATTCCGCAATACCGGCCAGACCTGTGTCTGTGCCAACCGTCTGTATGTGCAGTCCGGTGTCTATGACGAATTCGTGGAAAAACTGGCGGCTGCGGTTGATCAGATGCGCGTCGGCAATGGCCTGGAAGGCGAAACCGAGCAGGGGCCGCTGATCGATGAAGGCGCCGTTGCGAAGGTGGAAGAGCATGTGGAAGATGCCACATCCAAGGGCGGTACCGTCGTCCGGGGTGGCAAACGCCATGAACTGGGCGGCCTGTTCTTTGAACCCACCATCATTTCCAATGTGACGTCGGAAATGAAAGTGGCGCGTGAAGAAACCTTTGGCCCGCTGGCTCCGGTCTTCCGTTTTGATACCGAAGAAGACGTGGTCCGCCAGGCCAATGATACCGAGTTCGGCCTGGCCGCCTATTTCTACGGGCGGGATATCGGTCGCATCTGGCGGGTTGGTGAAGCACTGGAATACGGCATTGTCGGCATCAATACCGGCATTATTTCCACCGAAGTTGCACCGTTTGGCGGCATCAAGGAAAGCGGCTTTGGTCGCGAAGGTTCCAAATACGGCATCGATGATTATCTGGAAATCAAATATATGCTGATGGCCGAGCTGGACCGGTAAGCTTGACTCTTTCCCGCTGAACGATCTCAATCAACCGGGAATGACATTTTTGCGAGATTTGGGGCGTTGGACCTTTTGTTTGGGACCACGCCCCTTATCTTATGCGCTGGACCGCTTTCGATTTGAACCAAGAGGATATGATGTCCGACTACGATTTTGACCTGTTTGTAATTGGCGCTGGCTCCGGTGGTGTACGCGCATCCCGCATGTCTGCGGCCCACGGTATTCGTGTTGGAATTGCCGAAAGCAATTTTCTGGGCGGTACATGTGTGAATGTCGGCTGTGTACCGAAAAAGCTGTTGGTGTATGGCAGCCATTTTCATGAAGATTTCGAAGATGCAGCGGCTTATGGCTGGGATGTCGAAGCGCAGGGATTTGACTGGTCCCGGCTGATCGAAAACAAGAATACGGAAATATCCCGCCTGAACGGCATCTACCGCAACATCCTGGATAATGCCGGGGTGACGCTGTATGAAGCGCGGGCGGAATTCATCGACAATCACACGCTGAAAGTCGGTGATGAAACCATCACGGCCGAAACCATTCTGGTGGCCGTCGGTGGCTGGCCGGCCCTGCCGGAAATTCCGGGCATTGAACATGCCATTTCGTCCAACGAAATCTTCTTCCTGCCGGAAAAACCGAAACGTTTCGTCGCCGTTGGCGGCGGTTTCATCGCGGTTGAAATGGCCGGTGTGATGAACGGATTCGGCTCCGAGACCACGCTGCTGTATCGCGGGCCGAAAATCCTGCGTGGTTTTGATGAGGATGTGCGCGACACGGTTTCCGCCGAAGTCCAGAAAAAGGGCATCGATCTGCGCACCGGTGTGAATATCGAGAAGATTGAAAAAACAGATGACGGGCTGAAACTGACACTGACAGACGGTTCGATCCTGATGACCGATCAGGTGCTGTATGCAACTGGCCGGGCGCCGAAAGTGACCGGTCTGGGTCTGGAAAATGCAGGGGTTGAGACCAATGCTAAGGGCGTCATCGCGGTCGACGACTATTCCCGCACCAATGTGCCGAACATCTATGCCATCGGCGACGTGACCGACCGTGTCAATCTGACCCCGGTCGCCATTCACGAAGGCATGGCCTTCGCCGCAACGGTGTATGGCGGCAAGCCAACCAAAGTCGACCATGAAAACATACCGTCTGCCGTATTCAGCCAGCCACCGGTCGGTACCGTTGGCATGTCCGAAACGGAGGCGCGTGAAGCGTTTGGTGAGGTGGATATCTATCGATCCACCTTCAAACCGATGAAACACACGCTGACCGGTCGCGATGAAAAAACCATGATGAAACTGATCGTCAATCCGGCAACGGATGTGGTGGTTGGTGCCCACATGGTGGGGCCCGAAGCCGGTGAAATCATCCAGGGCATTGGTATTGCTGTGAAATTGGGCGCGACAAAAGCTCAGTTTGATCAGACAGTTGGTATTCATCCGACGGCAGCTGAAGAATTTGTTACAATGCGGGAGAAGGTTTGAGGCCTTCGCAACTGCGGAAATAGCATAGCTCAAGTCGCGCCCGCTGGCGTAAAACTGGGGACAGCCGCAAGGCACTCCCCAGTTTTCAGGATACCCAGATGGCGCGCATCAGCCCCGGATCCGGTGAAACACCGGTTACAGACGCTGCACTAAAACGATCTGCCCCGACGGCCAAGGACACGCTGAAAGGCATCCTTTTCATGTTGCTGGCGGTAACGGTGATGTTTCCGATCATGAACACCACCGTAAAATACCTTCAGGCTGATTATCCCTACGGCCAGGTGGTCTTTGCCCGTTATGCCGGGCATATGTTCTTTGTCGCGATTTTCTTTGCCTGGACCATCGGTCTGAAAGTGTTTCGCACCACCAGTTTCCGGGTGCAGCTGATGCGTTCATCGCTGCTGTTTGCCTGCACGGCGCTCTATTTTTTCAGCTTGCAGCATATCGAACTGGCGACGGCAGCCTCCATCGGCTTTTCCGCCCCGATCATCGTCACGGCACTGGCAGCGCCCGTGTTAGGGGAGAAAGTTGGTATCCGGCGCTATCTGGCTGTTCTGGTAGGGTTTTCCGGCGCGTTGATCATCATTCGACCGGGTGGCGAGACGTTCCACTGGGCGATGATCCTGGTGGTTGGAAATGCCATTTGCTACGCGCTCTATCAGCTTCTGACCCGGAAAGTTTCGGCCAGTGACTCACCTGAAACAAGCATCATCTACACGGCACTGATCGGTGTGATCCTGTCCTTTGCAATGCTGCCGGGGATCGGCAACCATCTGGCCCCCGGTTTCATCACTGACACAGTACCAGTCGTGCCGATGAATTTCCGCGACTGGGCGCTTTTCCTGTCTATGGGATTTCTGGGCGGGTTTGGTCACTATTTTGTCGGCAAGGCGCTCGGACTGGGGGAGGCGTCGATCATCACATTGTTCGGGTATGGTCAGTTGCTGGGGGCGCTGTCCCTGGGATTTCTGGTGTTCGGGGATTTCCCGGATGCCCTGACCCTGCTCGGCGCGGCGATCATCATCGGCAGCGGAATTTACATAGCCTATCGTGAAAGTGTGCGTCGTCGCTGACCGGGTTTTGCTTGCGACACCGCCCGATTGATTGAGATACTGTTCCACCGGATACAAGGGATGGTGCAGTAGATGCTGAGCGGGTGGCGAACGTGGTGCAAATCCATACTGTTATTGGTGATCGGCATTGGATTCGTCGCCTGTACCCCCCATTATCAAATGATGGGTGAAGCGATCCGGAAGCCCGAGCTGCTGGAAAATACCGCCATCATGGCAGATGGCTACCGGCTGCCGATGACCAAGACTGTGGCCATGGGGCGCGAACGGGCGGTTATTGTTGCCCTGCACGGGATCAATGATCACCGGGGGCAGTGGATTGATACGGCCCGTGACTGGTCTGCGGACGGAATCACGACATACGCGTATGATCAGCGGGGATATGGCGAAAGTCAGAAGCGTGGGATCTGGGCCGGTCACGAAACGCTGACCAGCGATCTGAAAACCCTGGCGATGCTGGCTGTACGAAAGCATCAGGGTGTACCGGTTTTCCTGGTTGGCGAAAGCATGGGCGGGGCGGTTATTCTGGCGACGCTTGGCCAGGGGAAGCTGGATGGCGTTGAAGGCGCGGTCCTGGCGGCCCCGGCGGTCTGGAGCCGGGAAAACATGAACTGGTTCTATCAGGGGCTGTTGTGGATGGCGGCCCGGATGGCGCCGGGCGGGTCTTCCACCGGCCGTGGTCTGGGTATTCGGGCGTCGGACAATATCGAAATGTTGCGGGCACTGGGGCGGGATCCACTGTATGTCCGGAAAACCCGTTTTGATACGTTGGAAGGTTTTGTTGATCTGATGGATAGAGCCTATGCGGCCGCGCCAAAAGTGGACACGCCTCTGCTTGTCCTATACGGCAAACGTGATCAGCTTGTTCCCGCCAAATCCATGCGTCGCACCGTAAAACGGTTCACTGGCCCCCATCGTGTCGCCATTTTTGAAGATGGTTGGCATCTGCTTTTCCGTGATCTGAAGGGAACGATTGTCCGGCGCGACGTTGCCCATTGGATCCTGTCCGGCGATTCCGCATTGCCCAGTGGTGCAGATCAGCGCGCCGACGGGTTCCTTTCCAGACGGAAGGGGAAACACGTTGGCGAAAGCTCAGTCATCGGGGATTAACAGGTATCGGGACATCATGATCCCCAGTTCGACCGTCAGTTCGGGGTCTTCCAGCTGAATGGGGCCGGGCCGGTGCAGCATCGCATCAACCAGAACGCCGAAGATGAGTTGAGCAGCGATTTTGACTTTTTCTTCCGATACGGGCTGCTCTGATTCTTTGCACAGCCATTGAACGGCCAGTTCCGCGAGAATCACGCTACTGGAATGATGCGGAGTCCAGGAATCTGGCTGGACACTTTCATGTTTCAGTGACGCGTACAGAATACCCTGCATATTGCGCACTTCGCGTACGACCGTTTCGACAAATTGCTGTACCCGTTGTCGGGGCGTCAGGGGCCGCATAACTTCACCGGACAGGCCACCACGGAACCGGACGCGGGTTTTCTCCACCTCACGACTCTGCAGGGCCTTGAAAAAGCCCTCCTTATTGGTGAAGCGACTGTAAAATGCGCCGACCGATGAATCACAGGATTTGGCAATTTCCTGAATCGTCAACTCATCCAGGGATTTTTGCCTCAACAGGCCCAGACCTGCGTCCAGCAGATCATCGCGTCGCTTTTTACTGCGTGCTTGCTGTGCGGGCCTTACACCGTTAACCGTATCTGCAGTCGAAATCTGATTTTTCATTACGCTTGAACAAGATAGTGGTTGCCAAAAAGAATCATCAGTCACCTTTCACGTGGCTCCGGAACGATTTGCTACAATACTCCGAAACCGAATTACGATTCTAATAATATTTGACGGTATATGAAATTATTGTTCAGATCAGGGGGTATTTTTGTGGTTTGCTGAAAAAACAGGCAAATTTAGGGAGGGTGGGAGGCAGAAATGACCTATAACCATATCAATGTAGAGACCGTCACACCTACGATCGGAGCCCATATTTCCGGTGTTGATCTGAACAACATCACTGATCAGGCAGTCTACGACGAAATCCGGAAAGCCCTGTGGGAACATCACGTCGTCTTTTTTCGCGACCAGGAAATTGACCCGGAACCGTATATCGAACTCGGCAAACAGTTTGGCGAACTGGAAGAGCACGAATTTTTTCCGACCCTGGACAGCCACAACACGATTCAGGTCATTGCGCATGAAAACGCGGAAAAAACCGGCACCGATCAATGGCATACCGATGTGACTTTTCGCACCCGACCGAACTCGGTATCGGTTTTGCGGTGTGTCGAAATGCCGGAATGCCGGGGCGGTGACACATTGTGGATGTCGACGGCTGCAGCCTTCGATGCGCTGGATGAACCCCTGAAAGACATGATCCGGGAATTTGAGGCGGATCACGACATGCCCTGGTTTTTTCGCAGTACCAATTACTACGAACTGAAGGGGGGCAATATGAAGGATCAGAGCCACAATGATCTGCTGGAACAGGAAATCAACCTGATCCGGGCGAATCCCTATTCCACCCATCCGATGGTCATCAACCATCCGGTGACGGGCCGGGAGACCCTGTTTGTCAATTCCATCTGGACCAAACGCATTCGTGACCTCAGCCCGGAACTGTCTTCGACGTTGCTGAACTACCTGTATGGATGGGTGCACAAGCCGGATTTTGCCGTGCGTTTCAAATGGGAAGAAAATTCCGTGGCGATCTGGGACAATTTTGCGACGCAGCATTACGCGACCCATGATTATGGCGGGGAACGTCGGGTCATGCAGCGTATGACGGCAGGTTCGGCAGTGCCGAAATCCGAACGATTGGTATGATTTTCTGATATTCATGACGAGAATAGTCATTGCCAATTTGACGCAGAGGGTAAAAACTCAACCCATAACAAAAACGACATGCGGGAACGGAGCCGATAATCGGCCAGCCGCGAGTAGGGAGGCTACTTATGAAAAAAGCAGTACTGGGACTGACAGCAGCCGCGATGATCGCTGGTGTTGGTGCTGTGACGGCAGCATCTGCCAAGGAATACAAGTATGCCACGCTGGCACCGGTATCGACGCCCTGGGGCAAGTCGGCGCTGCAATTCGGCAAGCGGGCCAATGAACTGGCACAGGGCGACGTCAAAATTGTCGTTTATCCGGGCGGCCAGCTGGGCACCGAACAGGAAACCATGCGCAAGGTGACCCGTGGTCGTCTGGAGTTTGCGGGCCAGTCCAACACCGCCGCCGCCCTGATGGTACCGGAATTCGCACTGCTGCAGATGCCGTACCTCTGGGACAATTACAAACAGGCCGATTGCGTTTTTGATAATCACCTGAAAGACATCTATGCCGACCTGTTCCGGGCCAAGGGTCTTGAACCGATTTCCTGGGTCGAAGTGGGTTACATGGCCATGCTGACCAAGGAAGCCGCACCGATGCCGGCAGACATGAAAGGTATGAAAATCCGCGTGGCGCCGATGCAGCCGTCACCGCTGTTCCATACCAATGGTGGTGCGAACTCCATTCCGCTGGCGGCCAATGAAATCCCGAATGCGCTGCAAACGGGCCTGATTGATGGCGCGACGACCACGATCGTGTATGCCATCGCCATCGGCACGCACAAACTGGCACCGCACATCACGCTCAACGACCACAGTCATCAGGTCGGTGTTGTGGTGGCGAACACCAAGCACTGGAGCAAGCTGACGGACCGGGCGCGCAAGTCTGTTCTGCAGGCCGCAGATGAATCCGGTGCGCTGCGCGGCGCTATTCGCGGCGCGGAAAAATTCATGCTGGGTAAAGCGGCGAAGGAAGGCGCAACGCTGCATCGGATGACCGATACTTCCCGCCCGGCCTGGATGAAAATCGGCAAATCCGTAGAAGAAGCGATGCTGGACGCCCAGGGCGGTAAATCCCGTGAAGTCTGGGGTTCCATCAAAAAAGCCAAAGCGGCATGTAGCTGATCGCTGACAACATGCAAGAGCGTATCGCAAAGTTACTGCGGTTCCTCTACC
>ENA-OWNT01005570-OWNT01005570.1-seawater-metagenome-genome-assembly--contig:-NODE-5570-length-10320-cov-2.395294_pt1 | contig 10320 bp, 11 predicted proteins | sample MGYA00238136_ERZ651165 | MGnify/ENA primary metagenome ERZ651165 (study PRJEB26861, sample SAMN08777766) | seawater metagenome | isolation source: coastal seawater | place: USA: Florida | collected...
ATTAAATTCGCCCTAAAGAAATGTCGACATTTTTGAAAAATGTAGAAATTACTGTTGAGCCAGGCCGATATCCGGCTGCCGGAAGGAGACTGAGATGAGCAAAGAAGCCCGCGCCCCGTTTTCCTGGGAAGACCCCTTCCTGCTGAACGAGCAGCTGGAAGAAGAGGAGCGCATGATCGGCGAATCGGCCCGCACCTTCTGTGAAGACCGCCTCGCCCCGCGGGTCGAGAAGATGTACCTCGAAGAGGGCGTGGACCCGGAGATTTTTGCCGAAATGGGCGAGGTCGGGATGCTGGGCGTTACCGTGCCGGAACAATATGGCGGGCTGGGCTCCGGCTATGTGTCCTACGGGCTGGTCGCGCGCGAGGTCGAGCGGATCGACAGCGGCTTCCGGTCGATGTGCTCGGTGCAGTCGAGCCTCGTCATGTATCCGATCTATGCCTATGGTTCGGAAGAGCAGCGGATGAAATACCTGCCCAAGCTCGCCTCGGGCGAGTGGATCGGCTGTTTCGGCCTGACCGAACCCGATGCAGGCTCCGACCCGGCCGGGATGAAGACCCGCGCCAAGAAGACCGAGGGCGGTTACGTGCTCAACGGCGCGAAGATGTGGATTTCCAACGCGCCGATCGCGGATGTCTTCGTGGTCTGGGCCAAATCCGACGCCCATGACGGGGCGATCCGGGGTTTTGTTCTGGACAAGGGGATGAAGGGACTCTCCGCGCCCAAGATCGGCGGCAAGCTGAGCCTGCGCGCCTCGATCACCGGCGAGATCGTGCTGGACAATGTCGAGGTGGGCGAGGACGCCCTGCTGCCGCATGTCTCGGGCCTGAAGGGGCCGTTCGGCTGTCTGAACCGCGCGCGCTATGGCATCGCCTGGGGCGTGATGGGCGCGGCAGAGGATTGCTGGTTCCAGGCGCGACAATACGGGCTGGACCGCAAGCAGTTCAACAAGCCGCTGGCGGGCACGCAGCTTTACCAGAAGAAGCTGGCCGACATGCAGACCGAAATCACGCTTGGCCTTCAGGCGGCGTTGCGGGTCGGGCGGCTCTTCGATCAGGCCAAGGCCGCGCCGGAAATGGTGTCGCTGATCAAGCGCAACAATTGCGGCAAGGCGCTGGATATCGCGCGGATGGCGCGGGACATGCACGGCGGCAACGGCATCCAGATCGAGTACAAGGTGATGCGCCATGCCGCCAACCTGGAGACGGTGAACACCTATGAAGGCACGCATGACGTGCATGCGCTGATCCTCGGTCGCGCGCAGACAGGTATACAGGCGTTTTTCTGACCCGATCCGGCCTGTCGGGGGTGTTACGCCGCCTCGGGCGGGAGTATTTCTGGCAAGACGAAGAAGGGCTCTCACGGGCCCTTCATTTATCTGGAGGGCAATGATGCTGTCGCATGTGACCGTCGCCGTAAGCGATTTTGACCGGGCCCTGGCCTTTTACGAGGCCGTTCTCACCTCGATCGGTCTGTATCGCAGTTTCCACAGCGAGGACCGGCAGGCCGCGAGTTTCCGCAAACCGCATCATCGTCGCCCCCTGTTCTTTGTCGTGAAGCCCTTCAACGGCGAGGCCGCAGAGCCCGGAAACGGGCCGATGGTGGCGTTTGAATGTGCGACCCGGCAGGAGGTCGACGAGGTACATGCGCTGGCCCTGACCCTCGGTGCCGTGGACGAGGGCGCGCCGGGGCTGCGGCCGCAGTATCACGACGATTATTACGGCGGTTATCTGCGGGACACCGAAGGCAACAAGATCTGTTTCGTCTGTCACGACCCGGCCTGGGTCGGCCCGGCCTGAGCCATTTGCTCAGGCGTGCATCGTGGCCGCCGCCAGCAGTTGCTGGGTATAGGGGTGGCCCGGCGCGCCGAAGATCTGTTCGGCCGTGCCCACCTCGACGACGTCGCCCTGTTTCATCACCATCACCCGGTGTGACATGGCCCGCACCACGTTGAGATCGTGGCTGATGAAGAGATAGGCCAGCCCGTATTTCTTTTGCAGATCGCGCAGCAGGTCGACGATCTGCACCTGCACCGTCATGTCGAGCGCCGAGGTCGGTTCGTCCAGCACCAGCAGGCGGGGACGCAGCACCATGGCGCGTGCGATGGCGATACGCTGGCGCTGGCCGCCGGAGAACTCGTGCGGGTAGCGGTCCATCGCGGCCGGGTCGAGCCCGGTCTCGCGCATGGCCTCGGCCACCAGCTCACGCTTGTCGCGGGTCGGGTCGACCCGGTGCACGTTCAGGCCCTCGGCGATGATCTGGAAACAGGTCATCCGCGGGCTGAGACTGCCATAGGGATCCTGGAAGACGATCTGCATGTCCTTGCGCAGGCGCCGCAGCTCCTTCACCGACCATTGCCGGATATCGTTCCCCTCGAAGGCGATCTGCCCCTCGGACGCGATCAGCCGCAGGACGGCCAGCGCGAGGGTGGTCTTGCCCGAGCCGGATTCGCCGACGATGCCCACGGTCTCGCCCGCGCGTACGGAGAAGGTCGCGTCGTTCACCGCCTTCACATGGCCCACGGTGCGCTTGAGCAGCCCCGCATAGATCGGGAACCAGACCTTGAGATGATCCACCTCGGCCAGCACCTCGGCCCCGGGCGCGACGGGCTCCGGCGATCCGGAGGGTTCGGCGGCCAGTAGCTTCCTGGTATAGGGATGTTGCGGGTTGGCGAAGATCTCGGCGGTCGGTCCCTCCTCGACGATCTCCCCATCCTTCATCACGCAGACCCGGTCCGCGATCCGGCGCACGATGCCGAGGTCGTGGGTGATGAAGAGCAGACCCATGTTCTCGGTCCGCTTCAGTTCGGCCAGCAGGTCGAGGATCTGCGCCTGGATCGTGGCGTTTTTCCCTGTCCTGTCGAACACGACACTTGGCCTCAACTCTGCCGACCACAATCTTCGTAACCTGTTCCAGATGTACGGTGCGACCCGCTGGCAGACACTTCGTTATCTTAGGCTTCCGGCGGCTATGCCTTACTTTTTGGGTGGACTTCGAATTGCCGGCGGCTTGTCATTGATTGGCGCAATTGTTGCCGAGTTTGTTGCCGGGTCAGCTGGTTCGGGCTCAGGTCTTGCCAATCAGATTCTGGAAGCAAGCTACCGGCTGAACATTCCGCGCATGTTCGCAGCATTGATCCTGATTTCCACCACCGGCATCCTGATTTTCCTGGCCATGAATCTCCTGTCCCACCTTCTCCTGCATAAATGGCACGAGAGCGCTCTGAAGCGGGATACGTGAGATGCCAGAGGTTCTCAGCCTGGACTTGAACGGAAGCGGATTGCTGGTAAATGGCACAGCGCCCGGCTGTCTGCTTCCCGACGAAGTCGCGCATGGAAGATCAGATGAGCTCGTGTCCATCGATCTTGAATTCATCAATGGGCGGATAACACAAATTGTTCCGCACGGAACTCTTGCCAATGATGCTGCGGCCCATGACCTGGATCGTGGCATGGTGTTGCCGACGCTTGTCGACGCCCACACGCATCTCGACAAGGGGCATATCTGGCCGCGCAAACCCAATCCGGATGGCAGTTTCATGGGGGCTTTGACGGCAACCGGCGAAGACCGGTCCGCCAATTGGTCGGCTGAAGACGTCAGAGCCCGGATGGAATTTGGTCTCAAATGCGCTTTCGTTCACGGGACCAGCGCTGTGCGGACCCACTTGGACAGCATTCCGCCGCAGGACGAGATCTCCTGGCCCGTGTTCAAGGAGCTCCGGGAAGACTGGCACGGGCGGATCGAACTTCAAGCGGTGTGCCTTTTCGGCATAGACCGGCTCGATGCTGATGACGGCTACCTGGAGCGGATCGCGGCGCGGGTCGAGGAGGCCGGCGGGGTTTTGGGTTCGGTGACCTACATGATCCCGCGCTTGGATGAGCATCTGGACTCCATTTTTGAGATCGCAGCGCGCAAGGGGTTGGATCTCGATTTCCATGTCGATGAAACGTCCGACCCGGAAGCCCGCAGTCTTGCTCACATTGCAGAAGCTGCCCTTCGAAATCGGTTTGAAGGAAAAATTGTCTGCGGCCATTGCTGCTCGCTGGCGCGTCAAAATGCCGAAGAGGTGGACTGGACGCTGGATCTCGTCGCAAGGGCCGGGGTCCAGGTGATTTCCTTGCCCATGTGCAACATGTACCTGCAAGACCGCCATTCAGGCCGTACGCCGCGATGGCGCGGAGTGACGCTGCTGCATGAAATGACGGACAGGGGCATTCCTGTTGCAGTCGCCTCCGACAACACTCGTGATCCGTTTTATGCCTATGGAGACCTTGATTTGATTGAAGTCTATGCGCAGGCGACGCGGATCCTTCATCTTGATCATCCGATAGCTGACTGGATCAAGACGGTTTCCACGTCGGCGGCGAAAATGATTGGAACAGACCATGGCCGGCTCGCGACGGGCGGTGCTGCGGATCTGCTTCTCCTTCGTGCGCGCGACTGGAGCGAACTCCTATCCCGCCCGAAAGGACTGCGGGACGTGATCCGCAACGGCAAAACGGTAACGGCCTCATTGCCGGACTACCGGGAGCTGGACCATTTGATTTACAGAAGGGAAACGGCACAATGAGCACGATTGAGCAGCTCAAGGAAGATTTGCAGGGCCTCCAGATCGAGGACAATCCGCAAATCGTGAAACAGAAGAGCCGGGACTTCTTTTGGTATTCTCCGGTCCTGAAGCAAAAGCTTGATCATGTCACCGGCGATATCGTGGTGACGCCAAAGTCAGAGGCTGAGGTCAATCAGGTTCTCAAAGCCTGTTATGCGCGGGATATTCCGGTAACCGTACGAGGCGCAGGGACCGGAAACTACGGTCAGGCCATGCCCTTGTCCGGCGGGGTGGTGCTCAACCTTGCCGAAATGAACAAGGTGAAAGAAATCCGTGCTGGTTCGGTCGTGGTGGAACCGGGCGCAATCATCTCTGACATTGACGATCAGACCCGGGCGCATTCCGGACAGGAACTGCGGCTGCATCCATCAACATACAGGACGGCCACGATCGGTGGTTTCGTTGCCGGTGGTTCTGGCGGTGTCGGATCGATCAACTGGGGTGGATTGCGAGACCTGGGCAACGTTATCCGGCTGCGGGTTCTTACCATGGAAGCCGAACCGCGGGTGCTGGATTTGACCGGAGAGGATCTGCAAAAGGTCATGCACGCCTATGGGACTAACGGTGTCATTACGGAAGTCGAGATGCCGCTGACTGCGGCCTATGACTGGGTCGATGTTCTGGTTGGTTTCGACGCCTTTATGGATGGTACCCACTTTGCCAATGAACTTGGCAATCAAGATGGGATCCTGTTGAAGCAGCTGGCGGTCATCGCGTCTCCTGTCCCGCATGACTATTTCCTGCGCCATCAAAAATTCATTCGCAAGGATCAATCGGTCGTGGTTTGCATGGTCGCGTCATTCGCCATGGATGCCTTTGCCACTTTCGCCGCGCGCAACAAAAAAGCATCGATCCTTTACCGCTCCGACACTGCCAGCGACGCGGAAAAGAAGGCGTTGCCGCCTGCCTTTGAGCTGTCGTGGAACCACACCACCTTGCGTGGCCTTCGTGTGGACCCGACGATCACGTATTTGCAGGTGCTTTATCCCTATCCGAACCAGATTGAGCGGGTGCGCACAATGATGGATCTCCTGGGAGATGAAGTGCCGGGACATCTGGAGTTCGTACGCTTCGACGGCAATGTGACGTGTTTTGGCCTTCCCGTGGTGCGTTACAAGGGAGAAGACCGGTTGAACGAAATCATGCAGCTCCATGAGGACAATGGCTGTCCGATATTCAATCCGCACCGGTACACTCTCGAAGAAGGCGGCATGAAGCAGACCGACGAAGTGCAGCTGGCCTTCAAGCGGGAGGCAGACCCGAAAGGTTTGCTCAATCCCGGTAAGATGATCGCGTGGGAAGATCCGTCCTACGACTATTCAAGCGAAAAAGTGTTTTTGTTCCCGGGCCTGCAAAAGTCCTAACAGCCCGCCAGTTATCAGTTCCGGAAAAAGGCCGCCCGGCCGCATCAACGCGGCGGGCCGTCCCTTCCGCATGTCCGGAACTTGAAGCAGGAGACAGATATGAGGGTCCTGGTTCTCTATTCCCATCCGGTCGAAAGCAGTTTCGCCGCTGCCTTGCATGAAAAAGTGATTGATGGGCTGCAGAATGCTGGTCATGAAGTTGATGATTGTGACCTTTACGCCGAGGACTTCGAACCGCGGCTGAGCCGGGAGGAACGCCTCGCCTATCACGACCTTGAGCATAACCGCCTGCCTGTTTCAGGCTATGTCGAGCGATTGTTGAAGGCGGAGGCGCTGGTCATCGTGACGCCGGTCTGGAATTTCGGCTATCCGGCGATTCTGAAGGGGTTTCTTGACAGGGTCTTTTTGCCCGGCGTTTCGTTCAAAATGGCAGATGGCAAGGTTGTTCCCAATCTCCAATCGATCCATAAACTGGCAGTCGTGACAACCTATGGCGGAACGCGTTTGCGTGCCTTTCTGGTTGGGGATCCGCCTCGCAAAATAGCAACACGCCTGTTCCGTGGTTTGATCAAACCGGGTGCGCCGGTGGGCTATTACGCCCTCTATGACATGAACCGTGTCACCCAGGTGCAGCGCGAGAATTTTTTAAGCAAAGTTCATTCAAAGATGGGAGCGTTTTGATGCGGACTTTAGTGGTCTACAGCCATCCGTGTCCGGAAAGTTATAATGCGGCCTTGAAGACTGCCGCGGTAGAGACACTTGAAAATGCTGGGCATGAAGTCCGGGTGATTGATCTTTATGCCGAGGGGTTCAATCCGGCGATGGATGCGGATGAACGCCGCGGGTACCACGAGCCAGACAAGAACGTCGAACCGGTCGCTGAGCACGTTGAAGCGATCATGTGGTGCGAGATGCTCGTCTTTGTTTATCCGACCTGGTGGTTCGGCCTGCCTGCGATGTTGAAGGGGTGGCTCGACCGGGTCTGGGTTCCGCATGTGACGTTCGAAATGCCCTCTGAGACATCCGGCATGAAGCCGAAGATGCAGCACATTCGGAAAATAGCGATCGTCACTACGTGCGGGGCGACATGGCTGATTTCAAAGTTCATGGGAGAGCCGGGAAGAAAGACCATACTTCGCGGCATGAAGGCTTTGTGTGCCCCGAGCTGCAAATCGCTTTATCTCGCTCACTATAAAATGGACACCTCCACGGACCAAAGCAGAAGCCGTTACCTGGCTAAAGTTAGGCAACATCTTGGAAAGTTCTGATTTTCGAACTTTCTTCGGCATTGTCATTTGACGGTTAAATAACTTCGTTAGGTTTCCGCCGATTTTATCCGGCACCCGATGATTCAAAGCGGTGCCTCAGCTGAGGGCGTCAACTGATGGCATTTAACTACAAGAAGAGCGTGACCTTTCGTCTTGTTCAGGCGGCCAAGGCACAACGGGCGCGGTCCGGTGGACATTTGACGCGGATCGGGCTGCATCCTGGTCAGGAATTGGTGTTGAAGGTTCTGGCAGATTCCGATGGGCGGACCATGAGCCAGTTGGCATTGGCGCTCGGTGTTCAGCCGCCGACAGTGACAAAAATGGTAACGCGCCTTTCGGCTCAAGGTTATGTCCGGCGACAAGTATCCGATACGGATGGCCGTCTGGCCCGTGTGCATTTGACGGACACTGGACGGGAGTTGGTTGCCTCCGTCGACAAAGCCTGGAAGCGGCTGGAACGTGAGGCGATGGCCGGCCTGGATGACAAGGACCGCAAGAAGCTTGGCAAGTTGCTTCGGCAGATCGAAAAGAACCTGTCCGTTGCTGTCGACACAGATCCTGAACATGAAAGCGATCTGGATGCCGAGCCAGGAGGCGAGCTGGAACCAGCTGCGTAAACTGCTTGATTTCTACAGCAGGTGTCGGGCGCCCAGACCCAGGAGTGCTGTTGTTGCGATGACCGTCGCAATACCGCGTTTCGCAATAAAAACCAATATTGCGGCAATGACCGCTATCGTGGCCAGAACGTAGTCCAGGGTCGCAAAATCCGGCACTAGCAAATTTACCGGACCGGCCTTTGTTTCGGCCACCGATCCGAACAGTACGTTCATTGAAAACCAGACTGCCAGATTGAGTATGGTTCCGGTTACGGCCGCGGTAATTCCTGACAGAGCCGCAGACAGTTTCTGATTGCCGCGTAGTTTCTCCATCCACGGGGCGCCAGCCAGCACCAGCAGAAAACTGGGCGTAAACGTCACCCATGTCGTCATGGCGGCAGCCAATAGTCCGCCGGTTAGTGGACTGAAGGGCTCTGGGAACCTCCAGCCGGCGAGAAATCCAACAAACTGTGTCACCAGGATCAACGGGCCGGGGGTGGTCTCTGCCAGACCCAATCCATCCAGCATTTGGCCTGCCGAAAGCCACCCTTTGGTTTCAACGGCAACTTGAGCCATATAGCTCAAGAGCGCATAGGCACCACCAAAACTTACGGCAGCAAGCGTTGCAAAAAAACGGGCAACGTCGAGAAGCAGGTGATCTGGAAACAGCAATATCGCTGCGGCGGCTGGAGGGAAGCCCCAGATCAGAACACCGATGGCTAGCGTTTTAACTGTTGAAGAGACCGAGGCCGCCTTTTGCCGAGCGCTTGCCCCCTTTGCCGCGTCTTCTGGTGCAGGCTCTTCGCTTTTGCGGTTGAAGGCAACACCGATCACGGCGGCGGCGACAATCACGAGTGGGAATGGGACGTTGAAAAAGAACAGGGCGCAAAACGACGCGAGCGCCAATCCCCAGGCCAATCGGCTTTTCAAGGCTTTCTGGCCGATCTTCAACAGAGCTTGGACAACGATAGCTAGGACGCCTGCCTTGATGCCGTAAAAGACGGCTTCGATCAGGGCGACATTTCCAAAACGGGCATAAACATAACTGACCAGAGCCATGGCAAAGGCTCCTGGCAGTATGAAAAGCAGGCCAGATATCAGTCCGCCGAGCGTCCGCCCTGCAATCCAGCCGCAATAGGTTGCCAATTGTTGAGCTTCTGGCCCCGGCAACAGCATGCAGTAGTTGAGTGCGTGCAGGAAACGGTCTTCCGAGAGCCATTTGCGGTTCTCGACAAATTCCTGATGCAGCATCGCGATCTGTGCTGCCGGGCCGCCAAACGAAAATATGCCGACCTTGAAGGAGACCTTGCAGATGTCGGCCAAAGCCGGGCTATCGGCCTTGCCGCCCGCATGATGCATATCTTTTGGAGCGCCGTCGGAGGTCGTCATGGAAATCTTTCAGATGAAGATGCCCCCTTGTTAGGCGGAATATATTGCTGCTTCAAGACACCAGCGCGGTTGAGGTGACCAGCTGGCCGATTTGAAGTCCGGTTGAGAAATTCCTACCTGAGGTTCAGAACATATTTATCAAAATGGCCGCCAGAACAGGACCAATGAGAAAACACCGGCTGAACGAAGACCGCGGCGCACGGCGCGCCGAGGCACTAAAATCCAGGTTCAAACGGGTTACCGACCGGTCGTTGGGAGGGCGTGGGCGTTCGGTAGGTGCATCAATTGGCAGCCGCCAAACCAAAGGCGGCAGGCTCGTTTCTCGAAACGGGATTGCAGTCTGGCTTGTGATCGGTCTTGTTGCGTATCTGGTTGGAACCGTGCTGACTTAGAGAAGGCGCCGTGTTTCTGGTTCAGAGCAGGAAGGGGTAGCCGCCTTCCAGCTTCAGCAATGTAATCTTGGTATCCAGTCCGCCATCGCCGGAGTAACCGCCAAGCCCGGTTGCGGACAGCACGCGGTGGCAGGGAATGATCACCGGGATCGGATTGGCACCACAGGCCTGTCCCACAGGCTGCCCAAAAGTTCCAAGATCTTTTGCAATTTCGCCATAAGTGCGGGTTTCGCCATAGGGAATATCGAGCATCGCCTGGAAGACACTTTGCTGGAGTGGATTTCCGGCCGGTGCGAGCGGAAGGTCAAAACTTTTCAATTGGCCCGCAAAATAGGCGGTGAGTTGCGCGATGGCTTCCCGCGTGACGTCACAGGGATTTTCGTCTTGCGTCATGCGCCAGTCCAGCCGAGTGATCGCGCCATTATCTACCGTGACGCACAATGGGCCAACTGAGGTTTCGATCGAAGCGCTGGGCATGGTTTGGAGCCGTAGGTGAGGACAGGGTTGGATTAGGTCACGGACCTATAAATGAGACTGAAATGGCGCCATAAACGGCAAGGATCGGCAAGGAAAACCGCGAAAAACGGGCTGGTTGCCCGGTTGAGCGGTTTGACGCTGCAGATCGAAGCCGTTTTGGCGTCGCTACGTGATGGGATGAATTTGCCCGGCAACAGCGTTGCAAGCCTTTGAAAACCGGTAGGT
>ENA-OWNT01005572-OWNT01005572.1-seawater-metagenome-genome-assembly--contig:-NODE-5572-length-10315-cov-4.402618_pt1 | contig 10315 bp, 13 predicted proteins | sample MGYA00238136_ERZ651165 | MGnify/ENA primary metagenome ERZ651165 (study PRJEB26861, sample SAMN08777766) | seawater metagenome | isolation source: coastal seawater | place: USA: Florida | collected...
TTCGTCGTTCGTCGTTCGTCGTTCGTCGTTCGTCGTTCGTCGTTCGTCGTTCGTCGTTCGTCGTTCGTCGTTCGCCGATCGCCGATCCGCGCCGCCACCCTCTCAAAAAACATTTAATTCCCATTTAGCACTTACTTCATCCCACCTTTGCTGAACCAAAAACATATCCTCAACCACCACTATCACGTGATATCATCTGCACTGATATATGCAATCAGTGTCAATGATGGATAACAACATATGAGCGGCTATGGGTTAAGGGATGTACCCACATGTAGGAATTAATGGGATTTTGAGTGGCAGGTGGTCGGTCGGTCCGGTCCGGTCCGCACCACGCAGGTGCAAAGTGAGTGAGTGAGTGAGTGAGTGACAGTGAGTGAGTGACAGTGAGTGAGTGACAGTGAGTGAGTGGGCAGCGAAGCGAGCTGGTTCGGCTGGCAGACAGTCACTCACTCACTCACTCACTTACAGTCACTCACAGTCACTCACAGTCACTCACTCACAGTCAGTCACTCACTCACAGTCACAGTGCCCTGGATCGATCGATCCACATCCTGAAAATGAATCCTGAAATCTGCAATCCTGGACTGATCTAACTATACTGTACTGTGTTGACAGGTTTGGTAAACTGCAGTATAGTAAACTTCATTGTCAATTATACGCCCTTCGCACTGTGCACTGAATCTTACTATTTTACTATTTTATGCCCCCGTTGTTCGTACTGTACTTTGTAAAGTACTTGCACACTTGGCAATAATGAATGGGTCTTTCTGCAGTAGCTCTATATTCATCTATACCATTACTAGCAGTACTTTACAAAATGAAAGTACGGCAAATACCTGCATTGAATAATGGTAAACACCACGCAAACGTCCGTACTAAAAGTACACAAACAACAACTGGCAGTCGCCGCAGTGGACCTATATATATCTATAGCAAAACTAATGAAACGCAGTACATACAATTGCGGTAATAATCCAGTGATGTCGCCGCGGCGGCGGCTCACAGTCAAACGAACGAACGAACGAACGAACGAAGTGACTGCGGACGACTGCGGAAAGAATGAGTTGACGTTTCGTTCGTTCGTTCGTTCGTTCGTTCGTTGTTGTCGTTGTCGTTGTCGTTGTCGTTGTCGTGGTGGTCGTGGTGGTCGTCGTGGTCGTCGTGGTGGTCGTGGTGGTCGTCGTGGTGGTCGTGGTGGTCGTGGTGGTCGTCGTCGTTGGTGTTGGTGTTGGTGTTGGTATCGTCGTCGTCGTCGTCGCAATCGTTGTCGTTTTCGGCGTCGTTGGTGTTGGTGTTGGTGTTGGTGTTGGTGTTGGCGTCGGCGTTGGCGTTGTCGTAATCGTTGTCGTTGTCGTCGTCGTTAGCGTTGGTGTTGGTGTTGATGCTGGTGCTGGTGCTGGTGCTGGTGCTGGTGTTGGTGTTGGCATTGTCGTTGGAGTTAGTGTAAAAGTATGTTGACGCATTGGTGCGTTGTTGTTAATGTGTTCGTCGTCGCGTTCGTTGATCGCTGGCTGCTTTGCTGTCACCATTAGATTGAGCAGTGTGGGCGGCTGCGACTTACTCGCGCAGTGGCGCGGAGATTTCAACCGACGTTGGAGGCGGCAATCCCTGCTTGTTGTTTTTATTGTGCGCAGGGCGTTTAGAACGGGCCAGGAAAGCTTAGAAAAAGTCTGCAGAGCGCGCAGTGTTGTTTTTCTACGTGGACTTGTTGCATCCCGGCGGCGACGAAGAAGAAATTTGTGCGCAACATGACTCGGAGCACGTGATCCACAACTCGTACAGCGCAGCTGTGCTGTGCCACGTGCTGCCCTTGCGACTGGTGAGCTCGGGCGACCACCAGAAATGAGGGCCACAACCGCGATGCCAGGGAGCAGGCAAACCAGTCACCGCCGGCCACCGACGCAGCACGGCGGCTTCGGCGAGGGTTACCTGCGCGGGGTGTTCGACAAAAGCGAGCTGCCTCAAGTTACGAGGCCCAAAGCACGTGCCGGGTATGAACTCGAGCCCAACACGCTGGACATCATGCAGGCCAAGTCGGTGCTGATGACGCCCCAGACCCATCGGCAAGTCGAAGAAAGCCAAGCACATTTGGCGCTGCGCACGGTGCCCAAACTGCAAGACGGACTGCACTACAACTTCGTCAAGAGTAACGCAAGAACACACCCGCAGCATTGGGCTGAAGCCCAACAACATGTCGCAGTGAGTCTTGCCCGCCAGTCATGTATGCGTGCAAAAAGCCGGCGCATGGGCCCATGTTCTGTGCTGGTAACCTCACACCTCCTGTCTTTTCTTTCTCTGCTGTGTTTAGCGTTCTCGAGCAACGAATGACATAATTCGCGACGTTGTGGGCGAGTACAAGGAAGCTCATCGCAAGAAGTGGAGCGCCGTAATGGCACGGCGTATTGCGCGAGCGGGCGAAAAGCGCGAGTTCCTCTCCGACCTGCGTGTGAAGAAGCGGGAGCTCATGGACCGCATGCATAAGCTCACTCGCGAGATGGAGGCTCTGCAGCACGAGCGTGAGGTGAGGGACGCGCGGTCCCCGCGGCACTCCAGACACCGCCGCGAGGTGCACCGACATTTTCAGAGCGTGAACCGCACCAGCTTTCCCAAACTTTCGAAGAAGCAGCACCAGCTGAAAAAGCTGCAGCATGCCAAGAAGGGCACGTTTGCGTCGCAGCACGCCGCTGAGATGTGGCGCCACCGCGCGTCCATGCTCCGTCGGTGATGCCACCAAGTGTGTGATGTTGGCGGTCGTGTGTGGGTCGCCCACTTTGTACACTATCTGTCATCAACAGCAGTCCTCGACCACTTTCGTTGACTCCCATGTTCTACTAATCCCATCTTCTTTCTTTCGTCATCATCGTCATCGTCCTGCAAGACCACCACCACACCACCACCGCCACAGCCACCAACACGTCGTTCGTCCTTCTCCTAAACTTCCACCGTCACAGCCACAGCGACGACAGCATCGCCACCACAACTGTTGCCCCAACCACAACAATTCCGAATGACGACGTCGTCTGGGGCCGAACTTCCACTGCAGCTTCGTTTCCGCCAAATGGACGTCCCAGCATGCATTAATGGGCAGGTAGACGTGCGTGTCCGTGGCGGTGTGTGTGTGTGTGCGTGTCCGTGTCTTAGGTGATTGTGTTCGTGTCCTTGTCGCTGTGTGTGTCGGTGTTCGTGTGTTCGTCCGTGTGTGTGTGTGTCGGTGTCGGTATCGGTGTCCGTGTGGTTGGTTGTGTCCGTGTTCGTGTGCGCGTCCGTGTGTGTGTCCGTGTGTGCGTGTGGTTGGTTGGTGGTTGGTGGTTGGTGCTGACACGCGACACCGAGAGTTGCAACGGGTGTTTCGCTACTAACTAAATAATCGTACTGTTCCGTTGTAAGTATGACGTTACTAAACTCAAATGTGCTACTCCACCGACCATAGTAACACATGTAAAGCAACTACGCAGTACTGAATGATGCAGTTTCTAAAAATGAAATGGATTGCAGTTCGTTTGTTGTTTGTTGTTCGTCGTCGTCGTCGTCGTCGTTGTCGTTGTCGTCGTCGTCGTCGTTGTTGTGGACGTTTGGTTTTCGGCAACAGACAACGGACGCAGCAGCCGAACCAACAAAACAAACCCGAAGCGACGACGGTGCTGCCGTCGATACTGCGATGCTTTAGGCAACGACGACCACGGTGCGGCGACCAGAAACGCGGCGGCAAGTGCACCGCGCGGCTTGTGAAACATCACGAGAGTGATGGAAGCTTTATTGGAGTGGCGTACGAGGTGGCGTGCCGGCGAACGGCGAACGGCGACGTCGACTTTGGAAGAGGGGGAAGCATGGACCAACGAACAGGCGGAACGTCAACACACACACGTTCAGGCACTTCACCCCCAACAGTCATCCACCTCGTCCACGTCAAATGTAAAGCTGGAAAGTTGTTTGCTTGCAAAAGCAATTCTGCAAAATTCTGTCGTCACAAAATTGCGTTTCTTGAGTGAGCATGGCGCCATGATGTTGCTCACTGCTGTGGTGTTGGTGGGATGTTTGATTTTTTTCCATGCTGCCACTGGCGAGGGAACAACAGAGACTCCGTGCCTTCAGCGCGACGTCTTAGATAGAGCTCTCGCTACTTTGGCATCTTCAACCTCGGTCTCAACCACTACAACTGGCACACTATTGCAAGGAATTCGAGCGTGCACCGCTTTGGAGAACCAGACTGTCCACTTGGACGTCGAAGTTCCTGCCTTCGTGGAATACGCTCTCCCCGCTTGGTCCGAAGCTTTGCAGTGGCCTTCGTATGTTGTGCCCACGTCGTCACCCGGAAGCCCAACAACCGGCGACGTCGATTGGAACCCCCTGCCTCGCAGAGCAATCAGTGTTCCGGCTGTCGACTTGGTCACTCGACTTTATTTGACAACACGGAATGACGACTACAGGGATATTTTGATGGCACTGCTTGATGCAGGGGCAGACCCGAACTTGGTGACGCCATGGACGGCTGCGGACCCACCGCCTCTCCTCCAAATCATCAACGGTGTGCCGTTTGACGTAGACCTTATTGAGAAGTTTGTAAATCATGGGGCTTCGCTGTCTCCATTTGTCGAGGACAATTCTCGCCACGGACGCGTTCCTGCCGAGGGCGTATCATATCTCCACATCCTGCACCAGTCGTTGGAGCATGTGCACTTGATCAAGAGATTCTTCGTCGTAGCCGACGCCGGAAAGCGCTTAGTCAGAGATTCGAATCACAATTCCAACAACATCAGTCTTGGATACGTATTTCAGCACTTGGCCAACGTCTCATCAGTGCATGAAATGAAGGACTGGCAGGTGCGCAACAGCTTGGTGTTAAGACGTCTGAGCCACGATGGGGTTCCATTGCGACTTGATCTGGTATTTTTGTTGTTGTCAAGGGACACTTTTACGACGTGTTATACACAGCATTGAACAAGACGTCGGAGACGTTTCGAAGTAATGTTGATGTTGTTGCATTTTGTGAGCACGGAGTGACTATGTCATGAGGCTCCTCTTCGCTGTCAACCTGCAGATCTCGACTTCACATGGGAGGCCACGATTGGTCAAGACGCCATCAACAGGATGCTCTCACACACCATGCATGAAGATCTGAAGATATACATCACCAACATGATGCTGGTGCGTTCGATTTTGCTTTGGTCCGCGTCACGTTATGCTGCATAACACTCATTCAGCATTGCGTTTGTTCCGCCTCTGCTGCAGACACGTGCGAGTGATCCGCTAGACCCGCGTGAGTTGTCTTTGCGACAATTTGGGGGCAGCGGGAAGGGCGAGATGGACGAAGAAGTAGATTTCGTCTTTCTTTGCGCTTTGGCCAACATGCCCAGGCTCCTGCATACCGTGGCCAGCACAATATTGCAGCGTTCTGCGAATGTGACTGGTGTGTGCATCGAGTGTGATAGCGAGGGCGATGAGCAAGAGCTCGTGCGAAAAGATTGCTCCACCTCGGACGGCTACATGTGGCATCTTGTCCAAACTTTGGACGACGGGCGTTCGCTTGGAACTGCGCGAGTGCTGCACGGAGAAACATCGCCGATTGCCACCACAATTGAGCACCTTCTGCAAGTGACCGAAAGGCGTTGTGGCCCATTAAATCGAGGCGCCGATCGATCGACGGAGGCATTGCAGTCATTGCCAGCATTGGCTGGCGGTGCGATGTGCGGTGCAGAGAGCGCCGAGTCATGCCCACAGCATGCTCCGTCGATGGACGATGGTGGTTGGCGCGTCGGCGAGGCAGCGGGAGTTGCCGAGCGATGCGACATCGTCGAGCTCCATCACCTTCCGTCGAAGTCCGAATTTAGCACCTTGTTGATGAGTGCTCGCCCAATCGTGATTCGTGGCGGCGCAGCGTCGAAAATGGGTCTCAATACTGATGTGAGTGGCAGTTTCCACTTCTATTGCATTTCTTGAACGGACGGATATCAATTGTGTGCACTACGTTGCGTGTTCTGCAGTTGCTACGACGTGAGCCGTTTCTGGCAACATATGGCCCACGCCCGGTCACCGTAGATGTTGTACGTCTTGTGTTCGTCGAATGATCACGAACAGCAGCTCTGCTCAAAAGTATGGCTGTGATTACACGCGCAGGTGCCGTATGGTGAGAGCTTTGTCAGTGAGGGCATATGGTTTGTGCATAATCGATGCTGCGATTGTACAGTGTGCGATGTGACCGCTTGCTCACCCATCCTTGTTGCCCTCAGGCCGAATGAAGTTAAATCCCAGTCAACGGCAGCTCAGACCACTCTCGAGCGCTTCGTCGAACTGTTCGATTCGAGCAGCGCAAACGGAAAGTATTTGTTTTCAACGGCGTTCATGAAGGAAAACCCCGAGTTACAGGAAGTGAGCCAAGGTGTCAAGGATTGGCTGCTGGAGGTTTGAGTTGCGTCGATTGCTGCGGCAGTGCAATCGCATAGTGATGACAAATAAATTGTTAGGTCGATGGCATTGAATACGTGAGGTCCGGCCAATTTTTCTTGGGACCCAACGCAAGCGGAGCACCAATGCACTTCCATCGGCTTGCAATAAATCTTGTTGCGTTCGGAGAAAAGCAATGGTTGAATCTGTTATTGATTGTTTGTGTTGGGAGGAGTTGCGATCACCTCACGCGAAAGTATGTGTGTTGTTCAAAGGTTCTTGTACCCTCCATATCATCCGAATGCGACGTATCGTGCCTTAACAACAACGCAACAGTGGCTGGTTGCCAACGACATGTTTGCCAACAATACCTTTTCCGACCTGGAGGGCACAATAAGCTTTCATGATAGTCGTGCCAGTGCACACACTGCGCCGCTTCAACTTGTGCAATATTCTGGTGATGTGGTCATCGTGCCCGAAGAGTGGAGCCACTCCACATACAATCGTGCACCTACAATTGGGGTGGCGCATGAGGTACATTGTGCGTCTCGCGGTGTGGTCGTGACATGAGTGATTCGAGATGGGGTGGTCTGTTGTGCATAGGTTGTATTCTCGCCTCACATTACGAGGTCACCTTGCGCGATCGCAGCTGACCCAAATGCCACAGAGTGGTTTGTTTCTCGTTGTGACTGACATGACCATTCTTCCGCGGCGTGTAGTCCTGACCACAAATTTGATATACAGGCCTCGTCCATGCGTTGCTCCGTTTCAGCATTGGCATCAGGCAGTAAGTACTCGCCGAGCACCATTTACACCCACCCACTTGCGTTGCAAACGCTTATCGCAGCTTGAACCAATTCTTGTGTAGTCAAGCATGCGGTCCAAACGACGACCCAACTATCACGTGCAGTATCCGGGTTTCAATACGCAGCGGTTCCGCGAGCAATTCCCAGAATTTCCGTTGAAGACAATATCGAAGTCTAATAAAGGGCGGCTTTTTAAGAAGGCGAAGGGCGGGCAATCACTCAAACCCAGGCGAAGTAACGAGCCAGCCTCCTCCTACAGCTCGTTCCAGCGAAAGTTAAAACCGCGTCGAAAGTGAAAACTGAAGTGTGCGTAATGCCGTAGCAAATTCATGGTTAGACTGATGGCCAGTGTGCCGCAAGGGGGCGCGGCCTTTGGCAATGTAAATTATGTTTGACATCATAACTTGCTCTGAGCAGTTGGCGTCTCGTGTAGAGATACATTGTCGTTGAACCGAAGAATACCAGGAAAATTCTCCATCGCATCAACCAACGGCTGAAGTGACCGTGGTGGTGCGTCGCCTGGTCCAAGTGGCGGCACGCAGCAGCGTACTTTATCATAAACAGCTCGGAGAGCGGGACCAAGCCGGATGCCTCTGAGTTCTATTGCCTGCGATGTTTGGTGTTAATTAGTTGCAACCTTGAGCATTGAGCATTGGGTGTTGATGAATAGACCTATCACAATCGTACCTGACATGCAAACGTTGCGGAGTACGCCGCGCATTTGAACGCAAGGGATGTGACATCCATCAGACGCCGTGCAGCTAGGAAAGCGTTGGTAATGCGATCCTCGATGCCCTCTGCTTGGCTATTCGAGCACACTTCAGCAGACACCACCTGCACTGCCAAGAGCCGCGCTTCTGAGGTCATTGCCTGACATCAAGCACCAAATTAAACATGCTACGTTCTCCGCACGCAAACGAACACAGTATCATCGGCCATGCACACAAAACCTGAAGAGGCCACGCGCTCTCGGAGTAGCCATGGCCGGTGTGAGCATCTGAGTGCGCCGACAACCCGTCGGTCAGTCCAGTGTCCCGTGCCTGCACCGGAGGAACAAAGTGAGGGCATGTGGTGGTTGCTCAAACAATGCGCTGTGGCGAACAAGCCTGGAGAAGCTTGATGCTGCGCTCTAATTGCGCCGTCAACACAGGAGCCAGAGCAATCTTTGCGAAATCCATGGCGGTGGCCAAAGACTGTGAAGAAATAATCGCCGGCACACCGTCAAAGAATAAACAACGGCGCCACAACAAAACCGAGTGAGCATCGCTCTAACAAACCTGCATGTCGAAATTGCCGCACGGCAACATCCTGTCTTCTTCTGGTAACGCCAACGGATTCTGTTGGTGCGAATTCAGTTCCGCTGTGACTTGCTTGTCACAGTACTCCAACGCGTCCATTGCTGCGCCGAGAACGCTTGCAGCAGTACGAAATGACAACGGTGCTTGCAGATGCCGACGTTGATGTGGGGACATAAGCACCTTGCAGAAAGTGTGGAAACGCAAGCACGCGTGAATTGCTAGTCACAATGATGCGCAGCGCAAAAATCTCGCACAAGCATCTGTACCAGATCACTTCCAGCGAAAGAGGCCTCAAACACCCTCAAAACATGTTGGTACCCACTCGCTTGTGGACGCACTTTGCCGGCCTATTTTAAACATCCGCATGCGCAGCAAACAAATTACTGTGTTGAATGAGCTCAGGTGCAAAGTCGTTCAATTTGGCACACCATGTGATGATACGGCGATGGATTTGCAGCAAACCCTTCGATGTCGAGCGCTGCGAGAATGATGGCCTGCTCCAGATAAAGCCGCATGCCTTTTACAGCCAGAGCCGCAGCTGCTGTAACCACTGAACTCTGCAACACGGAGCAAGTTTTGACACGCTGAGGGTCATGCGGATGGATACAAAACAAAACTTCTACGAAACCAGGGCCATCGAACACCAACGGACCTGTGCAATCAGTGGAAGTGCCTCGCCCGCGGCCAGCAAAGCTGTTGGCATTGTAGCATACTCGTCGTTGTCGATGTCATTCTCCACCGCTTCGTGTGCATCTTTGACGCGTTGCGGTGGTTTCAGAAAAATCAAGTCCTCCACAATGTGAGCCAGTGGCGTCACGTCGCCGACACCAGTGGAACCGTACAATGGAACTGGTCGAAGTGGCCTCGAAACTCCATCGCACAACCGGCTGAAAGTTTGAGGCGCAGGGTATGACAACGAAACAATCAGCATGAACGACAGCCACCTCATTCGTCGCGTGGGAGACAAAACAACTCACTGCGAAATCCTGCGCGCAACGCTGGGCCGCACGTTCGAGCGCCCCAAGCAGAGTGAATTCAGCAACACAATTGCGCTTGCTCGAACTAGAACAGGATCCATCGGATGTCCGCAGCCTGAAGTGTCGACCGAAGCGAATTAGCATTCCATCAACAGTTCAAATGAAATCAAAACACCACACTGCGTTTGATGCAGATTCGAGTACCTGTTGCATGTTCGCGTACCATGCGCGTTTGAAAATCGACAAACAAGGTGGGCTTGATGCGTGTTTTCTTTCGAACGCCAACCCCTGTTGACAATCCGTAAACTTCATCTCCTCTCCGAGCTACACGCTCTGCGAACGCTCGGTTCTTGGCCATGCGCCTGAGCGCCCCTGTGCTTGGCACGACTTGGCTCGAGGCATCTTGCGCGGCCTCCACCAGGTCGTCCACGGACAAGCTGCTTCCCGTCAACACCAGTGTGGACGGCATGGGCGATCGAATATCGATGGCAGTGCTGGCAAAACAACTGACATTGGGAACGAAAATGTCCCACCGTTCGAATCGGTTTCTTCTCTTATCTGGTCGGTTGACTGACGTGCACGCCGCGCTGCAGTAGAGGGATCCACCACTATGTGCGCGACATTCCACGATGCATCACGCACTAGTGCAATTGCAGCAAGACGAAATAAACTCTAGTGGCGTTCGACGACAACTCCAGCCAGCACCAATACCATCGCCACCAACAGCAACTGAGCAGCGGTCCACAAACCAAACACCGCCAACGCGCACAGCACACCAACGACGACAACGACGACCACGACGACCACGACGACAACGACGACGGACGACAACGACGACAACGACGACAAC
>ENA-OWNT01005573-OWNT01005573.1-seawater-metagenome-genome-assembly--contig:-NODE-5573-length-10314-cov-3.685064_pt1 | contig 10314 bp, 10 predicted proteins | sample MGYA00238136_ERZ651165 | MGnify/ENA primary metagenome ERZ651165 (study PRJEB26861, sample SAMN08777766) | seawater metagenome | isolation source: coastal seawater | place: USA: Florida | collected...
CGTCCTTCGTCCTTCGTCCTTCGTCCTTCGTCCTTCGTCCTTCGTCCTTCGTCCTTCGTCCTTCGTCCTTCGTCGTCCTTCGTCCTTCGTCCGTCGTCCTTCGTCGTCCTTCGTCCTTCGTCGTCCTTCGTCGTTCGTCGTTCGTCGTTCGTTGCTGTTGGTGCTGCTGTTTCTGCTGCTGTTTCTGCTGCTGCTGTTTCTGCAGCTGCTTCTGCTTCTGCTGTTGCTGTTTTGGCACTGTTGTTGCAGTTGCTGTTGCTCCAAGTTCTTATCGCCGACTGACTAGTAACACCGACAAGCCAACGTGTCTAATAAGTGGAGGATCAGGGTCAGTTCCTGTATGGTACAGGCGGGCATTGTTGTTCAACTTTCGTGGCGACGCAGTGGCGTTGCTTTTACTTGTGGCTACTGCTGTCGCCGTCGTCGTTGTGGGTTGTCTCAATAGTGTTGAGCGTGAACCGCGCTGGGCGAGAGAAGGAGTGGGGGCGGGAAGAGTTCATTGCCCTTCGAAAAATATGTTGCCTCGAAATATGTGTGAGTAGTTTTCATACAGCACATCATCGGACTCGACTGTGTCGCCCACGGCGGGACCATCTTTCCATTTGGTGTTGCAAGTCGTCGGACAGTTGACCAGCCCCATTTCGCGCAATGAAGTCGTGGTTTGTCCTCACAGTCCTCGCGTGCCTCGCAACATGGGTTCAGCCTGCACTGGCCCAGGACACGGTTCAATTGATGTACATTCGCCATGGACAGTCAGAAGGCAACCGCAAGAACTTTTTGATGTACTTTGATGGCACGCTTACCCCTAAGGGCCGAACCCAAGCGAAGGAGGCCGCAGCTTACATCAAAAACAATCACAGAGACCTCATGTGTGCAAACCCCGCTCAAACTATGCACTACGTGTCACCACTGCGTCGGTGCGTTTTTGCTTGTCGCATTGCTGTTTTGTCCTTTTGCGTTGGTGTTCGGCTCGGCTCCGTCTCCGTCACCCCGCCACTCAACTCAAGATTGTTTTTGTGCTGCACACGAACGTTATAGTGCGTTCGCCACCTGGCTGATCATCTACATGACGGCCTGTCAACAAGTCACCCGAGACATTCAGGTGCCTCCGCAAGCAAATATCAGGGTACGAGCAACGTATCGTGCGTCTGTCCTCGCCCAAGCCCATGCCTTTCAGGTCACACAAAACTGTCCCTAGGTTGCCCCAGAACTGCGCGAGAAGCGGAAGTCCAAATCAGAAGACGTGAACTCGGGTTGGGTTGAAGGCAAGCACTACATTTCGCAAATCGTCAATTCTATTGGCACTGAACTTGGAATTCCACAAGTGACGCGCCAAACGCTGATTGACCGCCTCACCGCCTCCTACAACAACGTTGTCCGAGATCGCAACCGCATGTTCTTTGGCAGGCAGGCGTTCGACTCAAACAAAGGGTATTGGAATGACCAATTGCAGCAAATCGACACACGCCTACTGACTCGTGCAGCAAGCGGTGGACATTTGGTAGATGGGGCCACAAAAGTCGTACGTTCCGAGTGTGTCGTGCGCGCGCCCCGTACCTTGCCCCAGTGTGAGGCGTGTGTTGCTGTTGTACTGCAGGTGATGGTCGCTCACTCTGGAACCGGCCGGTGTCGATTCGGTTGCGCCTCCGGAGCGGTGGAACGTCCAACCCCTGCGCAGCAGGCTGTGCGGAAGGGCGTCCGCGAGGGCAATATTCTGAAGAATGCTGGCTTTTGGGTCTTCAACTACGATGTTACCAATCATGTGGCAAGGCATAGGGTTTCCTTCAAAACCAAGCAAGGAAAGGCACCTATGACTGGCAAAGACGTTTGGACTGGTGGGCTCAACGACCCTTACGTCACGGAGTGCCTAGCCGCTCGGGCAATCCTCGACGGCAGCTTTTACAGCAAATTCGAGAAAGGGACCACGTACAAGAAGTGGTTGGGATCGAGATACCCGTATTGTTCTGTGACTTTCTCTTTCATTCCTGGCGCGGGATCTGCCATGTCCTGGGCGACCAACTTCGGCGGAAGCGTCGTGAAAACCTATCCCGGGCTGCAGAATTGCAATATTGCTAACGTTGCAGGTGGTCACTACGCCAAGGTGACGTGCGGCGGAAGCTCGCAAACATTCAAGTTCCCGACTGCTCTCGTCAGAACTGAGTTCACCAACTTGTTCAACCGGTACAGGAACCACCGCTAAAAATGTAAATGTAAATCATGCATTGGTCCGTCAACATTCACGCACCCCATGCAGAATGAGGCTCCTGTTGGCAACGTGGGAACCTGCCTCAACAATATCGAAGTGTAACACATCCATGTATCAGCACAGACTCGAGACAAGAGCGCGCGTAACAACATTCTTGACCGTCCGCGGCAACGGACATTGCACAGCGGCGCTGGTTGTCGGGCCATCGTTTCCATTCACAACATCCACGATGGTAGCTGCAAACTATGTTACTGAATACAAATACTAAAACACCCGGGTTGGTCTAATTCACCTCCTGGTATGACATAGACGAATAACACGAAGTGTGCTCTATTATACTCGAGTCCTAGCACTCGCACTACCACACAACCAACCTGACATAAAAGTCACGCCATTGGTAGGTGTGTGTCCATACTTTACTCGGAGTCCGTCACCACCAAAAACAGTACGTAAGCAATTGTGTTCGACAGCTTCTTCCCGCTGCCCCCGCGACGCGAGAGGCAAGACGCAAGACTTGATTGATTGATTGATTGACTCCGCAAGTAAAGGTGAGTATGTAAGCTGACAAAACTGCAAAAGTCCAATGTTTTTATACAGGTATACGTACGTACTTTAGTACGGATATGTGTACTTTTGGTATTCGTAATGTCGCAATAAATCAATCAGTCCGCTCCTTTGTTTGTTGTGCCGTTCGTAAAGTAACGTCGTCGTTGTGTCGTTCGTTGGTCGTCGCGACGTTGCAACGTTGCAACGTCGTCGCAACTTCGAACGCGGTGGCTGGCGACGGGCAACGCAACGGGTCGAACGGAGTTCGTATGGTAGACAAGGAGGGCGTAGGAGTTCTGAAGTACCTGTCAACGATGTCTTATATTTATTCTGGGTTCGTCAAATGGGTACAAGTGGGTTGGATTTGAACGTGGGATGCAGGTTCTGTATCGATGCAGCCACCTTGACACGATGCGAGCACTGAGCTTGGTGGTGCCACAGACAGAAACCATTGGGCTACGAAGTTATAGGGAAGAGGAGTGAAGTTAATAGTTGGTACATGTACACGAACAGCAAACAATAGTATGGTAATGGCAAGCTAGACTCATATATTGTTTTTCATAAAAAAAATGGTGCCGTTTAGCGGGCGTGGGCGCCTGGCATGGCGCCGTCGCTCAGGTTGAAGTTGCCTGCGACAGTAGCATTGTTGCAGCCATGGAGGCAAATCGCCCATCCACTGTTGATCCGTTGCGCACGTCATCAACCGCAAGGATGCCTCCACTCCAACAAAGAGCCTCTACTGCTATGCCTCGGCAGCGTCGATACGGCGGCGGCCCAAACCCTCCCCTGGACTTCAACACTCCCCATCGTTGGTACAAACAACGCAACCTGCACGTCCAGCTTCGGCCAGTGACCTCAGGCGACCCACCTCGAGTTTTCTTTAGTGATCGAGTCGACTTGGGCCTTGAAAATGGTGTGGGCGTTCGTGCGTCGTCGTCTTCAAGCGTATCAAGGATACAGAGAACGGAGCAACATCTCCTGAAACAGCAACACGTCGCGCGCCACACGGGGGACCTCGAGCTGAATTTGCACCGACACCGCGGCAAAGAAATGGACTCCATCGTATTGCGCACCACTTTCAAAGCGGCGAAACGTGAGTTGGCAGACAATCTGCGACAATCACATCGTTTTCAGGCGAGATTGAGGAGAACTCACCGGCCTCCAGGAGCGCAGGTTCGTTCCAAAAATGGACGAATTTTAGGTATTGAACCTCGCCCCGCCGGATTCGAACCAATTGAGGAACGTTGGCGAACGAGCATCAACGGCGTTGACACAGAAGTTGTACCATACGCAGGTGCACCGCGGTGGGGTAAAGTGAGAAAATCTGACGCCGATGCCGCTGAGGCATCGCTACTCATGCGTGAGTATGGAAAGGCGGGGAAGCCCAAAAGAGTGAAGGACATCTACGCAAAAGCTGTGGTGACGATGCACTCCGCCAAATCCAAATCAAAGAATTGCGTCCCCGCCCCTTCAAATGCAGACATCAAGGCCATAACAAGAGAACCCCAGCAGTTTGACAAGAATGCAAAGTATTTCTTCTTCATCAATGGAAAGTCTGTATTCGACGATGACACGTGCTTAGATCTGGAGCGAGCTTACTCAAGCGGGTAGGTTCCGACAAATCATGTTGCACCGCATCTCTGGTCCGTGCGACACCATCACCAAACCGTTGCTGTTGCGACACACATTTTGTAACGTCAGGCATCGCGGCTTGATATTCAACTACGCTTCAAAGTTGTGGCGAGCAGATTTTGATCGCATGAAAATCATTAACCTTCTGGACGGACAACGTCACACAATAGAACGCGAGGCCTCGCGACCACCAGCTTTGATCAAGAGCGCATACGCTCACGAAGACTCGGTGCGAATGATGTGGTATGCCCTGCAAGCATCATGGTGAAACGTGTGTGCTGATTTTGCCTGCATTGTAGGCTCAAATGGAGCAACAAGGTCTCTATCGCACGGTCTATGAACGATATCGTTTCAAAGAGTTCAAGAATTTGAACGATGCACTGTAAGATGCATCGTTTCAGTTATGTCACGATTTTGGAAATGCAACTTAACTTGTGCACCTCTGTGTTGATATAGATACGCTGCATGCTTGGAAGGAGAAATTGCCGCTGTTCGACGCTTCGTGTTCGTTCGCACCTGGTCCTGAAACTGCTGCGCGGAACCCCAAATTGTAACTCTCTGTCCTGGTACAACCATTTCACATAGCAAAGAAGACTTGGAAAATCGAGCTCGTCTGTATCGTGGTGCACTGGATGTGAACATCCGTCGTGCAGACGGAAGAGCTCCTCTTCATGGAGTTGCGTACGCCGACAACGATCATTTTTTGGAGCGATCGTACGTATTTACATTGTCAAATCAATGTGCTTTTTGGTGTGCTGCAACGCTCCTTGAATCTAACTCATGATATCCCCCGCAGGTACGTTGGGATTTGCACATACCTTGTGGCTGAGGTCGGCAACGAATTGCAGACCGACATCAACATCCAAGATTCGTTCGGGGTTCGTTGTCGAGTTCTGCGCCCAAGTGCCCACACCACCATGCGTAATTCAACAATGATTCCAACATAGGCTACTCCTCTTTGCATCGCCGCTCAGCAAGGAAATCTCGAGGTTTGCTCAGAGCTGCTTCGTCTCAAAGCTGACTTGTTTGCCTCGAAGCATGATGGCACAACGCCGCTTTACGCCGCTTCAGTCAATGGTACGTTGCCAAATCACTGAATTCACTCCCAGTGCTTGCAACAGTGTGTGGAGGTTATCATTCATGTGCATCACAGGTCACGGTGCCGTGGTTCGTAAGTTAGTGGAATCGAAGGCTGATGTGAACGCTCCACAACATGAGTCGCACAGAACTCCCCTGATGGGTGCAGCTTTGGAAGGAAAATTGAAAACCTGCACCACGTTGATAGATCTCAAGGTTGTGCTTTTTGAATACAATGTTGCCTCGGTTGTGCTTCTATTCTGAGGTGACATAACCCAATTTCGAACTGTGTTTCAGGCCGACGTTGGTATCGCCAGCCGCAAAGGTAGAACAGCTTATGACATGGCTTTTGCGCACGGCCACATCGTGGTGGCGAATTTGTTAAAGGGGGCCATTCGAGGCCAGAGCAACGAGCACAAGAACGAGAGCTCCAGATTGACATCGCCCGCTACATGTGATGTGGGCGACAGCACACTGGTCCCAAACGTGGGCGAGTGTTCTAACATTGAAAACCAACGAGACTCGGCTGATGGGTGGAAGCGAGGCGTCGCCGACGTGTTGGCGAGGAAAGCTGCCGACGAAGAAGCACACAAATTGATCTTGGAAGAAAAAAGTAAGCAATCACATTGTTAAGTGTTCTGTCGGGCATAGATCACGCTTGTGTTCCGTGTTTCGCTGCAGGTGCACGAACGGTGCAGTTTTTATGGAGGCGGTGCCGAGCTCGCGTGCGCAGAGCCGTCAAACGGGCACAGAGGGCGCAAGCAGAGCGTTTGGGACTCGGCTCTGCGCAATTTTCAATGGCAGCAGCTGTAAAAAGGGCTTCTGTTTCACCAGCTCTCAGAAAGGCCATTGGCAAGGCAGAACAGGCGGTGCAAAAAGCTGTCAAAGCACGTGGGGGCAAGGACTACTACTCAGTGTACGAGAGTATTTCTCACAACTGCATCGAGTGTTCGTGAATTGACCACGGCTATGCATGTTGCTTCTCCAGCTGTCGGCTTTTCAAGCGTGCTTCCACAGATCGTGCTGGTGATCTAGAATTTCCAGAATTTCTGGCAGCATTGCGCAAATCATTTCGCATTCAAGCGTCCACAGTCTCCAAAAAGCTTGCTAAAAAGCTATTTGAGTATGTTGACGTTGAAGACTCTTCTCTGGTAAACGTTGGTAAGTGTGGATTCCTTCGCAGGACCTGTGTGGTCGCGTTTACTGTGACCGCTCACGGATTTGTCAACGTGCAGATGCTATCGCGAAGTGGCTAGGTTTCACGAAACCGCAAAAGAGAAAAGCGGTGCGCAACCCACCTGCCTGCACTCCTCGAGTAGTTACGCTTGGACAAAATGGTCCACCACAGTGCGGGAGATCGATTTCGTTGCACATGGGCGTTGCTGGAAATGAAGATGACGATTTCGATGATCAAGTCGATGACTTGTACACCCAGCCTTTTCCTTCTCCGCGAGCAGAATCGGTGACATCGGCCACCTCCGCCACCTCCACCACGCTCTCGCCGTCAGAAGTCTTTGAGCATCAACTCGAAAAAGCATTTTTGTCGGATTCGACACTTACCGGTGATTTTAATGAACAGGGGCCAGCTAAGAGCCCAGACTCAAAAAGTCGAGCAAGGGATATCAATCGTGAGCATTCAAAACAAGATCGGCGTCGAGGTTGGTGTGATTTTGCAGTGCGGACCACTTGCCTGCTTGTTACTAATGTCGCTATTGCTGGTTTGCCGTAGATATGCGCGGTCGAGATGGTACCGCTACCAGCGACTCAAGGTCTGTCATGTCCGGAGCAAGTTCAGTGTCGTCAGTCAGCAAAATGACAGAGCCGCAACCAGACAGATGCGTGGGAGTGTGCAACATTGTTAGCAACGTGAGATCCGGATCCTGCCGGTTCCTTCTTCCCTCATACGCGTGGGATACCGAAGAAGCTTTAACGAAGCGGAAACAGGCTCGTCGGCTCGCGCGAGCGCAAGCACGCACAAGAGCCGAATCAGGCAGAACTTCACGGAGAGGTAGCGGGAAGCTGACAAACCTGCTCGAAGGGAACCGGGCAGGCTCTCGGGTGCCCGAGACCCCTCCTGTGAGCCAAGTGCGTTGGAGTTTACGTGTGGACTATCTAGCAGGAGCTGATTCCACCGGAGCGGGAGGCTGGGCCGCTGTTGGTGTCGCGACACCAGCCGCCGATTTGAATGCGCACGATGCTCACAAGCATCCGGGATTTTTCATGCTGCGCCTCGACGACCGTCGATGGTACTGGGATGGCCAGCTCACAAAATACGAGATGAAGCTGCAACACAATATTTCACCCGTTCGCGCCGGGGACGTATTACATTTTCAATACGACTTTCGCGAAGGAACTTTGTCGTATTGCAAGGAAGCCGGTCCAGAGACTCTCAGATTGATGGCCAACTCCACTGATACGATGCCTCCGCCTCAAAACGCAACGTCGACAGCAGCCGTGCATGATGCGCAAACACCGTCCGGCACAGCCGTATCAAGTTCCCGGAAGCGTCACGGAAAGTGTTTCTATGCCCCGAAGGACGCCAAAATGTGGGACTACAAAAAACAGCACATCTCCATTGATGCTAACACCGGCCGTGTCGTGTACCACGATCCTGAAGAAGAAGATGCGAAACTAACATCCATGTACCTTGCAACGGCGAGTCAGCGTGGGTATGCTTCAAGAGGACCCATCGAGTTTGATTGGGAGGTTCGTCACCCTCTTGTCTCGGCATCTGTATGCAATTTGTGCTTGCACTCGTTGACGCATCTGCTTATGGTTTTGCATCCACGAATTAGGTGTGCTTGAAGCGTTTGCCGATTTGGGAGCACCTTCATCCAGTTGTGTACTTGCCGGCAAATTCTTCGATGACGCTGCTTGAGCCAGGTCAGCCATAGCAACGATGAGGATGAGGATCCTTTCATCCTGTGCTCAAACGAACAGTATCGGTTTGCAATGAGGTCGCAGTGACAGCGCCACGCGTCGATAACTACAACAGTAGAGTCCACGGGAATGGCACTGAATCTTGCAATAATTTATACAATTTCAACTCCAGAGATGTTCGCGATGTAAGGTGTCAAAATCGACAACAAGTCGTCGTCGTCTTTGGATGGTGTTAGGGAGTATTTCTCTCCGGCAAACACGCGCACTCGCCGTCCATTGCACTGCCGCGTTTCTTCCACCTAGTAGAACATCCAACATCACCGTCAGTACCGTCAGTACGACACCACAACAATGATGACAGGACCGCGCTGCCACCAGCACATACCGGACGCTGTCCGTCGTGCGAGTGATAAATGCCCAGCATGAAGAACTCGCCATTGTCAAACTCAATGCCAGCAGTCCTCGTCGCGTGAGTCACCTCTTCAGGTGGCTCGGATACTATGTGGAGGCGATACACGCCTTCGTAGCAATTAATCTTGTGATCTTTGCTCGGTTCCGCCTGCATGTCGCTCATTGCCGCAAGGGTCTCGTCTTCGCTCATTGGAACCAGGAAAGAGAGCGTATTTGCCGCCATTAATTGCGATTGTTTGTGTGCATCGCTATCCAAGTCTATGTCAGGCCTAGGGGTGGCCACACGGCGACAGGAAAAATCACGTCAGAGAGAAATTCAGTACAGGCAAAGGTGGAGCCGCCTTGCGTACCATTCTTGAAGAATAGATTTCATGTTCGATATTTTTTGGTCGATGTACGCAACTGGATCTGCATCAGCAAAAAAGAAACCCTCGATGGGTTCCGAAATGGCCTCTTTGATCTTACCACGAACGACTGACGAAACATCTTGACTGCCAGTTCGCTGTGCTTCGTCAGTTTCAGTAATTTTCTGCAGCACCTACAGAAGCACATGCGAGGCCAACAAGTGAGATGTGATTTGCACGCCGGCTTGCTGGACAAACGAGCGCCATGTAAACCTCCGCAATAACGCCGACGACATGCTGCAATTCCAGTTGCGATGCGTGTGCTTTTTCACTCGCGACTTCGGCCGCAGCTTGCACTTCACGCAGAGCCTCGTTTGATTCGCCAATTTTGGCTTTTATATTCCGCAGCTCTGCTTCGGCTTGCAGCAGACGTGTTTCGACGTTGCCCTCGTATGGCCCCGGGTCGACGGCCGTGGAATCGCTTGTTGCCTGATAATTGTTGCTGTCCTCGTTTTCCCCTGTGGGCTCTAAATCTCCCAACTCCCTCTGAATTTCGGCATCCAAATTCTCGAGTTCCGCGGCGACAGCGGAACTTTCGACGGTGTCTCTGTCCCACGCGTACGAAGATCCTCCATCGCGGCCTTCGCTTTGGTCTCCACTGTCGTGGAGGGCAGACGCGGACATCGCCGATGTGTCAACAGCTGGCGAGGCTCGCCTAGCCACTGTACTCCCAGTGCAAACCCAAATCCGCTCCTAGATGGATCGTGCACTCGGCACTCACCACGAAACGTAAAGTTTTATGGAAACGACTTTCGTAAGCCTTCAAGTGTATCCCTTCATTTTCCCGCACCTAGTGACGGAACCACTGACGGAACGACGAACGGACGGCGCGGTAAAGCTGCGAAATAAACGATGAAGCGACCATTGCAGCGACGTGTGACGGCGTGTAACGAATTGACAAACGAGCAAACGAAATGGAGAAGCCGTGAACAAATCAAAGCACGGACAAACTACTCGAGTACTCCGAGTATGATAACGAAGCAACAACGCCACTTCGTTCGTTCGTTCGTTCGTTCGTTCGTTCGTTCGTTCGTTCGTTCCTTCGTTGGTTCGTTCGTTCGTTCGTTCCTTCGTTCGTTCGTTCCTTCGTTCGTTCCTTCGTTCATTCGTTCGTTCCTTCGTTCCTTCCTTCGTTCGTTCGTTCGTTCGTTCGTTCGT
>ENA-OWNT01005574-OWNT01005574.1-seawater-metagenome-genome-assembly--contig:-NODE-5574-length-10313-cov-5.022763_pt1 | contig 10313 bp, 7 predicted proteins | sample MGYA00238136_ERZ651165 | MGnify/ENA primary metagenome ERZ651165 (study PRJEB26861, sample SAMN08777766) | seawater metagenome | isolation source: coastal seawater | place: USA: Florida | collected...
AAAATCACTGAAAAACGATAAAAGAATGTGGAAATATTTGAAAGCGATGATAAAACCACCAAATATTTCACTTTTATGACAGTCGTATTTCAGTGTGTAACCATAGCGTTAATTTTTATCGACAGCCATGTTGACCAATTGGACAAGATTAGGTCAAATCTTCAAGCTTCTGCGCCATGTTCTCAAGCGGTGTGTGTCTCACATCTGTACCGCGTGTCAAATAGACAACATACTCACACACATTCTTGCACCTATCGCCTATACGCTCTAACGAGCGCAGCGCCCATAGTACGTCAAGCCAGTCTTGCATATCGTCGGTGCTTTTTTGCATTTCAGACGTGGTGTATGAAAGCAGCCGCTTATATTCGCTGTCTATACGGTTGTCCTGGTCGTAAACTTCAAGTGCGGCGGCTTCGTCTTGTCGAGCAAACGCATCAAACGTTCCTCGCATCATGGCTGCCACGCGCTCACCGATAAGCAGCATGCTGCTTTTAATGGTGTCAGAGGTCGGCAATTTATTCCGCGTTACCAGTTTCGCAATACGCTCAATTTCATCGCCCATCCGCTCGACATCGGTAATAGCTTTTGAAATCGTCATGATTAATCGAAGATCGCTTGCTGTAGGGTGGCGCTTGGCAATAATACGCAGGCACTCTTCGTCTATCTGCATTTCCATGGAGTTTATCTTCAGGTCATTCAGCACTACTTTTTCAGCCAAACCCGCGTGGTTATGCTTAATCGCTTTTAACGTATCAACTAGCTGCTGCTCTACTTCGCCTCCCATAGTAAGCACCGAGTTACGCAAGTTCTCTAACTCGATATTAAACGTACCGGAGATATGCGTGTTTAATGCAACTTGACGCATGCTAGTGCCCCCTCTTGCGGTTTTGTAGGTATTGCTTCTGATTAACCATAACGCCCCGTAATATAGTCTTCGGTTTGCTTTTTCTCTGGCATCGTAAAGAGCGTATCGCTATCTGCATACTCAATTAAACGGCCTTGATGAAAAAAGGCGGTGTAATCACTCACCCTAGCAGCCTGCTGCATGTTGTGTGTCACGATAATTATCGTGCATTGCTTTTTAAGCTCGTCCATTAACTCTTCGATAAATAAAGTGGTTAATGGATCGAGTGCCGACGTGGGCTCATCAAGTAAAAGAATATCTGGTTTTAATGCCAGTGCGCGAGCAATAACCAAACGCTGCTGTTGACCACCCGACAATACTTGGGCCGATTCGAACAAGCGATCTTTGACCTCTTTCCACAGTGCGGCTTTTTTCAATGCGCTTTCCACCGCATCGTCTAAGTGACGACGTACTTTTACTCCCTGTAATTTCAACCCGTAGCATACGTTTTCGTAAATACTCATAGGAAAAGGGTTCGGACGCTGAAACACCATGCCTACTTTCGCTCGAAGGCGTGACACATTCACTTTGCGGCTATTAATGTCACGGCCATCAATAATAATTTCACCGTTGTATTTGCAGCCGTCATATAAGTCGTTCAATCGGTTAAACGAACTAATCAGCGTTGACTTCCCACAGCCGCTTTGCCCTATTAGCGCGGTAATTTTGTTGCGAGGAATACGCATGCTGATATCGTTTAAAACGTGCTTATTACCAAACCATAAATTAAGGTTTCTAACATCTATCGCCGTACTCTCTTCAGATATGTCATCTACACTGAGCGTATTGTGTTCAAACAACTTCAACATAATCGTTAGCGCCTGTTTATCCTATTAAATAGCGTCTGCGTAGGCGGTTTCTGAGTATTACCGCCAAAATATTAAGCACAAATACCACAACTAATAACAGCAAACATGCTGCAAACATCATGCTCGCGCTTTTACCATCGGTTTGACTATGGAACGCGCCGTCATAAATTAACACCCCTAAGTGCATAAACTGCCTGTCTAAGTGCAAATAAGGAAACTCACCGTCTAAAGGAAGTGTAGGTGCGAATTTTACCGCGCCCACCAGCATAAGTGGCGCAACTTCTCCTGCGGCTCTCGCGATGGCAAGAATGACGCCGGTCATTATGCCCGGAGAAGCAATAGGCAAAATAGTCCGCACTATTGTTTCCATTTTTGTGGCACCCAACGCATAACTACCCGCTTTCAAGCCCTCAGGTACCCGTCTAAGCCCTTCTTCTGTGGCGACTATCACTACAGGTAGCGTAAGTATAGCCATGGTAAGTGCAGCCCAGAATACACCAGGACTACCCATAGTAGGTGCAGGCAGGGTATCGCTGAAAAAAAGTTCGTCTATGCTGCCACCAACGGTGTAAACGAAGAAACCAAGTCCAAATACGCCATAAACAATAGAAGGAACACCTGCCATATTGCTTACGCTTACCCGTATAACTGTGGTTACGCCATTATTTGGTGCATATTCACTTAGGTAAATTGCGGCTAGCACGCCAAAGGGAGTAACAATAATGGTCATTAGAAACACCATTAACACAGTACCAAAGAGAGCTGGAAAGACACCTCCTGACGTATTAGCTTGCTTTGGTGAGTCTGTGAGAAATACCCCAATATCAATGAAAAACACCTTCAACTTTTGCCATAGCGAAAGTTTACTCACAAAATCAATACTTTGTACGTTGGCTAACGGTATGGATAAGCGCTGTCCATCGGCAAACTGCAAGGCTAATTGATATTTATCTCTTCTAGACTCAAGTGCATAAACACGTTTTTGATACCGTTCAAACTCTGCTACTAGCTTTTCGCGAGCTGGCGCTTTCTTTTCAACGTTACGATTGTCAAACGCCGCCAACGCCTCGTGAATAGGCGCAAGGTTTTCGATATTAATACTTTCTATGTTTGCACTTATTAAAGCCACTTCACTAGCAACGCTTGCATAACCCTCAAGCGCCATCTGTTTACTTGCAGGAGTAACAATGTGGCGAGGACTAGCCAGAATGCGTCGTCCATCGTTTAGCTTTATTTCAGCAGCTTCTGCTGCCAACGTTTGACTGTGAATTGCTGAAGCTTTTAAGCGTAGCTGCGAGCCAAATGGATGCAGAGCATCAGCATACTTCAGGGTTATCTCTCCTGAAGCAGGATCGGTATAAACGTTCGTATAGAAGGTTTTTGCTTCATTATTTTGTGTTGCTGAAACCAAATAAACGGGCTCTGGCCAAAAATACGCTGCGCCTCGCATGCTTATTAGAAGCAGTACACCGAACAAAGCGATGAGTAAAAGTGCCGTAAAAAACGCTGTTAAGCTAATGACCAGCGATTGACGCTGTACCGGTGATAATAATGTTTTAGGCGAATTAAGCATGATAATTACGCCTTTTTACACGCTGACGCATAAGCTCTGCCACGGTATTAACGACAAAAGTAAACATAAACAAAATACACGCCGTAAAGAACAAAATCTGATAATGCGCAGAAGATACGTCGGCTTCGGGTAGCTCTATAGCGAGGTTAGCAGTTAGCGCCCTGAGCCCCTCAATAAGCCCCCAGCTAGAAATGGGGGTGTTCCCCGTAACCATCAGCACTATCATGGTTTCTCCAAAAGCGCGCCCAAAGCCTAGCATGATTGCCGCAACAATGCCGGGAAACGCCACATGTAATACAACGTGTAGCAGGGTTTGAAGACGTGTTGCTCCCAGCGCAAATGATGCATACTTTAAATCATTAGGCACACCATTAATGGCATCTTCGGCAAGGGAATAGATACTAGGCGAAATAGCAACACCCAGCGCAATAGCAACAACGATGGTGGTTTTGCCAATAGGACTTTCAGATTCTGCAGCCAACAAAGTAAAGCTATCGGCCCCTAGTAAGGAAACAATTAACGATGGTGCAAACTGCACGCTAATAAAGCCGAGTAGAAAAACGCCACCTACGGCGAACATGAGTTCAGCACCATGGCGTAATCGCTTGGGTAGCCATTGCGCGAAAGGTCGCTGCACAATTGCCACTACAATAAGAACAAAAGGAATGACCACAAGGAAAAAAGCGAAAGAAAAAAGAAACTGTTCAGCCTTTGGTGATAACCAAATAGCCGCAATAAAACCAATTAACACGCTTGGAATTGCTTCGAGCAATTCGATAGCCGGCTTAATAATGCCACGTAGCCTGCCCTTTACAAAAAAAGCCGTGTATATCGCAGCGCCTATTGCAACAGGTATAGCTATTAGCAAGGCCAGTAACGAGGCCTTTATGCTACCAATTAATAAGGGGGTTAAGCTGAACTTGGCTTCTTGAAAATCAGATGCGCTCGTGGTTTGCCACACCGTGTCATCTTCTTCGTAGCCCTCATAATGTTGTGGGCTGAATAAGGATGACCACGTTGTACTGCCGGTTAAATCATTACCTTGCCAAACCACTAAAGAGGATGATGTAGATCCAAACAACTTATCGCCATACCAAACAAGGGTATGCGGTTTAGCAGAAATACCTTCATCCGCGACTATTTCACCAGACACCCTGTTTACCAATAATATACGTTGTTTTGAGGTCAACACGGCTATAAGGTTCATACTGGCATGTTCGGCAATATCCAACACGCGCTCGTTTTTTGCCAAAGCGATGGTATAGGTTGGGGAAAACATCAAACCTTTGTTACTTTGACTTAATACCCAACGTTGAACTGCATTGCCGTCTTTTAACGTTAAAAAGAAAGTACGGTGCTTAGCTAGAGGAAACGAGAGAGGAACTCTTTGCCTATTATCGCTTTGTGGTGAATAACTGTTTTCTGTAACGGAATGAAGTACGTTCCCTTGGTCTTTCAAGCGATTCAAAAATACGTTGTCGTTTACTTCTAACAGAATGCTCTGACTGCCAGGTAAAAGCGTATATCGCGTTACATTATGAAAGGATTTGTCGATGATCTCAGTGGGACGTTTACGATTCACCCAACGAACGAAAATGTCGTTATTGCGTTCAATGGCCACAACAGCCCATTGTGTAGAAAGTGCTATTTGCCAACCTGAACGTGAATTCCAAATGTCTTGAGGAAGTGAAAAGGTGACAAAGTTAGACAAAATCATTGCCGCCAATTCATTGGCTTTAGGCTCTTTCGTTGCATTATTGGTTACGCCAAAAGCGCGTACGGGCAACACCCTGACTTGTGCATTGCCCGACACATCGACAATGAAGTTTTCGCCCATAACCGATTGCGTAATCAGTTCGTGTTCACATGGGCGTATGTAGTTATTGGCACCCACTAACGCATTGCCATTGAGTACTTTTAAGCCCAAACGGCAGTCAGTTTTTTGCACCAACAACGGCTGACCGTTAATAACGTCGCCCGTATTTATAATGCGTTCGTCGTCAGCAACTTTGTAATTTTGCAGATATTCCAAACTCGGCGTGTACGCAAGCGGAAGTGCTTGACTGATTAGATGTGTAATAAGAATAACGAGCGTAAGCAGCACTAAGCCACCAAAGGCAGTCACTATGTAGCGCGCCCATTTATCGTTTCGCAGACGTTTTCTATTAATGTTGCTGCTATCCAAACTCATGCTAACGTTCTTGTCGTTCTTATTGTTGAAATTCTTCTTTTACAAGAGAATTTGACGAAAATTGCACTGGTGAGCAGTGTAAGTTTTGTTATGCTAATAGCAAGTGAAAGTTTATCGCATACCACAGCGCACTCTCCATCGCGCTATGGTAGTACCCTGCAAGAAGACGATCAAAGTTTTTCTGTTCCATTCCATTAAGGAGCGCCACATGCAATCACTCGTTATCAATATCATGGGAAAAGACAAGCCAGGCTTAGTCGATGCCCTCGCCAAATGCGTGTATAACAATCAAGGAAATTGGCAAGGCTCAAGCTTTGCCCACATGGCTGGAATGTTTACTGGCTTTGTAGAGGTACATGTTCCTGAAGAAGCAAAGCAGCCGCTTATTAATGCGCTTGATGCTATCAAAGACTTATCAGTTCAATCGGTGGCGGTAGCAAGCAGCAATAATCAGCACGCTACAAAGCTTACTGTAGATGTGATGGGCAACGATAAAACCGGTATCGTGCAAGAGTTAACGTCTGTACTAAATCAATTCAACTTGAACATTCTTACGTTCTCCTCGCATTGCGAAAGTGCACCTAACTGGGGAAGCCTTATTTTTAAAGCGAAAGCTGAAATTGCAGTACCGGAAGCCTTTGACGACGGCGAGCTTCAAGACGCACTTGAAGCACTTGCGAATGACTTAGTGGTCGATATTACCGCTACGCGCTAGTTACGCGGTAAAACAGACAGCAGCATAGCAATCGTACAGATAATGCTTGCTGTCACAGAAGTGTCACCGATTGATGGCAGTCTTTGCCCATTTTCATGTAATAACATTGAGACATTATGGATAGCGACGTTTTATATTATCCCAAAGAGTTGAGCTGGCTAGCATTTAACGAGCGTGTTCTTCAAGAAGCAGCTGATAAGAACAACCCGGCCGTTGAACGCATCAGATTTCTCGGTATTTATTCCAACAACCTCGATGAGTTTTATCGCGTTCGAGCGGCAGACGTAAAACGTCAGATAACCATTGCCCAGAACGAACAAAATGAAGAAGAGGCGCAGCGTCAAACAGAACTAATGGCGCAAATTCAAAAGAAAGTTGTAGAACTTTCAGAGAAATTTGACCAAATTCACAAAGACGTAGTTCGCGCTCTAGCAAGGTATAATATTCATATTCTCAGAAAAGATGACCTAGACGACTACCAAAAACAATGGGTAAGAAATTTCTTTGTGAATAAGGCACTTCGCCATATTGCTCCCATTCTTATCGATAAAAAGACTGACTTATTAAGTCGACTAAACGGCAACTCAGTGTACCTTTATGTTGCGCTACGACGGGCTGACAAAAACCCTAAATTTGCGGTTATCCAAGTTCCTACCACTGAAATGTCGCGTTTTATGCTCATTCCGCCGCAGAAAAGCCGTAAAAAGAAAAGCATTATTATGCTAGACGACATGATTCAGCTTTGTATTGAGGACATTTTCCGTGGTTTTGTGAAGTTTGACGAAATTGAAGCATTCTCATTTAAGATGACCCGGGATGCTGAGTATTCTATCAACGAAGAAATTGATGAAAGCTTCGTAGAGAAAATGTCGGAAAGTATGAAGCAGCGCCTTATTGCAGAGCCCGTGCGCGTAATTTACGACAATGATATGCCGCAAGATATGCAGCAAGATCTGCGTAAGCGCCTTAAGATCACCAAGCTAGATACCATGCATGCGGCGGGGCATTATAGAAACTTTAAAGACTTTATTGGTTTCCCGAACGTAGGTCGTGAATACCTAGAGCACGCGCCGCTGCCGGCTATCGACAGCAACGCTTTTTCCAAACACAACACGGTTTTCGATGCCATAACCGCGCACGATATTCTGCTGTACTACCCGTATCACCGCTTCCTGCACTTTACCGAATTTGTGCGCCAGGCAGCGTTTGACCCCAGCGTTAAAACCATCCGCATTAATATCTATCGTGTGGCCAGTAATTCGCGCATCGTCAACTCGCTCATTGATGCTGTAGATAATGGTAAGAAAGTCACCGTGGTTGTTGAACTAAGAGCCCGTTTTGACGAAGAAGCCAATATCGAATGGTCTAAACGCATGACCGATGCAGGCATTCGCGTTGTGCTTGGGGTACCCACACTAAAAATTCACTCTAAGCTGTGTATAGTTACCCGCGAAGAGCGCGGCAGCATGGTGAATTACGCACATTTTGGTACGGGGAACTTCAACGAAAAAACGGCCAAAATCTATACCGATTACAGCCTATTCACACGCAACCAAGAGCTCGCCGATGAGGGCGTGGCGGTATTCGATCTTATTCAATATCCTTATCGCCGCTACAAGTTCCAGCATTTACAAATTTCCCCGCTAAATGCACGAACCAAGATACAGTCGCTTATAAGGCAAGAAATTCAACATTTGAATCAAGGTCACAAAGCGCAAATTACATTTAAAATTAACAACCTGGTTGATAAAGAACTGATTGACGATTTGTATCGCGCCAGTCAGGCGGGTGTAAAAATTCGCGGTATTGTGCGCGGTATGTGCTCGCTTAACCCAGGGCTTAAAGGCGTAAGCGATAACATAGAAATAATTTCGATTGTTGACCGTTTTCTAGAACACCCTCGCGTAATGATTTTTGAAGGCGGTGGTGATAGAAAAGTGTACATTTCTTCTGCTGACTGGATGACTCGCAATATGGACAACCGCATTGAAGTAGGTTGTCCTGTATACGCTAAAGGACTTCAGCAGCGCATTGTTGATATAATGGAGCTACAATTTAAAGATACCCTGAAAGCACGCGTAATTGACAAGGATCAGAGTAACAAGTACGTTCGCAGAGGAAATCGCAAAAAGCTTCGTTCGCAAATAGAAATATACGACTATTTGAAGAAGCAAGAAGAAAAAATTTAGGAAGTACATGACCCAGCACGAATCTGTTTTTAACGACGTGGAAACACGTGAAGTGAGTAAAGTAGCCGCTCTTGATATAGGCTCTAACAGCTTTCACTTAGTCGTGGCACGTATAGTTGCTGGGTCAGTTCAAATACTTCACCGCGTTAAACAAAAAGTACGATTGGCCGAAGGCTTAAACGACAAAGACATATTGTCTGAAGAAGCTATGGAACGAGGCCTATCTATGCTTAAAGTGGTGGCAGAGAGCTTAAAAGGGTTCGAGCCAGACTCGGTGCGCATTGTGGCAACCCATACATTACGTAAAGCACGCAATGCCCGCCACTTTATCAACGCAGCAAAAGACATTCTGCCCTATCCTATTGAAGTAATTTCGGGGGTAGAAGAAGCTCGTCTTATTTATTCAGGGGTTGCGCATACCAACCATGCCGACGGCCAGCAGCTTGTGGTAGATATTGGTGGTGGTTCAACAGAGTTTGTTATTGGTGAAGGCTTCAACCCGCTGTTATGCAGAAGCTTACAGATGGGGTGTGTAAGCTACACAAAACGCTTTTTTGCAAACGGTGAGTTAACAAGTAAAGCCTTTGACCAAGCCATAACCGCAGCAGAACAAGAGCTTGAAATGATTGATAACAAGTATCGTCGTTTGGGCTGGGTTCAATGCATAGGCACGTCGGGCACCATCCGCTCTTTATTCACTCTTTGCCAACAAGATAGGCCCAACGGGCACGACATCCCTGTTACGTTAAAAAGCCTGCGCAACTTAAAAAAACAGTTCATTAGTGCAGGTCACATCGACCAACTTGATTATCCTGACCTAAGTGAAGACCGCCGCATGGTAATAGCAGGCGGTCTAGCCATTTTAATAGCTGTTTTTAAGGCATTAGAAATAACAGGTTTAGTTTATTCTCCTGCGGCACTGCGAGAAGGCGTGCTATATCAAATGGAAGATGAACTTCACCATGCTGATATTCGAGGCAGAACGGCCAGCAGCCTTGCAACCCGTTACGACGTAGACACATCCCAAGCTACCATGGTGCTTAACACCACGCTGATGCTGTTCTCTGAGGTAGAGAAAACGTGGAAGCTTAAAGGTAAAGACTTTAAGAACATGCTTGGATGGGCTGCACTACTCCATGAAGTAGGCATGCAGATTAATTCTCGTGGCATTCAAAAACACAGTGCATACATTCTTGCCAACGTTGACATGCCGGGCTTTACACAAGAGCAACAGCTGCTTTTGTCTACGCTGGTTCGCTTTCATAGAAAGAAAATTCGTACCAACGACATTCCGTCTTTCAACCTTTTCGACAGCCAAGCGGTTGAAAGGTTAATTGCGCTATTAAGGCTGGGTATTTTACTGAACATAAAAAGACAAGAAGGTTTTGTGCCAGACATTCAAGTTGAAGCCAGTAAGAGCGCATTAACGCTAACGTTTCCTGATGGTTGGCTAGATGAAAAACCCATTATCTCTGCCGACTTACTAAGAGAATGCGATTATTGGAAAGCGCTGGATTTAAACTTAGTAGTGATACCCGATATTAGCTCGCTTCATCCTTTGGTTGACCTATGATATCGAAGATTATTCGCCCAAGGCTGCCACTACTATGATGAAACGCAACGCAGTAATGTTTAAAGGGCTTTTTTATGCACTTGTATTACTGCTTAGTGTTAATGCCTATGCCAGTAGCGAACGTATTTGTTTTGTTAGTGAGGTAGTAGCCCCTTTCTACTACCTGGATGAGCAAGGGAAACCACAGGGTGCCAACGTAGACTTGGCCAATGCCATGAAACCTCTTCTTCCAGTTTCAAGCGTATTAGAGCATATGCCATGGGCGAGAGCCTACCAAGAAGCGATAAGTAAACCCAACGTAGTGCTGCTTACCCTATTAAAGTCGCCTGAACGCGAGACACTTTTTCAATGGCTTGGCC
>ENA-OWNT01005575-OWNT01005575.1-seawater-metagenome-genome-assembly--contig:-NODE-5575-length-10313-cov-4.125049_pt1 | contig 10313 bp, 12 predicted proteins | sample MGYA00238136_ERZ651165 | MGnify/ENA primary metagenome ERZ651165 (study PRJEB26861, sample SAMN08777766) | seawater metagenome | isolation source: coastal seawater | place: USA: Florida | collected...
TCGTTCGTCGTTCGTCGTTCGTCGTTCGTCGTTCGTCGTTCGTCGTTCGTCGTTGTGCGTCGTTCGTCGTTCGTCGTTGTTGTGCGTAGTCGAGGGTGGACGAAGTAGGTGGTCAGAGGAGCAAGGACACAGCACGATGTGGCATTGTGAAGTGGTCCGAGAGGTTGGTTGTGGGGCGAGGATTCAGCGTGCATACGCACACGCAATGCATGAAGGCGTGCGTGCGTGTCGCCAAGAGAATGTGTCATGACGGCATTTATGGGTTACTGTGACTGTGTTCGGATAGAGATCGCGGTGGAGGCTTGGTGTGGAGGCAGCTTTGCTGTCGCCATCGCCGTGGTGTTAGTGGGTGGTCCGGCGTGTTGCTCAAAAATCACAATCAGCCGATTCAGTATTTTTGAGCAACTCGTGTGCCCCGCGAGCATTCTTCGCTCAAAGAGCGAACATCTCGTCGTTGAAATGCACGCCGCAACAGGTCGGAATACCGACTCGTCCGTGGGCACCTAGTGCAGTGCAGCAAGTGCGCTGTGACAGACGACGCTAATGTCGAGTGGTCTTGGTCACGGCGATGTCGGCCGCAGCGACATTCGCCCGGTGTGGCGGAAACTTGCAGCGGAAGCAGAGATGGGCGGGCTTCATGTGGACCGCGAGTGGTTCCTTCGTGTTCTGCTTCGCGAGGCGCTACACACCCCAGCGTCTGTGTTTTCGTTTGTGGACGCGCCGTTTGATGAACAAAGTCCGCCATGTGCAGACGAGATCCGGAACGTGTGCGAAATGCTCGTTGATATGTTGTTAGCTGACCCGCCACAGCCCCAGTCTACCCCGGATGTGTGGATCTGCCTGCTGCATGACCGACCTGGTGACGACGAACACAACTTTGCCGGCTTTGTCGTTCTTCAGGAAGATCCTTCCTGTTATTTTGATGCCAGTGCGTCATGGGGCATCCGTCGTTTCGGCTTGTCGTTCTACGTCGTTCTCAAACATCGCCGAAAAGGTATCGCAACAAAAATGGCGAACGCCGCGTTATCTTGGCTGTCGCAAAGGGAGCCTCAAACTGAAGAATGCCTTGACTGTCAAGTTCTCTTACGAGTGCGAGAAGCAAACTCACCGTCTGTGCAGGTGTCAAAGCGCATTTGTGGGCACTGGGGTGGGTACCAGTCGACATCGGAGCAACCTGGGTGCGTCGACTTTATCATTCATCTCGCTCGCCCGGTGTCCCGATTCGCCACCGCCTTTGCTGCAATTGTAATAGCGCACACAATGTGCACAGAAGACGGCGACAGCACGTCGACCATCTCCCGCAATTGTCTTCCTCGCACCTGCAGCAGCGTTGTAATTGATGGAGACTTGCCAGGCAGACCCGCTTCTGACGTGCGACGGCAAGTACTTTCCATTGACGTTGACCCGAAGGGGTCTATGCAAGGTCTGGTCAATCAAATCATGCTTGGGCTCGATCAAAAGCATGCCAAGCCGCATGCACCGTGCCGCGATGCATTGTCATGCCCGATCGAAACCCTCAAAATATTTGTGGGTGGCGTCGCATCCCAAACGTCACACTCGCAACCGACTGTCCCTGGCTTGTTCGGCGAGGGAACAACTGATATTCCAGACTACATCTTAGCGTGGGGAACAGAGGAAGCCGTGCGTGGTGGCACCATTGATCAATTCGGCTCACAAGTGACTTCTGCCAAAACTGCCAGTCAAACAGCATTCAAGAAACTGTGGCGTCTTGATTCTGGCAAGGCAACCAAGAGTTGGGGGACAGTTGTCGCACACACTTGCCGCGACCACACACTCGAACACGAACTGATCCACGCGTATACTATGGACCAGTTTCGAAAAGCTGTGTGGGATAACGAGCACGAGGGCCTCCCCTATGATGTAGAGTTCCCGTGGAGAGAAGATCGGGAGCACTCAACTCTGTCGCGATCCTGTTTAAAGCAGGCAATCGAGTTTGGAACACAGAGTGTGCGTCCTGTATCCCGAGCAAGTGGTCCTGATTCAACGTCGAGCACACCTTTCCGAACCGTCGATAGCCTGGTGTTTGATCGATGCCGCCAGCAGCCGGATAAACTGTGTTTAATGCAACGATCGTCGGTTTGTGGAGCTTCTGCAGATCCAGAAACTGTGTCGCTCACGTACGACCAAGTACACCGTTGCGCGCAGCATCTCCGGGAACTCATGCTCGCGCGCGCTCCGGCCGCTCCGGCCGCAGTTACGCCGGTGCAGGATGTCGATGCGCTGCAGACTACGCAGTTCGCAGCTGTGAACATGGTCACTGGTGGATGCATGATGGTCCTCATTGAACTTGCCACCATTGCCGCTGGTGGCTACTTCATACCCATGGTGGGTTTGAATGAGATTGCTTGCTATTGAGGGCGTGCTTTTGCTGACGTGAGGCGTACTACTTGTTTATGCTGTCTGAAGCTTCCAACGACGCCTCGAAGGCAACTGCGCAAAATGCTCACCGACGTCAAGCCACGTTTTGTGTTTTGTTCGCGGCACGACGCGGACAATATCCAGCAGCTTCTTTCCGATATTTCGACGGGTGCCGCTGGACCAGGCGGTGCGCCACGCCCACGAGTGTATGTCGCGGAGGATCTCTGGTCCTCCTTAGATAGCATGGGTTTCGCCCCCACTACTTCGGGAGCGACACCTGCACATCATTCACCTTCGCATGCCACGCACGCTATTTTCACGTCTGGATCTACGGGCTCTCCAAAGGCTGTCCTGGTCCAACATTTCAGCCTCACAAGCTACTGTTTTGCAAAGATTCAAGGCCATAGCATTGCTCAAAATTCACGCATCCTCTTGGCTAGCGCGTTCGTTTTTGATCCGAACCTCGGTGACGTGTTTTCTACGCTCATTGCAGGCGCAACGTTGTGCCTGGCCGACCAAGATCAGGTTTGGTGTTGGTGATGACATGGCGAGTCGCGCTTTTGTTCCGCTCCAACCAACCAGCTCACATTCCGCGACCTGCGAATGCACAGGTATGCACGGACGTCGCACGCCTCGTGCAAGATATGTCGGTCACGCATGCACTGCTGACGCCAGCGATATGGTCATTAGTCGATGGCAGGGCGTCTTCTACAATCGCCCAACTTCAGTCTCTGAGATGTGTTGCACTTGGAGGTGAAGTTATGAGCAATCAAATCATTAACATGTGGGGCCAACCTCCTCACAAGACAGGCACCGAAGTCGCGGAGCAAGAAACGCATGAGAGTCTTGCACGTTCCTCGCGTATTAGAGTGTACAACACCTACGGAGTCACCGAAGCAACGGTCTACAATACTATGCACCTTGTTCGTCGTGACTCCTCGCCCAGGTACGAATTGATTTGATCAACAGAATGGATCATCGCGAACTTCAGCGCGTGTGGCTCTGGAACTGCTGTGCAGGTGTATTGGGCGGCCGCTGGCGAACAACGTGGTGTTCATAATGCGAGAAATTGGCGGGGAGCTTCGTTTGGTGGAGAAAGCTGGTGTGGCCGGTGAAATATTTCTGGGTGGACCACAGGTTCAATACATGTTTGCTCGGCTCGTCGCTCAGCTTGCAGCGTAGTAGCTGATGATGCTCTGAATTTTCCAGGTTGGATGTGGATACGTTGGGCGCAAGCTGTTGACACGGAAACACTTCATTGCCATTGGTGCCGAGAGTAGCATGGGGCAATTGATGTTGCATTCGTTCGAAGCGAACGGTGAGGATATTGCAGAACATACAGCAATGAACTTGCGACTGTACCGGACAGGTATTTTTGCTCCGTGCTTGGCACGCTGATTGTTCTTTGCTTGGCAATGTGTGTTGACACCGCACATCGTGTGTAGGTGATCTTGGTTTCTGGAACCGTGATGGCACGATTGAGCTCATCGGCAGAAGCGACTTTCAGGTGATATTTCACACATGAGCTCATTGACCACCCACTGATGTTGATGGCAACAAGACCTCATTTATCCGTTTTTCGAAATCAAATCAAAGGTCAAATTCAATGGTCATCGCATTGAGCTTGGAGAAATTGAGTCAGCTATCACCCAGTTGCCTTTCGTCAGCGACGCTGTCGTGAAGTTGTGCGATAACTCAGATACCTCCGCCAATCACAGCAACGGCAGCGGGCAGCGATTTCTCCTTGCGTTTGTGGCGTTTGTGGAAGGTTTTCTCCAGGCGTCGGACACTGCATCGGCATCGGGGCGCCGACACAATCTGCATGTGGTGTCGAGGGAACTGACACGTTGCCTGCAAAGGCATTGTGCCACTTATTTGGAAGAGTACAAAGTCCCAGCCTTCTTCGTCTGCGTTGGTGGAGCTTCAGGTTGCCTCGCCCGTTCACGCTCGCCAATCGCTAAATCGTTTGGCATCAACTAACGCAGGCGTTGCTGCCACCGTAGGTCAATTTCCCTTAACAGCGACGAAGAAAAAGGACCGAGCAGCATTGCCTTCAAGCCTCAGTATGAACGAACTGCGACATGCACATTGTGGGCGGGGATCTCGCCGTTCAGATAGCGCCGCCAATGCTCCAAGAACGGTTACGGAGCGTGCACTGATGGAAATATGGACCACTGTTCTCCTTGGTCATGAAGCAGCTTCGAGTAGCAGCGCATCACCAACACTTTCAGTCCATGATAATTTCTTTCAACTTGGCGGTGATTCACTCACAGCATTGCGGGTTCTGCGGGCAATTGCGCGAAGTATCGAAGACCAGGTGGGTGGATGCATGTACGACTTAACAGCGCCATGGTGGTGCTGCAGCAACGTTGTGTTGGCCTCTGAAAACATTGCGTGCTGTTGTTCAGAGCGTGCTGAAGAACCCTACCGGGGAGATTACTGGTGCCCTCAGCCCTGCATACTTCCAGGTAGGCGTTATCTAACGTTGATGGCCATGACTGTAACTGCGCCAGTTCACCAACTCGGTTTGCCTGTCAATTGCGTGCAGCGATGCCCAACCATCGCACTATTTGCACAGCATCTGGATGATCATCGTGTACGGCTTCGCGGCGCCGAAGGAGTGGACGGTGGCGGCGGCTTGCCAGTAGTTCCACAGTCCAAGTTTGAGCCTTCGGCAGAAGACTTGTTGCTCCGAAAGCTGAGTGCGCAAGAGAAATGCGTGGCGGTTCACTATTTCGGCTCAGATTCAGGAGACTCGTTCTGCCTCAGTGAATCTGGCCGCAAGCAACTCGTCTGCACGCTTTTGACACAGAAAGTCGATCCCAACGGCGGTGTAACGCGCCGGAACCCAGGGACAGCCCCTCTGCACAAAGCAGCTCGGAACGGTTCGTTAGTACACCGACTGCAAGTGTGGACGCCGCAAGCACATGCGTTGACTTGTTAAATCCCCAACTCCCAACTCCCAACTCCCATGCACACTGTAGGAATGGCTTCTATTGTGCAATGCCTGGTCGATGGTGGTGCATGTCCAACCGTTTTCACCAGCAAGCGCATTCTCCCAATCCACTTCGCGGCCGCTGGGCCGGTTCAAGATCAAAGCGAGAGCAATGGACTTCCTGCGCGTGCAAGCCGAGCGCGCGAGGAGGGAGCCATGGAGTGCATTCGCGCGTTGCTCGCTGCAAAGTCTCCGCTGCACGCTACTGATGCGAGTGGTCAAGGTGTCTTGCATTATGCCGCACGGGCTGGAACGACGTATGTCATCGAAGGGCTGCTAGCCAGTGAGCATTTCAAGTTAACGAAAGGTGTGCCTGCTGGCATTGAGTCAAGGGATCGATGGCAGCGAACTCCGCTGCATTGGGCTTGTTTGAACGGCCATGTTGATGCTGTCCGCAGTCTCTTGTCACACGGGGCCAACCCCCAGCCCAAAATGGCACCGAAGCGGGTTCGCAAACGCAGAACACACCTCCAACACGAAGCCCCATTGCACATTGCGTGCCGAAGCGGTCACAGGGCTTCCGTCGACATCGCCGGGCTCTTGATCAACGCCCGGGTCGACATCAACGACAAGCACACGGACTCCGAGGTCGCCCCAATAATAGTGTTGTACACGTCTGTATCCTCAAGAATTGCCTCTGGCACATTCCTGCCGGACGAGCTTGAAATCGCCACAAGCAAGGCTTCTTTGCTGTTGAATGCAGCCAGGAACAGTTCCACGCCGCAAGAGACACTTTCGCAGTGGAGCGTCGATCTCAAGCGAATTCTTGCTGACGAAAGTGGTGCCGATGGGCAAGAGCTGCAGGTGTTGCAACAGCACATACTTGCCGGCTGTGAGCAAGTTGCTTTGCCGACAGACCCGCAGCCGCAAAATACATCCGGCTCGGCAGCAGGCAACAACGTGAATACGACGGCTGCAGTGTGATGATTGCGACAACACCAGCCACGCAAGCAGTCGCGCACAGACGTGCACACAGTGATATCTTATATCTTTTTATAGTAAACCCTGCTTGGCCAAATCTTCGTATGTTTTGCGGTCGAACACGTTGCCCTCGGCATCTTCCATCTCCTCCATCACTTCCGGTCGCCAAGTCGTGTTGGAAACACTCTTTTGCATCTGGGAGGCACGATTGCAGTGGATCGCATTGCAAGTCAGATGCGTCAATAATGCAGGCGCACGTGGACGTGGACAAGCAGCGCAACACATACCTTTGCATATAAAGCACGAGCATCCTCAATCAAAGTGATATCGTGGAAGTGCTTCGTGTTAGGGATCCCCAGGCAACGCATGCCGTACGCATGACGTGACTCCTGGAAGTGTCGGTCAAACGAGCGTCGCCCCCAGTAAGACTCGTTGCCACATATCTCGCATTTGAACTCCTGTCCGAGACCGTGCAGTTTGTACAGCCAGAAGGGGATCGGCTTGCCGTCCCATCCAAGTGGAAGGTTGAGAGGGTTGTAGATTGGCGCCTCGTCGTCATCGGAGTCGTCATCTTTATTCGCAGCCATCAAAGCTTCGGCTTCTTCCTGCGCTTGCTTTTCGGCGGCCAACTCTTCATATCTACAAAGCATCAGCACCACTCACAGTCAACGACGTCGACGCAAAAAATCAGCTTAACCCATTGCAGACGACACGCACGTTCGAATTTGCCGCGTCTCCACATATTGCTTCGTGTTTTTCACTGTGTTTGCGAGCAGACGCTCCAAATAAGCGATGGCAAATTCGTGCTCGGCGATCTGCCGCCGAGTTTCCTTCTCCTCTGCGCTTGCGGTGGCAGCAGGAGCTTCCGGCTTCTTGTTGTTGCTTGCGTTACCATCGCCATTCGATGGTTTCTTGCCCTTGCCTCGTCTCTTGCGCTTACGCTTTTTGGAATTTCCACCCGCGTTGTGAATACTATCTGCGCTCTCCAACAGCTGCTGTGGCGTGAGGCCCTTCGCAGCGAAGAGTCGTTGAGCACGCTGTTCGAGCGTGCCACCGCACTTGAGATCGAGAGCTTGAAGCGCGGCTTTCAGTTTTGGCAGTCCCAGGGCTTCTAGCTCCTTCGCAGAGTTGTAGCCCGACAGGTCAACGTACCTGGGCAACAGAAACGCACAAGTCAGTGATGAATGCCCGTGCACAGTGCCGCTGAGGTGGTCATGAAAGGATGCGGATGCGTGGGGACGGCAAGAATCGCGGCACATCATCAGTTTTCAGACTTCACAATGGGATTTAGGCATTCAGACCCTTAGGAAAACTCGCTGATTTCATTTGTGTGGCAACTTGGACTCGGCTTGAGCGAAGAGATGGTGTGTGTGCGTGTGTGTGTGTGTGTGTGTGTGTGTGTGGCGGGCGGGCGGGCGGCAAGTGGTGGGTGGCGGGTGGCAAAGGGCGCGGGTGGTGGGCGCAAGATGCGCATACATGAGTGTCAGCAGTTGCACGTACCCATCTTTCTGCTTCAGATTCTCTCCAGACAGACTCTTCTCGAATTCCTCCCGCACCTTGTCGCGGATCTCTTTCGGATCCGTCAGGGGGTTGCAGCGCTCGTGGAACCCAAACAGGTACTCTTGCAGTTCTTTGACGTAGGCGACGTATGCCGCTCGCTTGTTCGCCACAGGGAACCCCTGCTGCCGGAAGTCGGCGAAGATGTCGAGGTACGTGCGGTAGTCGATCTTGGCATGCTTTTTGTTTCCGGGCAAGTTCACGAACACTTGGTAGAAGCTATTCAAGTCCAGGTGCCGCCCCGTGCTCTCTTCGCCAGAGAACTTGTTCTCCGCTTCGGCCTTCGCGTCGAGCTGCTCTTTCAGGGGTGCTTGGGCGGGAAGTGCGCCGGCGGCACCTGTGTTGAATCGCCTGTGGTAGGCCTTGGTCTCGCGCAGCTGGTCGTAGAAGTTTGTGAGCGCGTTCGGTCCGGTCATCTGGTCGATTTCCGTCTTCTTGAGGCCGTCCTCGTCTTTGTAAATGTCCAGGCATGTCTGGGCGCGCTCCTTCGCGGCATTGAGGTAGGTCGCAATCTTGTGGTCTGACACAATGTGCTCCCGCTGCGTTTTGGCCCTGCCGCTGTCGAGCTCGTCGACGATGAAACCGTCGATGGCTTCAAGATCCTCAAGTGATCCGCGAAGCCGTTCTAGACTCGCCATTGTGAGGTTGGGAGAGTTGCAAAGTTGAACACCGAGCGCGGCAAATTGACTTGCAAAGCGTGCAACGACGTGGGGTCCCACGCAGCGCAGCCTACACTTCCCACAGCGCTTTACCCTGGGCCAGGCACTTGGTGTTGCGAGTATCGACTTTCTTTCACTCCGTGGTTTTGTTCTGTTTGTTTCCCCGCTTACTACTTTGCTGGATTTTTTCTGTTCGGAGGCAGCTGCAAAGGCCGACCACCCGACTTGTCCAAGTCCCGACTTGTCCACTTACCCGAGTTGTCCAAGACCTCCTACCCGAGTGTAGTCCAGTTCTGTGTCGGAACGAGTAGCGAACGTGCGTGCGCAACCCACACGCGAACAAGCGAAAAACTAACCAGTCAGGGAACAAACCAACGACCGAACCACCTGACGAATGATCAAGAGAAGCATACCAACAAGGGAAGCAAGTAAACACGCGAACACGCAAACAAACACCGTTTCGTGTTTCCTCCCTCCGTCCACCACTGACCGCCACAACGTCGTCGTCGTCGTCGTCGTCGTCGTCGTTGCTTCCATTCTTCGGCGTCGTTGCTTCCATTCTTCGTCGTCGTCGTCGTCGTTGCTTCCATTGCTCGCCGCCGCCGTCGTCGTCGTCGTTGTAGTTGTAGTCTTTCCTTTCCTTCCTCGTCGCTGTTCGTCCTTCGTCCTTCGTCCTTCTTTCGTTCGTCCTTCGTCCTTGGTTCATTCCTTCCCCGTTTTCATTTCCCACTACTGTAACACTTATCCATCTCCCACTTCCACTATTCCCCAATTCCTCAATCAATTCCGCTGCAACCTTCATTTCGTACCTACGCAGCAATCCAACTGCGCAGTGCTCAGTGCTCAGTGCTCAGTAAGAACTGAAAGTGCAAAACCGAATGAATGAATGAATGAATGAATAACAAACGAACGAACGAACTTTGGAACGAACGAACTTTGGAACGAACGAACGAACAAACAAACGAACGAACGAACTTTGGAACGAACGAACGAACTTCGGAACGAACTTTGGAACGAACGAACGCCAACTCATCACTGTGACTGTGAGTGAGTGAGTGAGTGACTGTGAGTGAGTGACTGTGAGTGAGTGAGTGAGTGAACTGAGCGGCCACTTCACTGTCACTCACTCACTCACTCACTGTCACTCACTCACTCACTCACTGTCTCTGAGTTGAGTTGAGTTGAGTTGAGTTGAGTTGAGTGAGTGAGTGATTATACAGAGCTGGAAGTGAACGAGTGAGTGAGTGAATGATTCGATATGAATGAACGGGAACGAGTGAGCGTGAGTGATTCGATATGGATGAACGGGAACGAGTGAGCGTGAATGATTCGATATGCATGAACGGGAACGAGTTAGAGTGAGTGATTCGATATGCATGAACGGGAACGAGTGACAGTGAGTGATTGTAGAGAGATGGCAGTGAATGAGTGAGAGTGAGTGATTCGATATGAATGAACGGGAACGAGTGACAGTGAGTGATTATAGAGAGCTGGCAGTGAACGAGTTAGAGTGCGTGATTTGATACCGTTGGCAGTGAACGAGTGAGAGTGAGTGATTATTGGGCACTGACAGTACGTGAGTGAAGGTGAGTGATTTGATATGGGTGAACGAGAACGAATAACAAAGACTGATTATTGGGAACTGACAGTGACCGACTGAAGGAGGATGATGTGTTGACCTCTACGCAGCAGAACGCCGATCGCCACGCAGTGGACCTTGATGCCATGCTATGCGATGCTATGCGATGCTATGCGATGCTATGCGATGCTATGCGATGCTATGCGATGCTATGCGATGCTAT
>ENA-OWNT01005576-OWNT01005576.1-seawater-metagenome-genome-assembly--contig:-NODE-5576-length-10312-cov-4.345481_pt1 | contig 10312 bp, 6 predicted proteins | sample MGYA00238136_ERZ651165 | MGnify/ENA primary metagenome ERZ651165 (study PRJEB26861, sample SAMN08777766) | seawater metagenome | isolation source: coastal seawater | place: USA: Florida | collected...
GTAGTAGTAGTAGTAGTAGTAGTAGTAGTAGTAGTAGTAGTAGTAGTAGTAGTAGTTGTTGTTGTTGTTGTTGTTGTTGTTGTTGTTGTTGTTGTTGTTGTTGTTGTTGTTGTCGTAGTAGTAGTGGTCGTAGTCGTCGTAGTCGTAGTCGTAGTCGTTGTTGTTGTTGTTGTTGTTGTTGTTGTCGTCGTCGTCGTCGTCGTAGTAGTAGTAGTAGTAGTCGTCGTCGTAGTAGTCGTAGTCGTGGTGGTCGTGGGCGTCGTCGTCGTCGTGGGCGTGGGCGTCGTCGTGGTCGTCGTCGTTGGTCCGCCCTGCGCTGACACTGTTTGCCATTGTAAACAAATCAGCAGCACGAGGGACAGAAAAAATAGACAAGACACCTTTCTCATTTTCACGTGAAAGGTTCACAAGTAAGTGAACACGTGGAATAGAAATCAGCAATTGATGATCTATGGCCAATTAGGGTCCAGGTGTGTCGTGGTCGCGCTTGACACGACCAAATTTGCTGATGTTGATCAACTGCATTGCGAATGCACCACAGTTGAATAACTGTTTATAAGTTGACCGTTTGTAACAACATGGACGGAAGGTTCTTGCTATCACTTGCATGCACGAGGCCACATTGGCACACGGTGTAAAGATTGCTCCCGGGGGAATCACGTGGGTCACCACTCCCTCCGACGCGCCGAAGAACTTAACATTGTCGCCAAAAATGTTCACAGAATGACTGCAACCATACAAATCCAGTGTTGCGGATTCGCGACTGAGGCTAATTGTTCGATGCCGCTTGAACGAATGGCAACCACCCACGAATGCGGTCATTCAATAATTGATACACTGCATTTGTTAATTAATTAACGAGCGAAACCGAGAACACGGACAACAGGAGACACTCGCAACACGCGTGCGTGGGATGCAAATGACGCACGCTTCATAACACCTCTCACGACACTCCCACCAAAGTCTACTATATTTTGACAAGACGTTCCCGCGGCAGAACTATACACCGCCTCCGCGACATCGAATCGACTCCACTGCTACGTCTCCGACACGCGCCCGACACGCGCCTTCAACACGCCCGCCTCGAAATGAAAGTGGCGCGGTGGCTGCGCGCTGCGCTGTGTGCGGCCAGCCGAACGACCGACCAACGACCAACGACCAACGGCGAATCGGCGGCTTGGATTCGAATCTTCGTTCGTCGTCGTCGTCGTCGTCGTCGTCATCGTCGTCGTCGTCGTCGTCGTCGTTGTGCAGCCGCCATCGCAGTCATTGACCTGTACAATGCAACCTGTACACTGTGGGACGGTGAACAAAGACCAATGAATGTACGATGAATGATGACGAACGATGAACGAATGCTTCGGTTTATATCTTCAATGGTGAACGGATGCTTCGCACAGGTCTATCAGTGTGGCGATTGCATTGAGTGATTGCATTGAGTGGGGCGGTGATAGTGTGAGGGCCTCGCATTTACCATTCGCTGGTCTTTGTATAAAAAAATTAGCCACAATTGCATGCATAACAATTGGAGATGTTCACAGTTCGGAGGAAGACAACACGGATGTCTCAACTCCAGTATTATCGCAGACGTAATGCATAGGCATGTCCACGAGCTGGTCTGACACATGATCCGAGCTGGATGCATACGGTGCAATCCTGCCAACCAAAAGAGACACCCGGACAATAAATGTTGGACTTCGAAATGACGACACGGCATTCTACAATCCACGCACCAGCACTCCTTCGTCTCAGACGACCACTCTACACCGGCACAAGCAGGACGTTGAAGCTGTCGGCATTCCTATTCAAAGTCAGTAACAAGGCAACAAAGCCGGTAAGCGCACGGGCCAATGGACAAAATGCACACAGGTCACGCGTCTCCTGACCTGTTGGCAGCTCGCCAGAGTATCCTTCACCACGGGAGTCTCCCTAACATACTGTGAGAAGGGCTGCGCAAATAGGACAACAAGAGATTCGCAGTCACGCTCCACTGTTCAAGACACATACGGCGAAACGGTAAAGGTCAGCAATCCACACCTGTGACACATGGCTTATGCAGTCGAAATCACCCTTGCCATCGACGCGTTGTTCCGTCCCAAGAGACAGCTGCACGCGCACGGCGTCGCCCCACTGACCGAAATACCCTTCGTTTCCGGTCAAGGAGAGCTTTTCTATGTGGCTATTATTCCGCAATGACAAAGCCAGAGCTTCGGCCCCAACATCTGAAATGTTATTGCCATCAAGCCACAACCCAGTCAGCGACGGGGGGTCTGTGGCAAGAACGTCAGCGATGCCAGCCGCACCAACGTCAGTGATTTGGTTGAGTCCCAGCATGAGCTGCTGCACCTGTTGATTTTCCAACGGCGCAGCGTTCAAGAGCAGAAATGCGCTGTCGTCGTCCAACCTGTTGCCGGTCAGATCGATGTGTTGCAGGCCTGAAATGCTCTGCGCAGGATCAATGGTGTTGTACACGGAATCTGTGGAATGAATTGAGTTGAAGTCGAGCTTCAGCTCGCGCAATTGCTGGTTGTTCTCAAGTGCTTCCATAATGGCGGAGAGGCCGGTGTCGGAAATGTTATTCCGTCCAAGCCATAGGGACTCCAAAACAGAATTGCTGCTCAAACCTGCAGCGATGTACGCAGCCCCCTCGTCCCCAATGAAGTTGCCGGTTAGTTTCAAGCGCTTCAATCTTTGGCTAACTCCGATATACCGAGACAGTTCCTGCGCTCCGGCAGCTAGCAGCTTGTTATCGGAGTCGAGCGCGGAAGTGATGCTGAGGTCAACCTCGTCACAATTAACCCACTTCCGTGCATCAATTGTTATGCCAATCCCTTGGTCCGCTGACCTCCGCGAGTCAATATCGATCTTGGAACAAGTGGTTTTGGCGGACCCGAATGGCGCCAGCCCCGCAGCGAGCAACAGACAGGGGAAGCACCGCATGTTTAACCTAGACGTCGAGACAGTCCACTGCCCTGAAAGTAGAAATAGTGAGGATTCGGCCTTTGCAGGCACAGAAGAAACAAAATTTGCAAGTTCTTGATTTTATCGTTGTGCGTCGAGCTGCGGGCTACCCCTTAACCTGTGGAGATCCAGCACTTGCCAGCAGTTCCCAGCGTCACATCGCGGCACCTCTACAACTTTGCTTGCAGTTACTTCGTCCATTTGAGTCTCCTCGTGTGAGGACTTGAACCACCACTCGGCTGACAATTCAATTTCATATCTCCACAACGCTTGCAACCTTCACACATTCCACAACACCCAGCTCAAACTGAAACAAGCGGCACGACAACGACGACGACAGCGACAGCGGCAACGACAGCAACGAAAAATCCACAAAGCAACGCAACGACAAAGCGACAAAACGACGCAACGACGAAACGACACAACCGCAGAGCGACGAAACGATGTTGCAACGTTCTCGTCGCCAACGTATCTCTGCGTCGCCGTTCGGCTCACTCACACACTCACGCACTCACAGTCAATCATTGTTCCTCCACTCTCACACACACCCGGGTACATCTCACGAACTTACCGCGCAAAGTCAGTGTCACTCGCAGGTCTGTCTGTGGTGTAATTACACACTTGATCGTGTATTTCTGCGTACGCTGTGTGTATTTGTGTATTTTTGTGCTACTTTTTTTACCGATGTGCTGCGCCGTGAGTGAGTTAGTTAGTTGTACTCTGTGCTGTTTGCAATGCAACACGCTGCGCTGGGTGGGCGACGACGCGGCCGGCCGAGTCGTCGTTGTGGCGTTCGTGGGGATGGTGCGAGCAAGAGAACTGATCGCGAATCTTCCCGACACACACACGTTTTCGATGCAGAAATGCTGGTGGCGACACTTCCTGTCGGTTTGAACTGTGGATTGTGACGTGAATGCACACAACGTGCGGACGTGATTGATTCAAGATAGCACAGATTACTTTATATTTTCAAATGGTCGGAGGCGGCAAAACTGGCCGGACCGCGTGAAATTCAAACGCGTTCCTTCTGGCCGACGAAGTAGTGCTCACCTCGAACAGCGACGAACTCCACCACTGGAGACTTGGAATTGAGCATGAGCTTGAGAGGGACTTCCTTGCGAGCTTGCATGTTGGCAAACGTGAACATGGCCAACGTGTGCTCAGCATGGCGGGCAAGCTCCTCGTTTCCGGAGCAAGCTTCCAACAATTTGGGGCGGTTCGCAGTGACAGCAGGTGCAGCGATCACCAGGCGCAGCTGGAGCGTCGAGGGCACCGCGGCATCACCGGCCACTTCCGGGTTCGTCAGCTTGAACGAATCTTCCGCAATCACAACAGCGTGAGGAGACAAATGCTGAGCGTCCACAATTTGACCGCCGCTGAGCTTCATGGAGATTTCGGCAGCATGTGACTTTACCGCTTCCGCGACGAAGTCGGCAGACGGAGTACCACTAGGTGCTTCGTTGGCAATGAAAACTTCTACTTCGTCTTCCAACTTCAGACCGGCGGACTTACGCAGCTTCTGAACGCGACTGGTGAGCTCGCGTGCGAGACGATGAGACAGGGAGGCGCGGTCTTGTGTGAGATCCAGAGCAATGAACATCTTTCCAGACATGCCAATCTCGGCGCCGTATTTCGAGACGTCGCACTTGACATTGAGCTCGACCACCAGGTGCTCGGCTGCAACTTCCACGCCGCATGGAAGGGCAACACTTCCGGATGCCTGTGCTGCAGACACGGCGTCGTGATCCAAGGATTTGACCTCCTTGAGCACTTGCTTGAACTGCTTGCCGAGCTTGCGTCCGAGAACTTTGTTGTTAGGGGAGGCACTGAGTGAGCACCAGTCTTGCATCTGGTCGTCGAAGGAGATCTCGGCCACATTCAGCTCGTCCTTGATGTAATCGGCCATGGCGTTGACGTCATCCTGCAGCAAACGAGAAGAAGTGAGCAATGGGCATCAAAGTACCATTATCGCATAACAGCCTTAAGTGCTGCAAAAATGCAAGCAGGCTGCGTCTACTCGCCTTGAAATCTGGTTCGGTGCACACGAGAACAAGTGTGCGGCACGGGAATTTCAGGGGAAGCTTGGAGGAGTCACGGGTCTTGCGGCCGAGCTCGACAATTTCTTGCATGCGGGCCACACGACGCTCGATGACTTCGTCAATGAGGGACATATCCGGCTCCGGAAGAAGGATGTAATGAACGGAGTCACTGCGACCGGCAGCGTCCGGGGCGGCGGAAGCATCTCCGAATTGTGGGTGCAGCGGGCGCAGTTGCTGATACGCAAATTCGGCAAAGAACGGCGCGAGTGGGGCCATCAGGCGAGTGAATTGGAACAGAGACTCGTAGAGGCAGCACAGTGAAGCTTCGCAGTCCTCCTGGGTGTTGCCTTGGCCCTTCATGCGGGACCGGTTGAGCTTCACATACCAGTTTGTGATTTGCTCGATGAAGTTGAGCAAGTTGGGGACCACCTTGTAAAGGAAGTAGGCCTCCATTTCGCGCTTCACGTTCTTGTTCAGCGTCTGGATGGTGGACAGGATCCACTTGTCCATCACATTGGTCGATGCAGCGCCCTTGGCACTGTCGGGCTTGAAAACCTTGCCAGTTGCGAGCTCGAGGCGCTGCTTGGACTGCGCGAAGAACTGCAGTGTGTTGTACCACTTCAAGAGCACATCTTTTACGATACCGCCAACGCCGTCCTCGGAGAAGGACAGCTCCTGGGCACGGACGACTGGCGAGTTGATGAGGTACAATCGCAGGGCATCCGCACAATGCCTTCACAAAGGAGATCAGAACGCAAGTGGACCAAAAGTAAGTAACAGAAGGCAAACTGCAATGCACGGCAAAAACACAAAATACAAACTTGTCGATGACAATCTGGGGATCGGGGTAGTTCTTGAGGGATTTGGACATTTTCTTGCCATCCTCGGCTTTCACCAACCCGTTGACGATCAGATTTTTGAATGCGGGTTTGCCGAACAGAGCAGTGGACAGTACCATCAAGGTGTAGAACCATCCACGCGTCTGGTCCAGGCCCTCTGCAATGAAGTCCGCGGGGAATCCAGTTTCGAACACGTGCTTGTTCTCGAATGGGTAGTGGAGCTGCGCATATGGCATGGAGCCAGATTCGAACCAGCAATCGAAGACTTCGTCCACGCGGCGGAGCATTCCTTTTCCTTGCTTGGATGGGATCTCAAGGTGGTCGATGAAGTGACGGTGGATGTCCGTGACCTATGTTGAAGCACAAACATCAAAGTAGTGAGTGGAGTTCCATGCACGAACGCGGGGCTGTGGCGACAGCAGATGCCATCGAGCGCACCTTGGTGCCAGTCAACTCTTCCAGCTCTGCGATGGAGCCAATCACGACGATTTCCTCCATGTCCTCGGATGCCCAGATCGGCAGTGGAGTGCCCCAGTAGCGGTTGCGGCTGATTGCCCAGTCGCGGGCTCCCTCAAGCCAGTTGTTGAAGCGAGCGGATCCCACGAATTCAGGAACCCAGTAGGTTTCTTTGTTGTTGGCCACAAGCTGGTCCTTGATGGCGGTGACCTCCACAAACCAAGAAGGCACGGCTTTGTAGATCAGCGGAGTTCCAGAACGCCAGCAGAACGGGTACGAATGCTTGTAGTTCGCTTTCTTGACCAATCGCCCCTGTTCTTTGAGGTACTTGCAGATGTCGTTATCAGCCTCCTTGACGTGACGGCCCTTGAAGTGAGTCACGACTTCGGTGAAACGGCCGTTCGCGTCGACTGGGCAAGGCACTTCCATCTTCTTGTCGATAACACCATGCTCAGAGCACACTCGGTAATCGTCCTCGCCAAACGCCGGGGCCTGGTGGACAATGCCGGTACCACTGTCTGCTGTGACGTAGGAGTCCTCCACGACGATGAAGGAGGTGTCCGACATGGAGGTGAAGTAAGGGAAAAGTGGAACATATCGCTTGCCGACAAGGTCTGTGCCGGGGAACTTCTCGAGTTCCTCGTAGCCTTTCTTCTTGTTGCCCTTCGCTTTCGTTCCACCTTTGTAGAGCTCCGAGAGACGAGCTTCCGCCAACACGTAGATCTTGCCAGTCGCGTTGTCCTTGATTTTCACGTACTCCATCTTGGCGTTCACGCACAATGCGAGATTACTTGGCAGCGTCCACGGGGTTGTGGTCCACGCAAGCAGGTTGACCTCTGGATCGTCCACGAGCGGGAAGCTGACCGTGGCGGCGGGGTCTGTGACATCGCGGTAGTCCAAACCCGACTCAAAGTTGGAGAGCGGGGTGTTGCACGCAGTGGAGTAAGGCATGACCTTGTACGAGCGGTACACCAGCTTCTTCTCGAAGATAGTTTTGAAAACCCACCAAACGGACTCCATAAACCACGGCTCCATGGTCTTGTAGTCGTTCTTGAAGTCGATCCAGCGCCCCAGTCGGTTGACTACAGCCTCCCACTCGCCGGTGTAGCGTGTCACGATGCCGCGGCATTCTTCGTTGTAGGCGGCGATGCCCATTTCCATCACATCGTCGCGGGACTTGATGCCGAGCTTCTTATCAATTTCGTGCTCAACGGGGAGCCCGTGGCAGTCCCATCCGAAGCGGCGAGACACATAGTGCCCGGTTTGGTGCGCATATCGGGTGACGGTGTCCTTGATGGTCCCGGCCAAAATGTGGCCGTAATGCGGCCGGCCGGTGGCAAACGGCGGTCCGTCGTAGAACGTGTACAACGGCCGGCCCTCGCTGAGTTTCAAAGACGTCTGGAATGCGTCGATTGATCCCCAGTATTTCAGGATCTGTTCCTCCATTTTGGCAAAGTTGAAACGTCCTTTGCCGCTGAGGAGCTCATCGAGGATGGCCTGCGCCTCGGCGGTTTGCTGTGCCATGGTGGCAACTCACAAATAAATATCCAGCTCGCGAACTCTCACCCAATTTTTTTTTGCAAAACAATAGTTCGCGATTCAGGAATTTGTTGTAAACATCAGAAGTTTGGGGTGAAGAGAACGCAACGGGGCATGCGCGCAAGCACCCATCGCAACAGCTGGTGTTGACACGCAACTGCAACCCTCCCAGGAATCCCAGCGACTGTCACATGTGTGCTCTTCGCGCTTTCGCTTCACGCTCCCTTGCCATACACTGACTGACACATTGTTTCGCTTCCATGACCCCGCGCTGGTCTCGAGCTGGTCTCGAGTGGTGGTGACACGCTCGTTCTTGACACGCTGACGTGCACCGCCTTATGGCAACGCGCCAACCTCCATTTTTGTTGCCGAATGCGCCGCAACAACAAACCAACACCAGCGCCCAACAAGCAACCAAACCAAAATGAAAAAGCCCACGTCGCATGTGTCCAAGCCTACGGCGCAGCGGATGTGATCGTTCCACGTCCACATCCCACGGGTTCAGGACGACGAACGACGGCCAAAAGTCAGTCAGCCCGACAACAAAGAACACAGAACAACGAACAACGACGACGAAGCGACGACGACGAAGCAACGACGAAGCGACAAACGACGAACGACGAACGAACGAAGACAGTGACTGACAGTGGGCAGCGCAGCGCAGTGAGTGTTTTGTCTGTCAGTACTGAGTGACCGTGAGTGAGTGAGTGAGTGACCGTGAGTGAGTGAGTGAGTGCTGTGTTGGCCGCTTCCCTCACTCACCGTCACGCACAGCGCACTCCCTCACAGCGCACTCACAGCGCACTCACAGCGCACTCACGATCGACCGACCGATCGACCGACGGCGCTATTTTCGTATTTTCCTATTCAAGGACGATATCCTGAACCGCTTTACACCCTCAAATTGGTGTATCCTCATTCAGGATTATCACTGCATCGCCGCCTCCACGATCGCATTTTGTGCGTTTTCCTGATTATGGATAGTAGTGCAGAGATGTTGGAGGGGGGGCAGGCATATTCCTTTTCTGGAATTACACGGTTGCGCCGACGAACGCTGAGGACGTTTCGGAGGAAATTCCCGGGTGAGGATAAAGAGGAACGGAAGATAAAGGAAAGGAATGTAACCTTTATTCAGGAATTAACCAGGTTGGCAGCTGCAACAGCAGGTCGTATGGGCACACAGTGCGGTGCGTGCGGCCAGCCTCAGTCAGAGCGATCAACGTGGCGGATGGATAATTTATTGCAGGTGTAGGTAATCCAAAGTACACAGCATCGTACTTGCAGTATTACCAATTCACAGTTTTCAGTTTTTGTATGGCATCACCACATCATACATCGCCGCTTAGCAAGCGGTTCGCTGTGCGCTTAGCTCGCTCCTCAGCCCCCACCACCCACCACCCCCACCACGACGAACGACCACGACGACCACGACGAACGATGAACGACGAACGATGGACAGACGGACGGACAGGCTGACAACGCATTGTGTCGCTTTGTATGCCACGTTGTGGCATGTTGTGGTGGCATGTTGCCTTCTTGTGTGTGGTGTGTCATGCCATGTCGCACACACGTGCCACTGCCCAGGCCCGCCGTATGTTTTCATGATGGTCATGGTGGTCAGGGAATGCCGTTTGCGTTGGCGCGAAAGATGTCGTGTATGCTGTCGTAGCATGTGTGCTGTGGCATGTTGGTTGCATGCACGCGCGTAAGAAGGCGGTGGCCGTCGAGCACTAGTACGGTAACCTCCGCGAAGCCCATTTCTTGTCTTGGTTTTGTCAATGTACTTGCGATCCACCGTTTCATCGTTGTTGTTCGGTCACGCTCCGTGGGGGAATATCTGTTCGCTGATGCCACACTGATTTGATACCAAGTATTGCGTTGATTGCTAGACACTTATTCAACGACGTGCGCAAAATAGCTCCCGTTCCTTCTTCACTTCAATTTATTTAAACCGACGTGTGTCCACGGATGTCGCCATGATACAGCAAACTTGTCACTTGTGACGGTGAGAGAACTGTCAACCTCTGCAAACATGAGTTGGCGGTCGCTTTTCGCTTGGCAGGCGATGCTATTTTTGCTGGCCATGCAGGTGCTTCTCTCCGGCAGCGCGAGCATTTCTCATCGCATGACCGACGGGTCCAACACCTGCCCGCACTACCGCTCCGACGCGTCTGTTCAACGCACCATGAACAATTCATTGAATGAATTACTGGAGCTCATAAAGAAGTACTCTCCCTCGAAGGGCACACAGCCATCCAAAAAGGTGGCCTACTTCAAGACGCACAAGACGGGAAGCTCCACTATGCAAGCACTGATCATCAACTTTGCCCGAAAGTACAATTTACATCCGATCAACGGAGTCGTCGACCTGGGTGAGCATGTGGGATTGCACATGGGCTGTCCAAAGCAAGTTTGCATCGACCCATTGCGACACGCATTTGATACCGAGTTCAGGCACCTGATCACAACTCCGAATTT
>ENA-OWNT01005577-OWNT01005577.1-seawater-metagenome-genome-assembly--contig:-NODE-5577-length-10311-cov-4.372777_pt1 | contig 10311 bp, 7 predicted proteins | sample MGYA00238136_ERZ651165 | MGnify/ENA primary metagenome ERZ651165 (study PRJEB26861, sample SAMN08777766) | seawater metagenome | isolation source: coastal seawater | place: USA: Florida | collected...
AATGCCTTTTTGCGGTCCACTACTGGCCACTCCCTTCTTCGGAAGTAGGCACTCACACACGAACTCCGCCCCAACCTCATTATTTCGTGCGAGGCCGACAATTGTATTAGATACAGTCTGATCGCGCGTTGGCAGCAAATTCAACACTCAGCAACTTCATGAAGTCGAGCAGACACAAGCCAATCAAGCAAGCGTACGTCGTGAGTAGAGTTTTGATTGGAAGATGATGTGACCTACACCGGATTGCAAAGCGGTAATGGGAGCGTCGAACTGTTACATTGAGCATGGTGTTCAAACTCACCAAGCGATCTGCCATCACTGGCAAGATCTCTTGAACAAGGCTTCGAATTTCATGCCCAGGCGTCTTTGGGAACAATTTTGTCTCGCTGTTGTCTGTGGTTGTGGGCGGGAAAGCCGCACTCACTAGGCCAATGGCTTTATCGAAAACCTGCCCAGTCATTGGTTGTGATGACAGTCAATACGTGGGCGACAACAGATAACCAACAAACGACGTGATCCAACACAAACCTTGGGAATGTTGTCGTGAACAGCGTGACTGAGAATCTCTCTGAAGGCGCGAAACCCGACGGCCTGACATTCACGCAGATGGAATTGTCAGCTCGGGCATCAATCTCTCGTGGTAGAACCGGCAACAGTTACCTTGGGGTGATCTTTCAAAATACGGCGCAGCAGAGGAATATTGGAGGACAATGTTTGCAGTGCTGCCGATCTCACCTAACAAAAGCGGTCACCGAGAATTTTAACGAATCACCAAATTAGAATGCTTTTCTTGGAGATTGCAGCTCTCACCGTCCACTGCTTGCTAAATAGTGCGCCAACAAGGAAGTCTCCAAACACAAAAGTGGAGTTTCCGTACTCCATCTGAAGGCCGCACAGAACGTTGGTCAAGCACACTCAAGGTGGCACATCACCGACGACCATGTTTGCGCACCTTTTGCTCAGCAGTTAAAGGGTCCATGCGCAACTGTCGTCCGTTTGTGTCAACATACCTGTCGCATGAAAGAAAATGTTGAAACACAACGCACAGTGTTGGGAACAGCGGGTGCATGCATTTACCTATCCCGCAGCTTTTTAATCATTTCTTGCACCGAGAGTGGCAGCAGCGAAGTTTCGCTGTCGGCTGTTCCAGGCTGGCAAACACACAGCGCGGTCAAAACACAAGCGCATCCCAATTGTAGAAAATACCATGCATGCTTACCGCGCCCGACAGTGTGTTGGAGTGCTTCTCACGGTCACCTTTTCGAAGGAAGTTGTGGTGGACAATCTTTTCGGCCTCTGTCTCCACCTTAGCTTCCGACGGAGGTCTTGATCTCTGTGACAAATCATCTTTGGGCTTGCGCGCTGGTCTTGCCTGTCGCGGGTGTTCACTTTGTTGTCTAGGAGCAATAGCATCGCTTGTGGGCGGAGGTTCGTCTTGAAGCACAAGTGTGCTATCCGGAGGTTTCTTCGACACTGCGAGCACCGCAGCAGCTATGGATCGAAATCCCAAGCGCTTAGAAATCGCTTCCAATGTTTTCGTGATTTCAGGCGTTGGTTTTGGAACCTGTTTCAAAAACAGCAACACAGCCCCAAGTTAGGTTTGATCGCTCGCATATTGGTTTGCTCACACTTGAATTTCGTACTCGAAGTGCATTGAAATATAGTTCGTCTCTTCTCTGGCACCACGTATCTAGCATGTCCTGAATCTCCATCAATGCATCTGGTGGTGTCGATCGATCAAGTCTGTGAATGAAATGTGGTCAGCAAGCTTTATAGAAGAACCGGCTAGAGCGGTGAAATTCAAAGCCACGCACTGAGCTTGCTGAAGGCGATCCTCAAGTGCCAATATCTTGCACCCGCAAACGTAGATCCCATCAGACAATTTCTTAAACTTCTGGGCATCGTCATACTCTTCGTGTGAGATGGCCCACTACAATACCAATTTCGGCTGAGTCAGCTTCTACCACTTCGCATCGCAGGGTGCTGACGTACGAACCGTTTTCAAATTTTTAATATGATTCAGGTACCTGCGGTTCATGTGACATTGCCGTTAAAAGCCCGCATTGTTGTATTGATACAGTACACTAACTAAAACCAAAAGCAATGCCACTAACCGCGCAGTAATCATGTCGACGAGGTGTTTGCGCGGGGCATCTGGGACAGCAATTCCGAGGTCCTGAAGAACTTCATTGACCTAAAAACAAAATGTCACGTATTATGCGACTTGAAGCAAAGTCACGAGCTCAGCAACGCGCCGTACCTCATCGTTCTGAACGGCACCTTCCTTCTCCAGCTGTGTACATGAACGCCAAGTTTACAAGTAATTTCATTGCAGAGTCGTGAATACACGATGTTGCGGAATATGCTGATTGCAACAATGTCACAACTCACGCGCTCGTTGTGATGAAACTTTTGTTCTCGGTATTGTGCTGCACATAACACCATGACAAGAGCGTGAGACCAATGATGAATTGCTTTCCTGAGCTCCACGTAGCCAAACGCACCAATCAGCCCATCTGTTGGATTGGTCCCTGCCGTGAAAGATGCTCCTTTCGCGACGATCGTCTGCAAGCCAGCTCGGCGCTGGGTGTTCCAAACATTTTTGTGACAGTTTACCACCATGAATTTCAAAAATCGCGCGGGCCGCAATAGCTGTTCAAACAGAGACTCTGTGAAGTGAAGAGGGGCGCCGCTTGCAATGTGCCATGGACATTCGCACCTCCACGACTTTGCGCTGTGAACGGTAGGAGTCGGATTCGGAGTGGCAATTTGAGAACTTAACATCTGTGACATGTTGCCAGGAGCACATCCAATACCGCCGACTTCCAACACAACGTTCAGGTTAGAAGTGATATCCACGGCATTGGAGGTGCGTACAAATTGCAACTCACCGAAGGTCATCAACAAATCGGCTTGACTGTGTTTCATGTCCATCTGCGAACAAGACGAAATGAGAACGTAACGCATTGAAGGCATTGCAAAACATTGACAACCTGGCTCGTAACCACCGCCAGCTAAATCTTCGAACTCTGAGCTACTGTCAACATCGCTGTCAAGATCATCACTTTCACTGCTTGACAATAACAAATCAGAAACTTCATCACTGTGGGCGCCATCTCTGGCTGCGTTGTCGTTGTCGTCCCCACGCTCCCGCTCAACTCCAACGAAAACTTTAACTACAGTAGGGACGCAGAACGGATGGGCTTGGAGCTCGAGTTTCGTGACGAAAGTGGGCACCGAGCCAACTTCAACGCCCAACTCGACCGGGAACACCCTCTTGAAACCCTGGTTTTGTGACGCTGCCGACAACCAAGGAACTGGACGTGCAGCCGGGTCGTGGTTGCCGAGCGTACCGGCGAGGCGATGACCAGTTGCCTCCGAACTGGCAAACACCGCCGTCAGATCGACGTCAACGCTTTCGTCCTCCATCGCTTTGAAGTGGTCGCGTTAGGTCGGCATCCTGTCCACTGCACGATTGTTGCCATGCAAAAACGGTGCCGCGTTCAGCACCACCACCTTCGCCATGGTGTGGTTCTGCTCTTAGTCCGTTGCTCTTGGTTTTTTTATTGTTGTGTTATTATTGTTGTCCATTCGGAGGCCAACCCATTCTATCGACACAAGCACACACGCCAAGTCACACCACTCGTCAACACCGCTCTACGTTAGCGGTTGCTTTGCTAAGGTGGCGTGGTTGTTTCGAGTACCTCGACCTGATCCAAATTTCGTTCATTGACTTCCTTGACTTCCTTGACTGCATTCACTGCATTAAGTTTCATCGACTCCATTGACTTTGTTGACGCCGTTCACTTTCGTTCGTTGCTTCATTGACTTCATCAGCTTCATTGACTCCACTGACTTCACTGACTTCGTTAACTTCGTTGACTTCACGGGCTTCCTTGAATTCCTTGAATTCCTTGACTTCGTTCGTTTGTTCGTTCGTTTGCTGTCTTGACTTCGTTGACCTCGTTGACCTCGTTCGTTCGTCCGAATTCGTTCGTTGCGCTGGACGCTGGTTGTCGGTCGGCGACGGCACAGCAAACAACAAACAAACAACCAAACGGCAGACAAGACAAAGCGACCAACGGTTACAGATTATGGCATACGGACTCGTCGTCGAGCACAGTACATTGTACTTTCGGTACTACAATTTTTGCTTTTAAATAGCTGCTGTACTTTTGTCGCCTCCGCGTATATTCCATTGTATTCGAACACCACCTCGTTAATTCAGTATTTTCAGTACTGTATGAAAAGTACTTGTGTTGCGGAATAACCGAATGTCGACGGCAACGATGGCATCTCTGTCGATCAGTCCTGTCCTTCTTGCGACGTCGACGCGCTAGTGAAACGACTGACAAGATGGCAGACAACGCATCACAAAACAGACGTGTATGCCCCGTCTTGATGCATTTCAATTTGTCGAATAATTTCCACGTTGGTGTCGTAAATCGAAAAAGTAAATTTTGAAGATGCCGCTCGCCGTCAACGTGGTGATGATGTGCAGTTACCAACAAAAAGATGCCACCTGGATGCTTTTATGTACGTCATATTTCACTTGCCAACTTTCTTGAAAAAACTAAACATGGATTTCATTCCTTTTGGCGGCTTGGCGGCGAGCTTTGTTTTCTTGGCTTTTGGCACTCCTCGATTCTAAGACGTGATGTTGTGACACAAAGCAGCGGCGGAGATGGTGAGTTAACGGGACACAGTAACAACCCACAGCAAAGCAGGCGATGCTCAGCCATTACAAACCGCAATCGCACGATCTGCCTTGCGGTTCCAACTTCTCGCATTTCCTTTTTGTTCAGCTGCCCCTCCGCCGTCGCGGGCCATAGCCACATCATCGTCGTCGCCAATAATTCTTCGTTTATTGGATTGGAAAGCAGCCTTTGCCTGACACATCAGCCAGGATCGCCACGTTCAGTGTTGATCCTTTGAAATAGCACTCGACACGCGCACCACGCACCGCTTCTTTGCCATAGTTTTCAATTCCAAAAGCAGTCTGCAACGCCGTGAAACGTTCCTTAGATATGTACTCTGACATCAAGTCAAGAGCAGCAATCAAATTCGTTTCCTTCGACCTCTGCAACACAGAGTAGAGCGGCATGTAACGCGTGCTGGCACAAAAAACACACTCGCTACTGACAACCAACCTGATGAGACCCGGCGATGCGTCGTGAACATAACACTTCCTGTGTTCTCAAAACTTTGGACTTGAGCCAAGCTTCGAGTTTTTGCGGGTTCAGTTTGTAATACGAGTCATCTCCGGCCGATTTGACGTCACACACGAGGTCCAATTTGAGGTTTGCACACGACTGAAGGGCATTGAAGTGGTGGTCTTCGAACAACAGCTGCTCGCGGCTTACGAAATGAGATGAAGACTTTTCCAGCAGTGGCAACAACAGAAACAGTGGCTGTGCAACAGGCAAACACATGGCAGCGAGTGAGGCGATGTTAGAGGCGGCAACTTCAACAAATTGGCGTCTTTCAGACCTGGAATGGAGTGGCAACTAAAAAAGAACCGTCTTGAACGACCTCGTCGTCCATGAACCAACTTGTGGAATCCCCAAGACTTGCGTTCTGCAGCTCGTAAAGGATTGAGTCTTGGAACAGAAACAGTCGCTTGGCGGCGCCTTCGCATGGAAGTTGAAAGGTGAGGATCCGCCCACTATTGTATGGTGCTTGAGCATTGTCGGACTCCGTTTTGAGTTTGTCCAATGACTGCTTCAATTTTTCATCAATCACCAAGAGTTTGACCATCGTGCTAAACTCTGCGCGTAGCACACACAAAACCACGCAGAAATTCGTCACGAAGAGTCCCCGATACCAGAAACGGGTCTAGAAATCTTCCTTATAAGGAATGGGACTCGAAATGGTCGCCGCATCGAAAAGATTGGGCGGTGACTCCGGGCCTCGCTTGGCTATTTGCTTCGTACACGCAGTTCCAATATCCCGATCCAGCGTCAAACCTTCACCGTTGGCCCACCATCCAACTCCAATCCCTGAAAACCCCAGCCCACGTTCGCGGTTACCAACACTGTGCGTGACGAATGGGGTGGGATGTGTTGCGCACACAGTACGCAACACAACCAAACAAACAACCAAGCAACCAAACAACCAAGCTACCAAACAACCAAGCTACCAAGCTACCAAGCTACCAAGCTACCAAGCTACCAAGCTACCAAGCACAAGTTGTCTGTGATGCATGCATTCGTTCGTTCGTTCGTTCGTTCGTTCGCGCCTTCTTCGTCCGTGTTCTCCCGCCAAAACACGCCTTCCTTCCTTCCTTCCTGCCTGCCTTCCTGCGGAGACCGACCCAGACTTCAAACAAACCAAACCACCACCCACCCACCCACCCACACCCACACAGATACTCGTACTAGTACACACCACCAGTACTTCAGTACATAAAGTACGTAATAGATGAAGGCAGCTTCCAGGCCCCAAAAACATCGTCGTCGTCGTCGTCGTCGTCAACTCACAGTCACAGTCACAGTCACAGTCACTGTCGCTCACTCATTCACTGTCAGCCGCTGAGAGTTTACAGTTCACTCACTCCTCACTCACTCACAGTCAGTCAGTCAGCCCATACGCAGTCACTCACTCACTGTCACTCACTCACTCACTCACAATCGCTCACTCACAGTCACTTGAGGCTGACTGTCTCTCACTGTCAGTGACTGACTGACTGACTGTGAATGAAGAAGACAGACACGTTGGCCTCTCACTCACTCACTCACTCACTCACTCACTCACACCAACTCACAGTCACCCACTCACTCACTCGCAGTCACTCACTCACTCACAGTCACTCACTCACTCACAGTCACTCACTCACTCACAGTCACTCACTCTGTCTGTGTTGTCATCGTCGTCGTCGTTCGTTCGTTCGTTCGTTTGTGTGTTCGTTCGTTCGTTCCTTCGTTCGTTCGTTCGTTTGTTCGTTTGTTCGATAAATCGTCATTGTCGTCGTCTTCTTCTTCTTTGTCGTTCGTTGCCAACGGTGAAGACGGGAGGGAGAACAACAAGAGGAGACGCACAACAGAGGGTGAATGGAGGAGCAGGGGAATGAGAGTGAGCTGTAACAGAAAAATATGATGATGATGATGCCAACAGCGTCCACCATTCCGTTGTTAGCAGTTCAGATCAATCATTGTCACCGCAGTCACAGCGACTCTTTGATTGTCCGAGGTTGTAGGCCTTTCGCCGTTCGACTATCGAGTGCTAATGCTGAGTACACGCGAGGTGTTCGACTGTGCGAGTTTACCCAGGCAAGACCCAGCTACAAAACTCAATTGAGACTTTCAAACCAGCACCTGAAAGCGCGAAAAGTATAAAAGCAGGCTGTGTGTCCTGTCGAGAGCGAAACGTGCAACCGTACGTGGAGCCAGGTGCATGCCTTCGATTGAAGGAGAAACAGTGGGTTGAGCGTGTCGCGAGTTGATATCCTGTCGTCAGCTTGGCTCGGCGGCGGTCGTTGTGTGTTACATAAGACCGTTCACATCCCAGGGCAATGGACGGCCAACATGGTGAGATCGAGGGCTACATTATTCCACCGCCGGACCTCCGAGGCATTATCGACAAAACAGCAAACTTTGTTGCGAGAAATGGCAAGAGCTTCGAGAGTCGCATCCGTGCCACGGAGCAAGGAAATATCAAGTTCAACTTTTTGAAAGAAGATGATCCGTATCACGCTTACTATCTTGCCAAAATCAAAGACGCCGGAAGCAGCGATGGTGAATCAAAGCCGAAAGAAGCTCAACCTGACGTCAAAAGTGACGATGCCGACAAGCCCTCCACCGAAGTCGTGCCTGCCGACGATAGCGATTCCATCATCAAGGAAGCCGAGCATGTTCGTGGTGGTCTCATCGCCCAGTTGTCCAAAAATGTCAGCACGGAACCACCGGAACCCGACAGTTTCAAGCTTGCGCAACCTCGGCTCTCGCCCGTTGAGGTCGACACAATCAAGCTCACCGCTCGCTTCACCGCTTTAAGTGGTCGACAATTCCTGTCCGCCATTGCGCAACGCGAAATCAGCAATCCCGAATTTGACTTTTTGAAACCGACTCACATGCTGTTTGGGTTCTTCACCAGTCTTGTTGATGCTTACACCAAATGTTTGAAGCCATCTGACGAATTGAAGGAGAAACTAAGTGACACCCTCAATGACAGAACAAAAGTTTTGCAGCGATGCGTCCACAAGTTGCAGTGGAAACAGAAGCGTGAGCAGGAAGACCAAGAGCGCGAGTCCAGAGAATCTGCTGACCAAGTGGCCTACCAAAGTATTGATTGGCATGATTTCGTCGTTGTCGAAACCATCACATTCGACGACGATGAGGCCCTACCCGCACCTGCGGTAAACATTGCAAACTCTGCTCTGGTCCCGTTGGCTGCAGATGCCCAAGGCAGTGCGAAGCGCCCAGGCGACGTGGCCGGCGCAGAAGCCAAACGCGTGCGCCGCAGCAAGGACGACGACGACGAGAACATCATTGTCAGGACAGATTACAAAACACCAGCCTCGACCGCAGCTGCCGCCGAAGCTCGCACAGCTGCACCGAAGTTCTTCATCGACCCAAGGACAGGGCGCCAGATCCCTATCGAAGAGTCCGAGGAGCACATGCGTATCGAACTTCTCGACCCCAAATGGAAGCAAGAGCAGCAGCGCGCGCTCGAAACGCGTGCGACGTCGCAATTCGCATCAGACGACCAAATTGCGGCCAACTTGTCCACCCTCGGACGCAATCGCCCAGATATTTTCGGCGGCGACGAATTCAAGTCAAAGCCGAAGCAGGCTACCAAGCAGCCGGACCGTGTTATCTGGGATGGTCACACAGGCAGTGTACAAGAGGTACAACTCAAAGCACTCGAAAAGCAGAAAGAAGAAATTCGGCGGCAGGGCAACAACCCGCAGGAGTCAGAGAAGCCCGCGATTGGGCCCGCCATTCCTGCATCTGTTGCAGCTGCAGCCGCACCAACCCCTGCGGCAGCTGGAGCCACGACAGCGCCAGGTCCGATGGCTGGTGCGCCTCCAAATTTCCTTCCACCCATGACTGGGGCTCCTCCGGGGTACATGCCCCCGGGCGCTCACCTCCCACCTGGCGCTCCGGGCATGGGCGTGCCAGGTATGATGCACATGCCACCGGGCGGCATGCCGCCGCCTGGAATGCCGCCACCTGGCATGCCTGGTATGGGTATGATGGGTGCTCCACCGCCCGGCCCGCCCCCTGGCATGGGGATGCCACCTGCACCCGGCGGCCAACCCCACGCGCCACCACCACCTCCGGGTGGTGCACCAGCCCGTGGTTCAGAAGAGTTAATTAGCGAGAGTGAGTTCTTACAAACTCACACAGGTGGATTCACGTTGAAGGTCACCGTGCCGAAAGATTTCGGAGCAGACCTGAACGTCAATGTTGAGTACACGGACCGCGTCAAGGAAGTGAAAGGCAAGCTGGCTCCACTTGTCGCGTCTTCTGGGTTGAAGCAAAACAAGATACAATTGAAGCACCCAGTTCACGGTTTCATGAAGGATTCGTTGACGCTCGCCCATTACAACGCGGTTGCAGAAACCGCTTTGCTGTTAGTTCCCAAAGTTCGTGGGCGTTAGACACTCAATATATTCTAAACATACAACGTTACATGAACTGTGAACAGAGATGCCACTGGTCTCCGCTTGCAACATACACACAGCTTCGTTTTTATTTATAAAAATGCCTTCACAATTCTCCAAACAATAACTAGTTTAGAACAAGTGACAGATCGAGCGGCAATTGCAGTCGACGGCGTGGACAGTGCAGTTCAGGGAAAAGACAACCCTGCTGTTACATACTGTCGTGACCGTAGATGTTACACGAATCGTGCTCTCACTAAACCAGAGCCTGTCTCTACGGTGTCATGCACACATTCTTTTTCGCTTCCTCAATTCTCCTAGTTTAGTTAGATTCTACTCTGCTCGTGCTCTCTAACTAATCCAAGAGGTGACTTTGTAATACATACACTGTAGTTGCATGCATCGTCAACAGTTACCAATGCCATAGATAGGGCTGCTGGACATACCTTCTCCCACTTCCGCAGCCCCTTCCCCATGTAACTACTCGAGTACGGTATGCCTACGGTAATCTCGTACTACTGCAGCATGCGTATCATAAAGCCAGCATTCAATTCGCATCGTATGCATAGCCAGCGCGCTGGCGTGTATGATAGCGGCAGCAGCAGTGGGAGTGGGAGTGGGAGTGGGAGTGGGAGTCGCGAACAAACCGCGGTGGGGGGTTGTGGGCTGCGGGGCACTGAGTGAGTGAGTGAGTGAGTGAGTGAGTG
>ENA-OWNT01005578-OWNT01005578.1-seawater-metagenome-genome-assembly--contig:-NODE-5578-length-10310-cov-2.761067_pt1 | contig 10310 bp, 8 predicted proteins | sample MGYA00238136_ERZ651165 | MGnify/ENA primary metagenome ERZ651165 (study PRJEB26861, sample SAMN08777766) | seawater metagenome | isolation source: coastal seawater | place: USA: Florida | collected...
CCACACCGCCTCGCAGATGAACGCCGTCGGCGTGCTGCAGTCCTGGATGTCCCACTCCTCGAACGGGGGGCCCGTCGACAGGCCCGTGCGCAGCAGCATGCACTGGCCGGGCGTGGTGGGCGGCGTCCCCGTCGCCCAGGGGCCCGCCCCGACGGGGTCGCCCGGTGTCCAGTCGTACATCCCCGCGCCCTGGGGATCCGTCCCGGACAGCCACCACTCGGTCGCTCCGGATGCGCCCGCGCCCGTGATGCCCGTGTCGCCCATCTGGTCCAGCACCGCCAGCTGGTACCCGAGGTCGCCGCAGGCGGTCATGGCGTTCGCGTGGGTCGCGGGGGTCGTGCAGAACAGGTAGCTGCCGTCGTCGAAGTCGTCGGGCGGCGGGTTGGTCACCGTGAACGTGTCGAGGAAGGTGCAGGTGTAGCCAGCAGTGAGCGCATCCGCCTCGCAGCTCGCCGCCGTGTCGATCGTCCCGTCGCAGTCCTCGTCGTCACCGTTGCAGACCTCAGTGGCCCCCGGGAAGACGGCCGCGTCGAAGTCGTCGCAGTCGAGCTGCGCCTCGGGGATGCCCGAGTCCTCGCACGCGTCGTAGTCGAGCGCGCCGTCGCCGTCGCCGTCGAAGCCCTCGTCGGTGGTGCCGTCGCAGTCGTTGTCGAGCTGGTCGCACTCCTCGGTGCCGCCGGTGTACGCGTCCTCTTCGTTGTCGTTGCAGTCGCCGCCGCACTCGGACTGCCCGTCGTTGTCGTCGTCCGTCTCCTGGCCGCCGACGCCCGGGTTGTCCATGTCGTCGAGATCGTTGCAGTCGTTGTCCTGGCCGTCGCAGACCTCCGGGTTGCCGGGGAAGTTGGCGGCGTCGTTGTCGTCGCAATCGGAACACGCGATCTCGCCGTCGTTGTCGCCGTCGATCAGCTCGCCCCCGTCCTCCGTGAAGGTCGTGAGGGTGTCGCAGTCGTTGTCCTTGCCGTCACAGACCTCGGGGTTGCCGGGGAACATGGCGGGATCGGCGTCATCGCAGTCGGCGCACGCCACCGCCGTGTCGCCGTCGGCGTTCACGTCCTCGTCGGTGAACACCGTCCCGTCGTCGCAGTCGTTGTCCCGCCCGTCGCAGACCTCCGGGTTGCCGGGGAAGTTGGCCGCGTCGTTGTCGTCGCACTCGGCGCACGCGAGCACGCCGTCCGTGTCCGCGTCCGCTTCGTCGGTCGGCACCGCCTCGTCGCAGTCGTTGTCGACCCCGTCGCAGAGCTCGGCTGCGCCGGGCGTGCGCATGCCGTCGGCATCGTCGCAGTCCAGGCACTCCACCGAACCGTCCGTGTCGGCGTCGGTGGTCTCGGTGGCGGGGACGGCCTCGTCGCAGTTGTTGTCGACCCCGTCACACACCTCTTCGTTGCCGGCGAAGCGGTCAGCGTCGGTGTCGTCGCAGTCGAAGCACCAGGCCACGCCGTCGTTGTCGCCGTCGACGTTCGCGCCGGCCGTGGTCTTGTCACGGGTGTTGAGCGCGTCGGTGTCGTCGCAGTCCAGATCGTAGGGGACCTCGTCGCCATCCTGGTCGATCGTCACGTCCGTCAGCGCAGGCAGGCAGCCCGCCGTCAGGCCCAGGAACACGAGGAGCAGCAGGTGACGCATCAGAACCTCCCGACGACGCCGAGCGCGGCGCCGTCGCTGGTCGGGCTCAGCCAGGGGACGAAGGCCACGCCTTGCTTCTTGCCGCCCACGAGCGAGATCACGGTGACGGCGACGCCCGCCGCGGTCACGGCTCCGCCGATGACCATCAGGGCGACGCCGCCGTCGCCCTGGCGCTTGGTTTCGACGAGACCGTGCTGGCCGAGGAATTCGTCACCGGCCGCGAATTCACGGTCGCCGTGCTCGGTTCCGGCAAGAGCGCACGCGCGCTGCCGATCGTCGAGATCGTGGCCCCGCAAGGCAACTACGACTACCAGAACAAGTATTTTACGGACGACACGCAGTATCACTGCCCGGCGAAGCTCGACGCCGCATTGACCGCGGAGATCCAGAAGCATGCGGTCGACGCCTACCGTGCGCTCGGCTGCGAAGGCTGGGGCCGGCGGACGGGGTGATCCCTCCAGGCGGTCCGGAGGCGCGGTTCTGGGATGCCGAGGACTACCACCAGAAGTACCAGCTCCGCCGCGACGGCGACGTCTGGAAGCAGCTGAGCGCCGCCTACCCGGACGTCGACGACCCGCGGCGGCTCACGCCCGACGCTGACGCCAAGGCACAGGCCCTCGACGAGTGGGAGGCGCTGTGCCGCACGTCGCCACACAGCTTCTACGCCATCCTCGCCCACGCGCGCCTCGTCGAGCTGGCACCCGAACGCGCTGCGGCCGTCTCCGAGCGGCCCGACGACCACGCGACCGGCGTAGAGCGTGTGCCGTGGCGTGTCCGTCCAGCGTTCGCCGACCACGACGGGGTCAGCGCGGGGGTGGCCCTCGCGCGGCTCGGGCTCGTCGCCGAGGCACGAGCCGAGTGGGCTCGCTTCGACGAGGAGCTTCTGCCCGACGAGAAGGCCTGGCTGACCGAGCTCCGGATCGTCGCCGACGACTGGCTGCTGGCCCACGACGACATGCGCGACTGGATCGTCGATCATCCCCTCGGGACCCTTGGAGAGCGGGAGCCGCAGATCGTGCGGCTCGCCTATCCGGATCGCTACTGGAACGAAGTGCGGGCCGCCGTGCCCGACGCCTATCGCTACGAGCCGCGGCTGTTCCACGGCCTGGTCCGAGAAGAGTCGAACTTCAACCGAAAGATCGTGTCGTTCGCGGGGGCCCGCGGACTATCCCAGCTGATGCCGGCGACGGCGCAGCAGACCGCCGGGTGGTTGGGCATGAAGGTCACCAACAACGACCTCAACGATCCCGAGACCAACCTGAAGATCGGCGCGAAGTATCTCGACGCGATGCACAAGCAGCTCGCCAACTCCCCCTACCTGTCGCTGGCCGCCTACAACGGTGGTGCGGGCAACGTGAACAAGTGGATCGGAAAGCACGGGAACCTGCCGATCGACGAGTACGTCGAGAAGATCCCGTTCCGGGAGACCCGCGGCTACGTCAAGCGCGTCATGGGCACCTGGCAGACCTTCCGCCATCGCTTCGACACCGACGTGCCCGTGTTCCTCGATCTTTCCCGCTTCAACCACCACGCCAAGCCCCAGTGACCGACGTCGACCGGCTCGGGGGAGAAGCGATGCTGCGCACCGTGCTCGACGACTTCGTGCGCCGCATGGCCACCGACTTCGTGATCGGATGGCTGTTCGAGGGGCGCGACCTGGAGCGGATCATCGAGCACGAGGTGTCGTTCGCGCGGGCCCACCTGGGCGGTGGGGGAGTCTACAGCGGTCGCCCCATTGGCCGTGTGCACCAGGCCCTGCCCATCAACCGCGGGATGTTCCGACGCCGGCTGGCGTTGCTTCGGACCGTGCTCGCGGAGCACGGCGTCGACCCCGGGGTCGTGGAGCGGTGGATTGCGCACGACGAGCGCCTCGAGTCCGTCGTCACCGACGGCACCGACTGCACGCCGGAGGCACCATGAAGCACCAGCTCGTCGAGCTTTCGCCACGGGCGCGCGGTCTGTACGACATCACCGCCGAGGTGGCCGCCGTCGCTGCGTCGTCGCGGGGTGACGCCATGGCGCACGTCTTCGTGCAGCACACCAGCGCTTCCCTCACGATTCAAGAGAACGCCGATCCCGATGTCTTGCGCGACCTCATGGACTGGTTCCTGCGGCTGGCCCCCGACGGCGACGCCGCCTACCGGCACCGCGACGAAGGGCCCGACGACATGTCCGCCCACATCCGGTCAGCCCTCACGCAGACCTCGCTGTGGGTGCCCGTGCGGGAGGGGCGCTTGCTGCTCGGCACCTGGCAGGGGCTCTACCTGTTCGAGCATCGTGTGCGCCCCCATCGTCGCCGGATCGTGGTGACGATCCTCGACTGATCGCGGGGCGCCCTGCGGATCCCCTGGGGACGGACAGAAGTTGTCCGGCAGGACGGCTAGGTAGGTGAGTCCAGGGGACTTCCATGGCCTTCGTGCACCTCCACACCCACTCGCAGTTTTCCATCCTCGACGCCACGGCGACCGTCGATCGGCTCGCCACACGGGCGGCGGAGCTGGGAATGGAAGCCCTGGCCCTCACCGATACCAGCAACCTCTACGGTGCCGTCGCTTTCTACAAGGCGTGCAAATCCAAGGGACTGAAGTCGGTTCTTGGTGCAGAACTTCATGTGTCACCTGAGGGTTCTCCCGAGGCCGCGGGGCCCGAGGGGGGCTACCAGCTGATCGCGCTGGTGGAGAACGACCAGGGGTACAAGAACCTCTGCAAGTTGGTCACCTCGGCCATCTTCGAAGGCATGGCCTTCAAGCCACAGGTGTCGCTCGACGACCTCCGTGGCCACCACGAGGGGCTGCTCTTCCTCACAGGCGGCGTGAAGGGGGTTCTGGGCAAGGCCCTGCGCGGCAACGAGCCTGCCTTGGCGTGGCAGCGCTTCGAGGCGCTGGCCGCGTTCCTCGGGCCCGACCAGCTCTACCTCGAGCTGCAGCAGCACGGGATCGACGGCCAGAACGAGGTGAATGAGCTGGCGCGAGAGGTAGCGGCGGAGCGTGGCTACCAGCTCGTCGTCACCAACGCCGTGCACTACCTGGACCCGGCCGATGCCGCGGTCCACGAGGCGCTCAACGCCATCGCCCTGGGCTGCTCCCTGGGCGATCCCGAGCGCATCATCAGCCCCACGGATCAGGCCTGGTTCAAGACCGAGGCCGAGGTGCGGGCCCTGTTCCCCGAGGACGGCCCCGCCATCGATCGCACCGTCGCCATCGCGGAGCGGTGCGAGTACCACTTCGACTTCAAGACCTACCACTTCCCGGCCACCGACCCGCCCGACACCGCCAACGAGGGCGAGCCCACCCCCGACACCGACGCCAACTGGGCCTACTTCTACGCGGCGTTCCCGCCGCCGCGCGACTACGGCATGCCCGATCCGGATGTCGAGATCCCCGAGAGGCCAGAAGGGGCGGGGAATATCAATGGATACTTCAAGTGGTACGCGAGGGAGGGGCTCGCGCTGCGGCTCCAGCACATCGACGAGGCGCTCCACCCCGAGTACTTCGAGCGTCTCGAGTACGAGCTCGGCATCGTCATCGGCATGGGTTTCCCGGCCTACCTGCTGATCGTGGCCGAGTTCATCAACTGGTCCAAAGACAACGAGATCCCGGTGGGGCCGGGGCGTGGGTCGGCCGCAGGGTCGCTGGTCGCGTGGGCGATGCGGATCACCGACATCGACCCCATCCGCTACGGGCTGCTCTTCGAGCGCTTCCTCAATCCCGAGCGGGTCTCCATGCCCGACATCGACGTCGACTTCTGCCAAGACCGTCGTGAGGAGGCGATCGAGCACGTCCAGGAGAAGTATGGCGCGCCGCTGGTGAGTCAGATCATCACCTATGGAAAGCTGAAGGCGAAGGCGGCGATTCGGGATGTCTCACGGGTGCTCGATCTCAACTTCAACGAGGCCGACCGCATCGCCAAGTTGGTCCCCGATCAGCTGGGAATCAAGCTGCGAGAGGCCCTCGAGGCCGAGCCGCGCCTCGCGGCGCTGCGCGACGGCGACCCCAAGGTGCGCCGGGTCATCGACGTGGCCCTCGCGGTCGAGGGAACGATGCGGCAGACGGGCGTGCATGCCGCTGGCGTGGTCATCGCCGACCGGCCGCTCGTCGAGTACGCCCCGCTCTACCGCGACGAGCCGGAGGGCGGCCCGGTGGTGCAGTACGACATGAAGAGCGCCGAGAGCATCGGCCTCATCAAGTTCGACTTCCTCGGCCTGAAGACCCTCGACCAGATCCGCGACGCGGTGAAGTTCGTCGAAGACAACCACGGCACCCGCGTCGACATGGCGCACATCCCGGTCGACGACGAGGCCACCTACGCGCTCCTGCAGCGTGGCGACGCCCTCGGGGTGTTTCAGCTCGAGTCCAGCGGCATGCGCGAGCTGCTCTGCCGTCTCCAGCCCGACTGCGTCGACGACATGGTGGCCCTCGTGGCGCTCTACCGTCCGGGTCCGCTGCAGTCGGGCATGACCGACGACTTCGTGGAGCGCAAGCACGGGCGCGTGAAGGTGAGCTACCCGCTGCCCATGCTCGAGCCCATCCTGAAGGGCACCTACGGCACCATCATCTACCAGGAGCAGGTGATGCAGATCGCCCAGGTGATGGCCGGCTACTCGCTGGGTGAGGCCGACCTGCTGCGCCGGGCGATGGGCAAGAAGAAGAAGGAGGAGATGGACAAGCAGAAGACACGCTTCGTGTCTGGGTCCATCGACAACGGCATCGACGAAGAGAAGGCCGTCGAGATCTTCGAGATGATGGCGAAGTTCGCCGCCTACGGCTTCAACAAGAGCCACTCCGCCGCCTACGGCTACATCAGCTACCAGACGGCCTACCTCAAGGCTCACTACCGGCCCGAGTACATGGCCGCGCTGATGACCATCGAGGCGGCGAACACCGACAAGGTGCTCACCTACATCCTCGACTGCCGCGAGGCGGGGATGCGCATCGAGCCGGTGTGCGTCAACCACTCGGAGCGGTGGTTCAGCGTGCCCAAGCCCGCCGACCGACCCGTGGAAGAGGGGCAGACGGTCGAGGTGATCCGCTTCGGGCTCGCCGCCGTCAAGAACGTGGGCAGCGGGGCCATCGAGGCACTCCTCCGTGCCCGTGCCGAGGCGGGAGGCCGCTTCGACAGCGTGGAGCAGCTCTTCGAGTTGCTCGACTACCGCACCGTCAACCGACGGGTGCTGGAGAACCTCATCAAGGCGGGCGCCCTCGACTGCTTCGGCAAGCCGCGCTCGGCGCTCTTCGGCGGGCTCGAGGCCGCGATGACCCTCGGCAACCGTGCCCAGCAAGACAAGGCGAGCGGTCAGATCGGGCTGTTCGGCGCGTCGAAGGCGTCCGAGCCGATGCGGTTGAGGCTGCCCGACGTGCCGGAGTGGCCGCTGTCGGAGAAGCTCGGCTACGAGCGCGAGGTTCTCGGGCTCTACCTCACGGGTCACCCGATGCAGGCGCATCACACCGACGTCTCGCGCTATGCCTCGGAGAAGCTGTCGGGCCTCGCCGACGTGCGCGCCGACGAGGTTCGTGTGCTGGCGATGGTGAGCGACGTACGCACCATCAATGCCAAGGGGCGCCGAGACTCGAAGATGGCCTTCGTCCGTGTGGAAGACGAGGAAGCCAGTGTGGAGTGCGTGTTCTTCCCCGACGCGTGGGCACGAAGCCAGCGGGCGCTGGAGTCGGGGGAGCCGGTGCTGATCACCGGGAAGCTCGAGCATGGTGAAGAGGTCAAGATCATGGGCAAGACGGCCGAGCCGCTCACCGAGGTGCGGGCGCGCACCACGCGGGAGGTGCGGTTCCTCTTCGAGCTGCCCGAGCTCAGCGGAGCGAAGCTCCGTAGCTTCCGCGAGGTGCTGGAGGGTCAGCGTGGCGGCTGTCGGAGCCGCGTGGTGCTGCGGAAAGAGGGGCGATACGAGGCAGAACTCCTGCTCCCCGACCTGCCGGTGGAGCCATCGACCCGCATGGAGGAGTCGGTGCATGCCTTGTTCGGCCGCAACGACATAGTGGCTCTCTCATGATCCTGCTGCTCGCCGCTGCCCTGGCTTCCGGACCCGACGATCTGAGAGAGCCGCTCGCGCACGGCGTCGTGTTGAACTGGACGGAAGGAGTGGTGGAGGTCGATGCCGGCAGCTACCGCGCCGGCGCCCAGGCCACCAAGGCCGTCGAGCAGTCCGCGCGGTTGGCCATCGACGAGCGCATCGTCGAGGAGGTCGGTGGCGTCAAGGTGACGGCCGAGATTCGGGTCGACGAGCTGTTGCAGTCCGACGAGCTCGGCGCGCCGCTCCGTTCCAGGCGCCTGCGCTGGCGGGTGGTCGAAGCGATGTACTCCGTCTCGGGAAAGGTCGACCTGCGCGCGGAGCTGTCCTTGCAAGACTTCCTCAAGCCCTACACCCTCGCCATCGCACGGCCCACCCCTGCCGTGCCGGAAGAGGGCGACTACAGCGGCGTGGTGATCGATGCCCGGGGAACGGGTGCGAGGCCGGTGTTCGCCCCCGCGGTGGTCGCCTCCGACGGTCGGGTGCTTTGGAACGGCGAGCTCTACGACGAAGACGCCGTGAGCGTCGCGCCCTGCCGCTGGGTTCCCGATCCCGCACATCCTGGGGCCGCCCTGGCCGGGGAGGCGCCGCTGCTCCTCCGCGCCACGGGCGGCTCGCTGGGCGAGGTGGTGCTCAGCGACCAGGCCAGCGGACGCTTCCGCTCGGTGCTCGACACGACGGTGATCGGGCGGGGCAGGGTGGTCGTGGTCGTCGACCCTTGAGGCCCGTGCCGCGCCCTCAGTGGCTGGGGCGTCTCGACTATCGCTGGGCGCTTCGCCTCCAGCGCTCGCGGCGGGACGCGGTGATCGACGGGCGGGCTCCGGTGGGCACCGACGGCACGACGGTGTGGAGCGCCTCGCTTCCGGCCAACACCTTCGCCCTCGAGAACCTGCTGCGTCGCCAGCGAGGCTCGGCGTGGCGCCTGCGGCCCGTGCGGCCGCTGCCGAAGCACTCGTCGGTTCGGGTGGTGGGCGGCCATGGACTGCGCCCCCTCGCCTTTCTGTTCGTGCTCTACGCGATGGTCTTCTCCATGGGGTCGATCGCCCGCGACAAGGACGCGAGCATCCTCGATGTCGAGCGCTCGCTGCCGATCCCCGAGTGGGTCCCGGGGCTCGCCCGGTGGACGGCCACCGTCGTCACGCTATCGGGGGCGTGGGCCCTCACCGTGCTGCTGATGGTGGTGATGATGGACAGCGAGCGGCCTCACCATCACTTCATGCGTGGCGTCGGCTCCATCGCCGCCGCGGCGTCGATCGGCCTGGCGATGATCGGCGGAGGTGGCCTCAAGCAGGGCTTCTCGGCGTCCTTCGCCAGCGGGAGCTTCCTGGTGTCGGGGCTGGTCGGCGCGGGCATCCTCACCTGGAAGCTGCAGTGGATGCCCCTGGTGTCGATCCTCGGCAATGGCAACGGCCTGTGGTCCCTGCTGATCGGCCTGGCATCGGGCCCCGTCGCCGCGTGGATCTACGCCTGGCGCGTGCGGCGGTCGGCGTGATCCGCCCGCGCCGGGTGGCCGCCATCGCTTGGAGAGACCTGCGGGGCGAGCTCAAGGGTCGCCAGGGCCTGTTCGTGCCTGCCGTGCTCGTCGCGCTGATGCTGCCCACCTCGATGTACAAGCCCGAGGTGAGCACGCCGGGCTTCATCGACGTGGTGGGCGAGGTGCCCGACGACGTGCTGGCCTTGCCGCGGATCCGCCGCCGGGAGACCGAGTACGCGAACCACTTCTCCACCCTGGACGACGGCACCCTGGAGGTCACCGGCATCAACCTCGACGAGGGCATCCGACGGGTCCTCGACGAGCAGCTACCCCAGGGGCGCGTCGAGGTGGCCTGGCGCCTCCCCGCCCGTCAAGCACCCCATCGAGGACTCCTGCTCGCCCTGCTCGCCGCCTCGTCGCTCACCGGGCCGGTGTCGTCGGCCATCGGCACGGAGCGCAGCCGCGGCACCCTCACTGCCCTGCTCACGGCCGCCGTCACCCGCGCCGAGATCGTGGTGGGCAAGTGGCTGGCGTGGGGTGGGTTCGGACTCGCGAGCACCCTGGCGTTCACCGCCGTGGCGCTGTGGCGCGACGTGGTCGACCCCGGGATGTGGCTGCTGTCGATGAGCACCGTTCCCCTGGCGCTCACCGCGTTCAGCCTGTGGGTGGTGCGCCGCGCCAGCGACGTGGTCGGCGCCACCGCCACGGCGCTGCGGCTCCAGCCGGCCGCCCTCATGGTCTCGGCCCTCACCGCATGGGTCCTCGGGGATGTGAACCCCGTCCTCGGGGCGCTGGTGCCCCTGGGCGGAGCACTGCTGTCCGCAGGCGACGTGTGGACCGAGTACACGACGCTCGCTCCGCTCCTCGCCACGGGCTCCACGCTCACGGCCTGCGCGTTCTTCTTGTTCGCCACCGCGCGCGACCTCGAGGAGCACGCCAGCAACCCGCCCCTGGCCGCAGGGTGGACCGGTGCCGCCGTCGCCGCTGGGGCGGGCGCGCTCGCTCTGTGGTCGCCCATCATCGGCCCCGAGCTGTGGCGCCAGGCTGGCAACCCCGGCCTCACCGAGCGCCTGTCCATCGATGTTGCGGCCCTCGGCGCGGCAGCGGCCCTCGGCGGGTGGGCCACGCTGCGCGCCCTGCAGCACCCGGGAGGCCCCCCCCTCGTCGACGTGCGGTCCCCGAGGCCGGCCACTTGGG
>ENA-OWNT01005579-OWNT01005579.1-seawater-metagenome-genome-assembly--contig:-NODE-5579-length-10309-cov-4.678557_pt1 | contig 10309 bp, 11 predicted proteins | sample MGYA00238136_ERZ651165 | MGnify/ENA primary metagenome ERZ651165 (study PRJEB26861, sample SAMN08777766) | seawater metagenome | isolation source: coastal seawater | place: USA: Florida | collected...
GTGCGTGTGGGTGCGCGGGACACTGTTCTCGCTGACCTCGAAGATAAAACAGACTGAAGAAGTGTCTGAAATTCGTTGCATTTTCTCTCACACATCTTCTATCCTTCACCCCGTACCACATCAACGACATGGCTGCGTACATCACCAAGCTCGCGAAGGCCGCCTTGGTCCTCGCCGCTTTCGCCGGATGCTCCCTTGCCCAGGACGAGGAGCTGACCCGCGACGAAGTCGTGGAGCGTATTGCGCGTGTTGAGGCTGCAATCGCCGAGCACCGCTCGAAAGGCGAAGACGACCACGTAGCTGGCGCGACAGGTGTGCTGGAGCAACTGCAGGAGGCCCTCCGTGAATTTGACGCCCAGAACGGCGGCGGCGGCGGCGGTGCACCTGGAGAAGAAGAAGATGTGTTCAGCATCCTGGATCAAGATCAGGATGGCCGCATCTCCCGCGAAGAGTTCGCCCAAGGTTTCGAGGAGGAGCCCGAAGGCCTCTGGGACCAAGAAGACAAGAACGGTGACGGATTCATCAGCTTTGATGAGTTCGGTGGACCCAAGGGTCAGCGCGGTGGCAACGGTGACGGTGGTGGTGACGGTAGGTTGTCCTGTCCTCGTTGTGCCGCACGTGAGCTCCATCCTTAACCGTTGTTTGTGCTCGTGTGTGCAGATGGCGTCGCCCCCACGGAAGTGTTCTACATGATGGACACTGACGGCGACAACCGCATCTCACGGGAGGAATTCGACACTCACTTCGAAAACCTCGGAGTGGAGCCCAACGACGCCCTCTTCAAGCGTGACGACCAGAACCAAAACGGTTTCATCGAGTTCGAAGAATTCGGCGGAAACAAGGCCGGCGGTCCCGGAAACTTGTTCGCCCAACTCGACACCAACAATGACCTTCGTTTGAGCAAAGAGGAGTTCACTGTTGAGTGGCACACGGTAAGCACTCGGTTTTGAAGTGTCGCGCGCTCATTGCTCCAGCACGCTGACATCCGCTCCCTACACATCCACTCGCAGGCTCCCGTTGAGCTTTTCGACAATGATGACAAGGATGGTGACGGCTTCGTGTCGTTTGAAGAATTTGGTGGACCCAAGGGACAAGGTATGTCGAAAACTAACGCCTCGCATGTTCATGCTGTCCTCTCACGTCCTCGGATTGCGTTTCCGTTGCCACTTCAACTGCTGTCAACTTCCTCTCCACTTCCGCTGTCTCTGCCACTTCCATTTGCACTTCCACTTCACTTCCACTTCCACTTCCACTCCGCGTCTACGTTCATGCGATCGCACCCACTCACCCTTCCTCTGGCAAGGTCCGCCACGAGGTAGCGGTGGTGGCCGTGCTCCTCCTCGCCGTCGTGGTATGCTGCACAGTCCTCATTGCAGTCGTCCCTCCCAACCACACTACCAACTCTTCTGGTGCAAATGTTCTAATCGTTGTTCTGTGCCTTGTGGTGGTGTTGTGCAGATGAGGGTGGCGCAGGAGCTGGTAACGGTGGTAACGGTGCCGGCGGTGAACAAAATATGTTCGCAATCCTTGATGCTGACCAAGACGGCCGCATTTCTCAGGAAGAGTTTAACGTAGAGTGGCACCAGCCTCCGGAAGGCCTGTGGGACCAAGAAGACCGCAACGGGGATGGTTTCATCTCTTACGATGAGTTCTCCGGCCCAAAAGGGCAGGATGGCCCACCGCCGTCCAATGAACCTGTCGGTGAAGACGAGGACATCTTCTCCGTCCTCGACCAGGACCAGGATGGCCGAATCAATCGTGAGGAGTTTGTTGCCGGTTTTGACGGCCCCGAAAACGAGCCCGAGGGACTTTGGGAACAGGAGGATGCCAACGGTGACGGCTTCATCTCGTGGGAGGAGTTCGGCGGACCCAAGGGCCCGGCCCCTAAGGAGCTGTAAGCGTCGTGGTTCCTGCGTGGTAGCAAATCCGAACCTTCGACGAGATGGACTATGAGCGACCATGAGTTGGTGTTTGGATTCAAATAATAGCTAAAATTGTCTCAAAGAGATGAACTTGGTTGCACACACCACCTGTTTGAATACACAACAAACATGCCTTGCCACTTTCCGCACAGGTCGGAGAAAAATTGTCACAATGCGAAATGCACGTGATAAAAAAACAACTTGTGGAAAAGTGGTTTTGAGTATCTATATCGCGAGTAAAAAAGTTAAATGGCAGTTGTCGTCACCTCGCGCCAGCTCGAGGATCCAGACACCAACATACATATATAAAGCAAATCATCGGTGTTGTCGGTGTTGAGATAGAAGTCGCCACGGTTAGCAGCCGTGCAAGCAGGCCGATCTCCGTCGTTCTGTGGTTGCATGCCAAGAGTTGTGCCACGAATGTCACCAGTCGTGCTAAGTGTTCCATTGCCATCAATCGCGAATATCTCAGTCGAGTCTCCGACTCCACGCAGAAAGTCAATGTCGTCGGCCCCAGACGCAAGCTCGTGCGTGAGTTTCAGCACAGCAGAATTCGAAAACGAGGTCGATGTGGCGCTGACCGTCAAAGGCGCAGTGGACGTCAAATCACTGGTTACGGATGCAAGTCCAGCAACCGTCAGTGCCTCTCCGGATGTGGCATTGAGTTGGCATCCTCCGTCGAGTACGGCGAAGCCTCCGTCAACCGTGGCACCCCCAGCGTCGACCACCAGTCCACCAGCAGATACTTCCAGCCCTCCAGCGTCGACTAACAAGCCACCAGTATGCACGGTGACGACTCCATCACCAGCGATCTCAAACACTGCTCCGTCGCTATTGGACACCTCAACTAACTTCACCGTATTCGTATTTTCTGTCGTCGACGCTGCAGTGAAGACGGAGCCTGTGTAGCCAGCCACTGTGCTGCTCACATCCAGCACCGTGTTGGTCGTTGACGCATCTTCGATAAGCGTGAGACTGCGCATTGCACCGTCACCACTGACATCCAGATCGGTGTCCACGCTGAGTTCGGTGAGAACTACCACACAACACAACAGTGATAAAGAATTACACTCAGAGTGTTCAAATTCGACAAATATGACATGCGATGCACAAACCAGTCAGGTACTCCACATTGATGTCAGAAGCTGTGACGAGTCCGTCTCCGCGAACTGAGAATTTAGAGTTGCTCAAGGAATCATACAAGTTCAGGAAATTGAAAGTTTCCGGTGAACCAGTGTTAGCGACTGTCACCGTGAGAGCATCCCCGCCGTAACTGGACGAGTTCGCTGTTACAGCTAGAACGTCTGCACTCGCATCCGTGAAAGCCACAGACGTCGCGGAATCGGACACGGTGAGACCCCCGTCGGTGATTGAGATACCGTCAACGGAGAGTGAAGGCACAGTGAAGCTATTGGCCACAACCACAGAGCCTTCTCCGTCTACGCTGAACACCTGCGTGCCATCACCATCTGTGGCCGTGATGAAATTAAAATCTGATCCACCGCTTTTGTACGACTTCAGTTCCAGCACATCACCGGTGTACGCCAGTGATTTCGACTCAAGCGTCAGTACTGGATCCGATGCACCAGATGCGATCACCTCGAGCAAAGACCCGCACGCAACTCCGGTGAACCCGTCAAAGCAATCACAAATTCCATCGGAAAAATCGCACACTCCAGAATTCCCGCAGTACGCATACTCGTAAATGTCGTCGTCAGGGTTCACCGTGGTCACATTGCATTGCCCAGGGTCCGCTCCATCGGTTTCAAGTCGTTCGACGTTGCAGAAGAAGTCGCTGTCGGTCACGTCCCCGTCGTGGTAGAATAGGTTGTTTTGCTTCGGCTGTGACGGGTATTCTTGCAGCTCAATCAGATACGTGGCTCCACCCCCGGCGCCGGCCGTGGTGGCGCAGGTTGCTAAGTTGATGTTGTCGAATTGATCGATGATGTCTGCATCGCAGTCAACGCCGTCCTGATTGCCGTCGAATGTCACTTTGTACTTGCCAAAATGAAGAGTGATTGTTCCGCTTAACGTGTCTGCGGGGTTGGCTGGCTGGATGTTAACTTCGATTTGACGATAGGTTTGATTGGTGGTTTTGTAGTCATCACCCTTGGGACACATTCTCAGAGAGCAGTCGTACCCTGTGTATCCGTCGTCGCAATAACACATTTGCAAAACGGACGCTTCCCAATTGGTGTAGGTGATCCCGGCATGAGCTTCCGCCAGGTCAGCGATCGATTTGCAGTAGCCATGTCCACTGCAGTCGCATGCGGTTCGCTGGCAGGCGTTGCCTTCGAATCCATCAAAACATTTGCACTCGCCGGTGGCACGGTTGCATGTACCAGCATTGGAGCACTCGGCGTCTGCGTGCGCCACGTTGTCGGCCGTGGCCTTGTCAAACCACGCAGTGCCATAAGGGCAAGTTCTCTGCGAGCAATCCGCTGAATAGTCCCAGTTCGTAAAGCAGGTACAAGTGCTATCACTCCCACAGGTGCCGTGTGACGAGCAAATGCGCTTTTCAGAGTCGGTAGGGCAAGTCGATATACTTGCGACGCGAACAGTTACGAAACATAAAAGAGTTGCCGTGATACAGACCCGGCGCAACAGGTCTATGACAGCCATTTTTGCTGGACAGCTCACTGCAGCCACTGGCACTGCTTACATATCGCCTAGTACTCTCCGGGAGCAAAGTTCGGAGCGCAAATGGAACTATTTAGTGATGTTGACAATGTGTTCGACCATAAAATAGTACCACGACGCCGTAACAAGAGGAGAGACCGGATCCGACACGTTCGCAGAGACTGCCCACCTCGTCGCGTTTCAGTTCGTCGTGCAGAAGATGCATGCACACTCCGTTCATTCATTCATCACACCCACAACCACATAACCACCACCACAGTTTCTCCACCACCACGTGCAAGATAATTCAATTGCAAAACCATACTCTCCACGTCACAGTCAACCTTGGACAGACACACCACGCACGAACTAACAAACGAACTGCCTGACCGACCGACCACCCAGCAAACGAACAAAGCGACCATCCATCAACGACGGAGAAGAAGAAGAAACGCTTCGATGCTTTTGACGATCGATACGAACGAACGAACAAACGAACGAACGAACGATTCCAACGGAACCAAAGAAGACAGTCGCCTACTCACTCACTCACCCCACTCACAGCCCAGAGCTCAGAGCCCCCCGCACGCACTGACATAAAACTTGTCACTTTCTGTCACTCTCCAACTTTTCGTCTTTTCCCAATTCATTCCGTCCCCACTTTCCTCGTTGATCTCTCACATCCAACACAACCCAAACCCATTCGAAAGAACAAATTACACAACTATGCAACTTCCTGACAAGGTTCACCGACCACCACTCGCCTGACTGGCTGGCTGATCGTGAACCCGGCGCCGCCAATTCTATACAGGCTTACTCACTCCCACTCTCACAACGACTTCCAAAACTCCAAAACTCAAAACTCAAAACTCCAAAACCGCCAAAACCGTCTACGCGCCTCACTCCCTCCCTCCCAGCCCCTCAATTCATTCACAACTTAACTGCAATAACGCCCATATTGTCAACTTTGTTAGGTCCAAATTCACCACAACGCACTACACGCAATACGACTAACATCGTTTGAACGAACCGAAGTGGAGGGTAACGCTGTGAAGCAACGTTTTGTGGGGGCTGGAATACAACGCACTGAAAACAAATCGACTAGTCCTCTGCCCGCGTGGCTGCGGGAGGAGTTGCACGGTAACGCATGTAAAACGTGTTCTTGAGAGCTATGCGTACCAACGCACGCGAACCATAACGGCTGCACGTGACATCAGGTGCTATGGTAACGCCATGGAACAGGATTTGTGAGGCTATTTCAGCGAAGATGGCGCTATATACACAATGAGTAAGATACCGGCAGTGAGTGACTGTGAGTGAGCGTCGGTGGTTGACTGAAATGACTGACTGACTGACTGTGTGTGTGTGGGCGGACTTTGACCGTTGACTCCGATGAACCTCAGCGCTCGTCGTCGTCGTTGTCGTTGTCGTTGCGTCGTCGTCGTCGTTGTCGTTTTCATCGTCGTCGTCGTCGTTGTCGTTGTCGCCGTCGCCGCCGCCACCGCCACCGTAGTCGCAGTCGTAGTCGTTGTGTCGTCGTCGTCGTCATCGTTGTAGGCGTTGGCGTAGTCTTAGTCGTAGTCGTCGCCACCGCGCTACTCGTCGTCGTAGTCATCGCAATCGTAGTCATTGGCGTCGCACTCATCGGTGTCGTAGTCTTCGTCATCTTGCCCGCTTGACTTGACTTGACTCGGTTTAAACACGGGTTGAAGGATGGATTCAGTTACAGCTGGGCTCGGCTCGGCTTGGCACACCTTCACTCTGCTTGTAATTACTTGGTTTGCCGATTAGTGCCGTTGGTTTGTGGTATGTTGCCTGCGCTGCATGTTAGCGTCTCCGTGAACACGCAGCTCAACAATACATAATACGTCAGGTGGTATCTGTGCGCACCGAAAGAAAAGGAGAGCGGTATTTTTTTTGGTGGGCTCGGCTCTACTTCTTTGTACTTCTGTAGGGCCATTTGTCTCCACGGCTGGGTGGTGTCACACCATCACAGTGCCATAACACTTTCACGAGTACCCTGGCTAGCAGGCCGCTCGGAGCAGACAACGAACGATTACTCGCACCGTCGTCGCCATGGACTTTTCCAGCTTCGACACGTCCTTCAGTGGCATTGGATCATTTAGAAACGCTGCACACTCGTTTTCCGCAAAGTCGTCATCGGTGGCTCGTTCAGCCAATGCCTCGTTGCCGTACACCCAGCCGAAACTGGCTCAACCGCCGCGTTTCTACGAGCAGTACGCGCTGTCAAGCGCCTCGTCGAGCCCAGGTGCCAGGTTTGATCTAGACCCCCCTGCACACAGCAGATACAGCCGCGGAACACCGCACGATGCCGACGACTCCATCACTGTTGGCACTCTTGCCTCTGTATCCCCGCTGGACCAGCATCACCTGTCATTGGCGGATGGTGTCGGGGGCGATGCTGGACCGGGAATCGACCCTGGACTTGGGCCTCCCATTAGTCGAGACGAACAGCTCAGGCTTATTGAGGAGATCAAGGCTGACCTTGACACCGGAAACGGCACTTTCGTTGACAGATTTTTCGGTGACGTGGGCATCGCGGAGCTCGCAAAGTTGATGAAAGACAACACGAGTGTCAAGGCTCTAGACCTTCGCGGCAACAGGATCGGGGCCATCGGCGCTGTGGCGCTCGCCAAAATGCTCAAAGAAAACAGTTCTTTAGAGGCACTCTGTGTTGAGTGGAACTCGTTGGGAAGCGACGTCGGATCATTCGAGGCTCTAGCCGCTGCGATCGGGGAGAGTGCCTCCTTGCGCACAGTTGATCTGCGCAACAATCGGTTGTCCGATCAATGTGCTTTGGCTCTGTTCCGTGCCCTGAAATTCAATACTTCTATCCACACCGTTGATCTGCGATGGAATAACATCACACATGTCCTTGTGAGTACCATCATCGACACTCTGCGCCACAACCAAACAATCGATACACTGCAGCTTTCCGGAAACGCGCTGCAGACGGCATCGCTGGACCGTATCAATGCAGCTCTTGCACGTGGCAGCAACGCCAATGACACCTCTCCCGCGCCCTCCACGCCGGCAAAGCGCGTGGGGCGGGAATTGCTGGAGACCGGCACTCCCATTTCGCCGCTGCCTGGACCTCGGTCCGCGCAGCAGCGAAACTTTGACAGCAGTATGTCCAATGTCGACAAAACACTGGACGAGCAAGATCGACGGCTGGCCAGTGCTGGCGGGGAACCCAGAAGTTTGCCAAACCCTGAAATTGAGGCCGCTAAGAAGCAGATAGACGCAGAACTTCAGGAAAAGGCGGACGCTATGGTTGTGGAGAATGCCAAGTTTATGGCACGTCAACAGGTCCAGTCGTTGGAACTCAACAACAGACAGCTGCAACAGGAGCTTTCTGCAGCACAAGAGCAAAAGCATAAGGTGTGTGTATGATCCCTTGCGTCCAATGACGTTTTGACGTAACTGCTGCTGGAGTCGCGTCGCGATGAGTACGCTTTTAACTTTGTCACCTTGCCGGCAACTGCCACTAGGCCGAGGCCCGTTTGAACGCTACCAACGAGAATTTCACAGAATTGCAGCTGAAGTCACAGGCTGCAGATTTGGAGGCGAAATCAAGGATCGCGGAACTCGAAAGTGCAGTTCGAGACCTCACGGCGCAGGTATGAATATTTATTTCTTCCAAGCTCGAAGTCCTCAAACATGTTCTCTCGGGTGACGAACGTGCTCCTTTCTTGAATTTCAGGTCAGCTCCGTGAGGGCAGAAAATGACATGCTCAAGCGACGCACGATAGATCTTGAGACGGAGCAGGTGAACTCAAAAGTTGTAAAATTGAAGCGCGAACTTCAGTTTTGACACCGTTGCCAACATTGGTGTGCATTCACGTAGACCGACAAGCAAAAGAAGTTCGCAGACTCCCTGTCGACCATGCAGTCAGAACATGCGCGCCAGATGCACATGGTGTGTTTCTTTCTCAGTGTTCAATGTGGTGGTGCGCCGCTTCACTGATGATGTATTCATGTCGACTCAAGGCGTCAACGAACCACTTGAAGCAAATGAAAGACGCCGACGAGCGGCATTTCAAAGAACTACAGCAGATCAAACTGTCTCATCAGAGCGATGTGGCGATTGGGCAGAAGGAACGGCGGCAGGAGGTTCGATCGTTCTGTGTGTCGCGAAATCCGTCGACGTCGGCCCTCACGCCATTCCGTGTGTGTCCAGGTATCCTCGCTGCAAAAACGTCTCCAGGAGACTAACACGGAGAACGATAAGCTGCGCGCGAAGCTGAAAGCCTTGAACGAAGAGCTATCGGCTACAAAGGACGAGGTATGAGATCGCTGCAAACGACGCATTGCTGCGAAAGTGAGTCAACGATGCATTGTGTGATCGTTCGCGGTGCAGGCGGATGCAAATCTTCGCAATGAAACTCAAAAAGCGAACGCAAGATTCGCGTCCCATGCCAGAGTAGCAGAAGAAAAGCTTCGGGAGCTGTCCAAAAGATACGACCAAATGGAGAGTCGTCTACAGGTGTGGCGCCTCGTCATTTGAACTTGCTGCATACTTTCTGTAATGCAGACGGTTGGTGACGAGAGTTGAATCAACTGTTGTGTGTATGCTATGCCGTTTACAGAATGAGTTGCGCGATGCCAAGCAAGTAGCGGCCACCGAAGTTGCCCAGCATCAAGGTATCAATCGCAAGCTCGAGCAGGTGTGTTTGGTGCCGGTGGCTTTATCTCGTTTGATACAGAGTGTTTTAACACGGTGTGCTGCTTTGCCAATGTTGTCAGGAACTCGCATCGGCTAACGCAGCTCGCAACTCTGCGGAGTCATGCCTGGTCTCAACAAATGCCACGGTACGCCACTGCTGCATAGTTGGATCGTGACGTTGTGGTTAAGTATGCTTGTTGACGCTGTGTATTTGCTTGTTTCAGCTTGCAACAACGAAGGCCGAGCTGGCTGAGGTCGAGCGGAAGTTTGCCCAACTGACTGCCGAACACGACAATGCTAGCAAACAGTACGTTGTTGTCAATAAGTGCGGAACACAGACGCAGTGGTCCGAATTAATTGCGCCGCTGTGTTTTTCAGGCACGAGCTCGATCGAAAGGATTGGAGTCGACAGTCCCAGCTAAATGCCACAACTATTCAGTCGCTCGAGACAGAACTTGCGAACATGCAAGCTTCGCATAGCCAGCAGTTGTCGCGGATGAGAGAGACGTTGCAACATACAGTCAGCCGCATGTTTGGCGATTAAACTTTTCCACTTTTCCACTTTTCCATTCAATGACGAACCCAGTGTCGTACTTCATCCACGACGCTGCCAATGCCTTACGTCCCTCGTTGCAGCACTACGCACTGCAACGTATTCGAATGCAACTCAATAAACGTGTCCATACGCCTGGTGTGTCGCTGTATAATCCTACTGTGGTGATGTATGCAACATACTTCTTCGCTCGGGCAACATTACAACGATCGCAGACAGCACCAGAATGCAACGAACCAACAATGAAAGGAAAGAGAGGATTGATTCGTGGTTCGTGGTTCGTGGTTCGTGGTGTTGCCGTCCAATCAATCGTTGTTGACCCCAACTACCAACCTGTACATGCACAGTCGCCGCTGCCGTCGTTCGCCGCTGCCGTCGTTCGTCGTCGTCGTCGTCGTCGTCGTCGTCGTCGCTGTCGTCGTTCGTCGTATCGTCGTCGTCGTTACCGTGTCCATCGCCGCTGCCGTCGTCGTCCTTACCGTTGTAGTGGTGGCACAATGTGGCGACATTGTCTTGTGGCCATTCTTT
>ENA-OWNT01005580-OWNT01005580.1-seawater-metagenome-genome-assembly--contig:-NODE-5580-length-10305-cov-6.419535_pt1 | contig 10305 bp, 8 predicted proteins | sample MGYA00238136_ERZ651165 | MGnify/ENA primary metagenome ERZ651165 (study PRJEB26861, sample SAMN08777766) | seawater metagenome | isolation source: coastal seawater | place: USA: Florida | collected...
GACCTGTTCAGTGTCCTCCAGTCTAACAGATGACACTTATTCTTAAGATACAAGGGTAGCGCTTCTGCGCGTCCGGGTTTTTTGCACTTTACCAACCACATATACCCGCACTTGTAAGGATGGCGTACACGACACCCCGCTCTTTTTTGTCGTGTCCTCCCTGTCTTCGGTGGTGAAAATTAAGGTTTGTAAACTAAACTATAATCCAACACAAATCGCCATTTTTACAGAAAAATCTCCCTGTTATTCCCTGTTTAACAGGCAAATTTTCATAACCCGGCACAAACCATAACATGTAACAATCTGGCAGGCATTTCAGACTTATGCCACATCCCTGATAATTTGTAATGCCGCCTCAAGTGTAGTTGCCACTTCCAGATTTTTACCAAATCCGAAACGTTCAAAACCTTTGATCGAAGCCTGCAATACCTTTTGTTCGGTGACAATAATCGTTTTGAGAGTGTTCTTCACGGAAGCCTCACGGTTGTCGCCATCCCGGGTTCTCATGCCGATACCGGTGCCTACAAACAGGTCATTCAATGAAATGTCATATGCTGACATATCCATAATAATGTATATCGGTGTCTCTTCCACACTGATTCTACGCCGCATTTCTGTAATAACAGATTCTAATTCGGTGGACGCATCAAAATCTGCATTGAAAGTCGTAACCATTGCTGGATAATCTTCCAGACGTTCAAGTTTGTAAGACATAGAAAATCCTCATAAGCTATTTGTAATGATGGTCTTTCTATTTTTTATTGTAGCATAAATTATGACCATGCTCTAATAAGAAAATTCTGCCAGTTCCGATACATGATGCTTTTGATGTCATCGTCACTGTAACCGCGTTTTTCCAGCAGGGCAGGGATTTTCTGTAAATCAACGATGGTGTCTAAATCATATGGGGATTGTTCACGTCCGAAGCCACCATCTAAGTCACTGCCGATTGCCGCATGATTGCTGTTCCCTGCTAACTGGCAAACATAGTCAATGTGTTCAACAACTGTTTCTATCGTCACGTCTTTGTTGCTCTTTCCACGCAAAAAACCGGGTTGCAACATCCATATATCAAAAGCCGCACCGATAACCCCGTCCCGTTCGATAATCAGCTTAAGTTGTTCATCACTGAATTGCCGTTGATGCGGAACAAGCGCCCGACAATTATTGTGACTCGCCAGCACCATGCCCTGATAGTGGTCAATTGCCTGCCAGAACGCTTCGTCGGAGAAATGGGTTAAATCCAGTAACATGCCTGTCCGTGACATTTCTTTCAGGAGGGGAATGCCGATCTCAGTTAATCCGCTTTGTGTGCCTGTTCCTCCAGCATAACGCCCGGGTCCATAATGTGTCGGACCCAGCAAACGCAATCCAGCATCCCACCATGATTCCAATTGTTGTGGATTGAGAATCGGGTCTGCGCCTTCCATGCTAATGATAAATCCTAACAGGGGAGTCTGTGAGTCATCTTCACCATTTGCTTCCCATGCTTCCCATTCTTGAATGTGATTTTTCAGAGACTCAGCATCGGTGATAATGCGAATGTGTCCCTCTTGCTCTAAGGCTCGATAATAGGCGAGTTGTCCCTGTGCGATAGCATATGCCTGTACAGGAGTCGGATAGTCGATGTGGTCCGCACGATGTCCGGTTGAGCGTGCCAGCAAAGTCACGATGCTGATGGCGATACGCCCCCGTTTCATTTCTGGTAGCGCGACTGTATTCTGTGCCCGACCTGCGCCGGACATGCCAACTTCTGTGGTGCGAATGGTGTAAACAGAATCCAGCAGATTACGATTCCACTGTAAGGCGTTCCATGCTAAATCTAAATGCGCGTCAAAAATCAGCATAAAATCACCAGACCAATCCGCGTGCGGCAACATCATAAATTGTTTCAATAGCCTCACCACGAACACCATAGACCTGATTGTGTAAATTGGTCACAACACAGGTATGCACAGGAAGAATATGCAGAATATCGCCGACCTGCGGCATGGTCTCACATTCAGTGAAATCGACATAAGCATGTTCTTCATTGAGTTGATAAATCCGGGCTTCGGGTGCTTCCAGGATATAGCCATATTGACCATCAATGTTATCCGAGGACAGTGTTTTACTCCCGCTATCTAAAATGACACGGTCAGCATCATTGGCACTGATAACACTTGCACGGACACGCATCGCGCAATCGTCTATCGTTGCCCATCCGAGCGTGACACTACGCCAATCATAGAAAATGTACGTTCCCATGCGGACTTCATCCAGTTCAGTATGCGCTAAGGGGTCATGAATCGCACCACTTCCGCCACCGCTCACAAATGGAATTTCTATCCCGGCATCAGCAAATTTTGCGCGACATTGCCGTATGATTTGGCTGCTTTCTGCTGAACAGGGATAAACCGCAACCCCTTGAAATTCAAAGCAATCTTCATTGCTGAGGATGAATTTTGCCAGTTCGAGCGCTCCGTCAATATCAATACCTGTGCGTCTACGGGGTGTAACGAGGTCAACCAGCACAGCAATTTTTGCTCCCACAGACCGTAATGCTTCGACCAATCCCTCTGCAACGGCAATGCTATCTATCGTCATGCTAATCTGACAACGTTTCGCCAGTTCAGCCAATCGTGCAGTTTTTCGTTTGCCGATGATGTTATACGGGATTTGAATATCGCTGAATCCAGCATCAGCAAAAACTTCAGCTTCACTGACTTTCTGACAGGCGATTCCCTGTGCGCCAGCATTGACCTGCATTTGTGCGAATAGCGGCATTTTGTGTGTTTTGATATGTGGACGCAAGCGTAAATTTAGCTCATTACAGCGTTCTTGAATCCGTGTGATATTGCTTTCGACAATGTCGAGGTCAATTAAAACCGAGGGTGTTTCAAGCTCATCTATGTGTGTGAACGTATCTGTCATGGAATTCCTTCTTTAAGCATCAAAAAATGTAGGGGCAGACCGCCGGTCTGCCCCTACAGAGGATACAAATTTTTGAATTGATTTACCAGGCGTATGCTTTCGGTGCTTCACCACCCGGACCGGGGAAGATTTCATCTAATTTTGCGAGGGTATCTTCATCGAGCTTGATTTCTGTCGCACGAACCGCACTTTCGAGTTGTTCCATTGTGCGGGGACCGATAATTGGTGCAGTCACGACCGGATTATGCAGTAACCATGAGATAGCAACTTCTCCCGGTGGATGACCAATTTCGCGGCAGAGGTCTTCGTAAGCCTGTAACTTTTCGCGATTAGCTTCGACTGTCTTGACAAAATCATCGCTACCACGACGACCGGATTCGAATTTTTCGAGTGCGCCACCGAGTAAACCACCGCCGAGAGGACTCCAGGGAATCAGCCCGAGACCATAATGACGGCAGGCGGGAATGACTTCGAGTTCAATCGTGCGATTATCAAGGTGATAGATACTCTGTTCACTGACGAGACCCATCAGATGACGTTTATCGGCTTCCTGACAGGCGGTTGCAATGTCCCATCCAGCAAAGTTACTTGAGCCGACATAGACAATTTTCCCCTGTTTTGCCAGATTATCGAATGCTTGCCAGGTCTCATCCCAGGGGCAATCACGGTCAATGTGGTGCATCTGGTAGAGGTCAATCCAGTCAGTCTGTAAACGTTGGAGACTGCCTTCACAGTGTTTGCGAATTTTGTATGCCGAGAGACTGCGATTATCGGTATTTACTTCGCGAATGTTCTCGCGGCGTTCTACCGGGTTAAAGACTTTTGTCGCGAGGACAACCGCATCACGGCGACGTTTATCTTCTGCCAGCCAGTTCCCGATAATTTCTTCCGTGCGTCCATGCTGGTCTCCCCAGCCATAGACATCGGCAGTATCGAAGAAATTGATTCCGAGTTCCAGTGCGCGGTTCATGATCGCAAACGCATCTTCTTCCGACGTTTGCCAGCCAAAGTTCATTGTCCCGAGACAGAGATTACTGACCAGAACACCATGTTTACCTAATCTTTTATGTTCAACTGCCATGCTTTGTTTTGCCTTCCTGAAAGAATTTTCGTAAAAATTTCACGCATAACGATATTAGTGAACTTTGCTGCATTCAGCAAGTAGACCAACAAAATCCAAAAATGGTGAATTTTGCACTAAAAATAGCACTCAAAATTGGTCAAAGCAATTTTTGTATGAATGTAGAAAATGTGTTATAAATACTCATATATTGAGAATGAATTCTCTAAATATGAGAAAATTGGTTAATTTTACTAAAAAATGGCTACAACTTCTGCACATAAAGTCCTGGAAATCCTGTTATGTTTCGGCGTTGATACCCCTCAGCGTACAGTTGAAGAACTCGAACATCTGACAGGAATGCCAACCAGCACCGTTTATCGCTATATCAAAGTGCTGGTTGAAAAAGGCTTCCTCGAAAAATCAGAGGGCAGCAGTTATCGTCTCGGCTTACGGTTTTTCGAAATGAGCAGGGCAGCACGCAATTCAAACCGTGATTTACGCCTGAGCGCTTTGCCCGGTATGAAACGCATCGCAGACAAAATTATTGAAACGGTCTCCTTGATGCGAATCTTTAATAAACATGCGGTTTGCGTCGAGAGTATTGAAGGGCAACAGGTTGTGCGGGTCACGATTGAGCAGGGTCGAATGCAACCCTTATATGCCGGAGCTTCATCCAAAATATTACTCTCATCACTGGATGAAGATGACTGGGATAGCTATCTACCGGATGAATTAGAAGCACTGACATCCGTAACGATTACCGATAAAGTGGCTTATTTTGAAGAATTACGCCATGTTCGCAAAATTGGATACGCCACATCAGATGGCGAAATTGATGATGGCGGACGTGCGATTGCAGTCCCGGTAAAAAATCAACAGGGCAAAACAGTGGCAGCCCTCAGTATCGAAGGTCCTTATTTCCGCATGACCGATAATGTCATGGACACTTATCTAAAATATCTGCAAGAGGAAGCACAGCAGATACGCCACAACCTGAGTTAAGGTTACACTGCGCTGTCCGTAATTTAGCGGACTCGCTCACCGTAACATCCTTTGTATATGTATGTTGTTACATAGGAGGACATACGTTTTGAAAAGATTGTTTTATTTGTCCGTAGTAACTGCAATCCTCGCACTCGCGTTCTGGAGCGTTGCTTCAGCACAGGATGAGATGGAACCACAATCCGGTGGTACGCTACAGGTCGCATTCCAGAATGACTGGGAAAGCCTCGATCCGCATGTCACGAGTTCTTATTCCAGTTTACAGATTCTGAATAACGTTCTCGAAACACTGACAACTTTTGATGATGATTTGAATCTCGTTCCTTCACTTGCGACCGATTGGTCACAATCTGAAGATGGCTTAACCTGGACATTCAATCTGCGCGAAGGCGTGATGTTCAGTAATGGTCGTGAAATGACAGCAGAAGATGTTGTATTCACCTATGAACGCTTCCTTGATCCTGAAGGTGGTTTTAGTGGTAGTAGCGGCAATATCGGTCCCGAAGGTACAGTCATTACAGCAGTTGATACCTATACTGTAACTATCACAACACCTGATCCTGTTGGTGTTGAACCGATTCTGCTCGGTCTGAACAAAGCAACCGGTATCATTGCTTCCGAAAGTGTTGAAGAAGACGGTTCAATCCAGATTCCTATCGGTACAGGTCCCTTCATGATTGCTGAAGTTGATGGCACAAGCAGCATCACGCTTGAAGCTAATCCTAACTACTGGCAAGAAGGTCTGCCATATCTTGATGCAATTGTCATCACACCGATGCCCGATGATATTGTACGTGAAACAGCATTACAGGGTGGCGAAGTTGATTGGGTTCTTGCTATTGCACCACAGAGCTATGATGCACTCGTAGCAGATGACTCCATCGTTGTTGATACAGCGCCACAGTTGTCATATGACTACATCGGTTTCAACCTGATGCGTGAGCCGTTCAGTGATGTTCGTGTTCGCCAGGCGATTTCTTACGCGATTGACCGTCAGCAAATCTGTGATGCGGCTTACTTCGGTTTATGTGATCCGGTACAGGGTCCGGTCGGTACAGGTAGCCCCTGGTACTTCGATTATGCTCCTTATGGCGACGGTCCTGACCTCGAAACCGCACAGGCACTTCTCGAAGAAGCTGGCTATGGTGATGGCTTTGAAATGGAATGGTTGCCGAATTCACAGGTTGGTGAAACCGTGCGTGCAGCAGAAGTTTTGACTGCACAACTCAGCCAGATTGGCATCACCTCGACCATCAATGCGCCGGAATGGGCTGAATGGCTCGAACTTGAAGGCAACTTCATGTATGACGCCTATATTTGTAGCTGGAATGGTTTGATTGATGCTGATCAGTATTACTATCTGCAACATCACACCGGTCTGGTCTTCAACTTCACAGGCTACAGCAACGCTGACTTCGATGCGCTGGTTAACGAAGGTCGCAGCACCGATGACTTCGATACCCGTTACGCAATCTACGAACAGGCAAATCAAATTCTGGTAGACGACGCACCTTACGTCTATATGTATAACAAACAGGAAATCCGTGCTTACGCATCCAATGTACACGGCTTTGTCGTCCGTCCTGACCAGGCAAACAACTTCTGGACAGTCTGGTTGAGCGACGAATAAACGTTAAAACGTAACACATGAACATAGGGGCATGGTGCGCCATGCCCCCGCAACCATCACCTGGCAACAAAAAGGCATTTTTCTATGAATTATTCTTACCTGTTACAACGTATTGCCTTAGCTATTCTGGTTATCTGGGGCGTGTCTATCGCTGTATTTGCTATTGTCCAGCTTGTCCCCGGCGACCCCGCACGGGTAGTTCTCGGGGTGCAGGCAGACGCTGAACGGGTTGAAGCAATGCGCGAACGTATGGGCTTAAATCGTCCGGTGCTGGAACAATACACTGATTGGTTTACAGGGGTTCTACGTGGCGATTTCGGCAATAGTTTGATTACCGCACAACCTGTCGCACCACAATTATGGAATCGTTTTGTGCCGACATTGCAACTGGCAATTGCCTCATTAATTATCGGGTTATTGATTGCCTTTCCTCTGGGAATTATCTCGGCACTCTATCCACGAAGTGCGATAGATGTCATCGCCTCAATCATCAGCCAGGTCGGGGTTTCGATACCGGATTTCTGGTTGGGGATTATGCTGGTGATATTATTTTCTCTAACTCTCGGGTGGTTGCCCCCGGGTGGATATACACCGATCAATGAAAATCCACTGGATTGGCTTTCCCATATTATTTTACCGGCTCTGACAGCCGGGCTGATTAGTGGTTCGATTCAAACGCGCTTTATCCGTAGTGCGATGTTAGAAGTACTCAACGAAAATTATATTCGTACCGCCCATGCCAAAGGCTTAGACCGCCTGACAGTGTTACGTCGTCATGCTTTACAAAATGCGATGATAACCATCATCACGATTATCGGTTTACAGATGACAGCTTTATTCAGTGCAGTTGTGGTCGTAGAAATTGTGTTTGCCTTCCCCGGACTGGGTAAATTATCTCTGGATGCCGTTCTGGATAGAGATTATCCGATGTTACAGGGAACAGTTCTGGTTATGGCAACCATTGTAACGGTTATCAATCTGGTGGTTGATATGCTCTATTTCTTCTTAGACCCGCGCATCGAGTACGCTTAAGGAGGCATGACATGACAGAAACAACACACTCCGGCGAAATTGCAAAACTAAAAGAACATGTCAAACCCGATGGTATCTGGATAGGGGTCTATCGTCGTTTTATCCGGCATCCAATTGGTATGATAGGATTTTTCCTCGTTGCTGTCCTCATTTTTGTAGGAATTTTCGGGAAACAACTCGCGCCCTATGATCCCAATCTCGATATGGATTTCGCGGCACGTTTTTCGGGTCCGACAATCGAACATCCTCTCGGGACAGATAACAATGGACGTGATACACTGAGTCGTATTCTTTACGGGGCGGAAGTCTCGCTGAAAGTTGCGATTATCGCGGTGACTCTGGCGACAATTATCGGTACACCGCTCGGGATGATTGCGGGATATGGTCCCCGCGTGGTTGATGAAGTCATCATGCGTTTTATGGATGTGTTATTTGCCTTTCCTGCAATATTGCTGGCGATAGCGGTGCTGGCGATATTAGGGAGAGGGGTCGAAAATGCCATGATTGCGATAGGTATTGTTTATATTCCGATTTTTGCCCGGATTGCACGTGGTGAAGTATTATCGGTAAAAAATGAAGAATTTGTGGAAGTTGCCCGCGCATTGGGGGCAAGTGATGCGGGGATTCTCATCCGGCATATTTTACCAAACATCCTCGCACCAATTATTGTGGAAATATCTTTGAGTCTGTCTTTTGCGATTCTGGCGGAAGCCGCACTCAGTTTCTTCGGTCTCGGGACACAACCGCCTGACCCTAGCTGGGGACGGATGCTTGATGAAGGACGGGATTATTTCCGGCAATCGCTCTGGATGGGTATGATGCCCGGTCTGGCAATTATGCTCACAGTGATGGGCTTTAATTTCTTAGGTGATGGTCTACGGGATGCTTTAGACCCTAAAACAAGATAGAGTTGTGGATGCGAAAATACATCAGCTTAGGCATTTTTTCTGCGGGGAGTCTCGCGCTTGAAGTGACACTGACCCGTTTACTGGCAACGCTATATTATCCCCCCTTTATTTTCGTGGTGCTATCTTTAGCAGTTTTCGGGATAGCGCTCGGGGCGGCATGGGTCTTATTTGAAGAATTTTTACGTGATGAAAAGCGTATTCCACTCTGGATGGTATTAGCAAGTGCTGCCGTTGTCGTACAGGCGATAGGTTTACCTTACAGTGCTACACTTGATTCACCGATAATCACAGGCATGTTGCTGGTCTTTCCGTATATCGGTATCGGCGTCTCGCTGACCTGTATTTTCAATGCTTTATCAGAAAAAAGCCAAACTCTCTATGCTTACGATTTAGCAGGTGCGGGTATCGGTGCGGTGCTGGTAATTGTCTTGCTGAATCTACTCAGCCCGATTAATGCCATGCTCCTGATAGCAGTCTTGATGCTGATTGCTGGCGTACTCTATGAATTGCACCCTGTGACAGCAGTGCTGATTCCGGCGGCATCAATTTTACTTATCGCGAATTATTTTGCGGATTTTATTACAGTCGATTTGAACAATCTCAGCGCAGATAAACCGATTCAACAGACATTGAACAGTGGCGGCGAAATCATCGACACACGCTATGATGCTTTTGCCCGGACTGACCTTGTTTCTCCCGGCGCAAATCAACCTGTCCGCATTTATGTTGATGGGGCAGCCGCCTCGGTTGTGCCTCCTTCTGCAAACAATCAATTTCTCTTAGAAGATATTGGATTATTTGCCTTTGTGACAGCACAACCGGAAAATGTGTTTATCATTGGCTCGGGTGGTGGATTAGATGTCTGGTTTGGTCTACAGGTTGGCGCAACGAATATCACGGCTGTTGAAGTTAACCCGAACACTGTCGAATTTGTGCGCGACATCCGCCAATACAGTGGCGATATTTACGACCAGCCGAATGTGCGGGTTCTCGTTGATGAAGGACGCAGTGTTCTACAGCGTGAAGATACTGTTTATGACCTGATTTATCTCTCACAGGTCGTGACACTATCGGCTGAACGTAGCGGATACGCACTGACAGAAAATGCCGTTTTCACTGTTGAGGCATTTGAAGATTACTGGAATCACCTTTCTGATGATGGCTATATTGCCCTCAAACTCTATGATGAAATCACAACCAATCGTGCATTGTCTATCGTGATTGAATTGCTAAATCAACAGGGGTTTAGTGATAGTGAAGCCTTGCATCATACCGTTATCCTTTTCTCGCTATCGACTGACCCGGCTACACCCATGCTGATTGTTCGTAAAACGCCTTTTACAGAAGCTGAGGCAATTAGCATCGGCGCAAATGCACAGCAAGTCGGCTTTGAATCTTCATATTTACCATTTGTAATTGTCCCTGAAACACTGCAACCGCTCGTAGATGGCATAATCACTTACGATGACCTGATTTCACTATCCAACCGTGATTTATCTGCTCCGACCGATAACCGTCCTTTCTTCTATCAAATCGAGAAGGGCATCCCGCAATCACTGAATCCATTGTTAGTTGCAGCCGGGATTGTGCTGGCGTTGATGATTGCCGGACTGGTCATCTATCAATTTCAAGCAAAACCACCGCAATTATTATCAGCATCGCTCTATTTTGCGGGATTGGGTGCGGGTTTCATGTTGATTGAACTGGTATTGATTCAGACCACGCGGCTATTTATCGGACACCCGACTTTAGCTGTC
>ENA-OWNT01005581-OWNT01005581.1-seawater-metagenome-genome-assembly--contig:-NODE-5581-length-10303-cov-4.115197_pt1 | contig 10303 bp, 6 predicted proteins | sample MGYA00238136_ERZ651165 | MGnify/ENA primary metagenome ERZ651165 (study PRJEB26861, sample SAMN08777766) | seawater metagenome | isolation source: coastal seawater | place: USA: Florida | collected...
CGCTATTCCTACGCGACCCGCTGGCCCTGGCTCCGACCGGTGCTCGACCGGGCGATCTCAGCGGTGTTCGCGCGCGACATCCAGAAGCGTTTGCGCGGCCTCAAGCACGCCGCCGAGCACACCGACCGACGGCGTGATCGCGTAGTCCGTCGTCGGGTAGACCATCCACTCGCCAGGGTCGGGGCTCCCGTTCTCGTTGAGATCGACCCAGCTGTCGGTCCACTGGGCCACGAGCTCCATCGCGGCGATGGCGTCCGGGGTGGCGACGGGCACGCCGATCGCCTTCGCGTCGATCTCGGCGAGCGCGGCCTGCAGCATGGGCGCGTTCGCGTCCACACAGCCCGTGGTGGACCCGCCGTTGGGGCCGGCGTTGAACGGGGCCTCGGCGTTCCGCACCGTGGCGTCGGTGGCGTAGACGAGGATCGGGACGGCGCCCTCACGGAAGCCGTTGCCGCCGCGATCGCCGGGCTGGTCAGTGGACGTCGAGGTCCCCCAGCCGCCCGCGCTGCCCCCGAACGCGTCGTCCGCGCGCGGGGTGTATGGCATGACGTCCGTGTCGGCGTCGAAGTTCCCGTCGCAGTCCTGGTCGTAGCCGTAGCCCGTGGCTGCCTGGTACAGGGCCTCGATGCTCGACTCCATCCAGTCGGCGCCGCCGTCCGCGCTCAGCGTGTCGAGCGCGGCCTGGACGGGGGAGGTGGCGAACGTCTGCTGGACCCAAGGCTTGTAGGGCAGGTCGCCGGCCGCGCCCATCGTGCCGCTGTTGTAGTCGTCGAAGGACGCGACCCCGAACGTCGTGCTCGGGATGAGCGCCGCCACCTCGGTGACCACGTCGCCGAAGTTGTCCGCCACGTCGTCGAGCGTGTCCTGCATCGACCCCGTCTCGTCGAGGATGAAGAGCACGTCGCCCATCTGGACCTGCGTCTCGTAGGTGACGACGATCGGCGTCGCCACGCCGTCCTGGATCTGCGCCGAGAACGCGCCGCAGTCATCCAGCGGGTCCGCCGGGTCGCTCCCACAGGTCACCTCCTGCAGGTCGGTGTCGCCGTCACCGTCCATGTCCGGGTCCTCGGGATCCGGGTCTTCCATGTCGGCCAGGCCGTCGTTGTCGCTGTCGATGTCCCCGCCGTCGGGGATCCCGTCGCCGTCGCTGTCGTCGTTGCCCTCGAGGAAGTCGGCGATCCCATCGCCGTCCACGTCCGCGTCCGCGGCGTCGGGGATGCCGTCGCCGTCACTGTCCTCGTCCAGGCTGTTGATGATCCCGTCGCCGTCGAAGTCGTCGAAGCTCTCGGCGCTGTCGGGGATCCCGTCGCCGTCGCTGTCCGTGTCGAGGTTGTTGGGGATGCCGTCGCCGTCGGTGTCCTCGCTGCCCTCGATGAAGTCCGGCACGCCGTCGCCGTCGTTGTCGGCGTCGGTCCAGTCCGGCTGGCCGTCGCCGTCCGTGTCGGCGCTGCCCTCGACCGTGTTGCTCGCGCCGTCGCCGTCGTAGTCCGGGTCGGTGTCGTCGTCCTGGCCGTCGCCGTCGCTGTCGTCGTCCAGGAAGTTCGGGGCGCCGTCGCCGTCGATGTCGTCCAGCCCCTCGAGCGCGTCGTCGATGCCGTCGCCGTCGGCTTCGGTGTCCCGGAAGTTGGGCACGAAGTCGCCGTCGTAGTCGTCGATGCCCTCGAACATGTCGGGGATCCCGTCCGCGTCGCTGTCCAGGTCGAACATGTCCGGCATGCCGTCGCCGTCGGTGTCGACGGGGTTGGCGAGATCCGGCCCGGCCTCGACCGCGTCGAGGATGCCGTCGCCGTCCGCGTCCAGGGTCGCCCAGTCGGGCACGCCATCGCCGTCGGTGTCGCCGGACTCGAGCATGTCGAGGATGCCGTCGCCGTCGTAGTCCGTGTCCGAGGCGTCCGGCGTGCCGTCGCCGTCCGCGTCCAGGTCGAGGAAGTCGGGCGTGCCGTCGCCGTCGATGTCGTCGCCGCCCTCGATGGAGTCGAGGATGCCGTCGTTGTCGCTGTCCGGGTCGAGGTAGTTGGGGATGCCGTCCCCGTCCGGGTCGCCGGTGCCCTCCAGCGCGTCGGGGACCTCGTCACCGTCGCTGTCGATGTCGTACGCGTTGGGCGTGCCGTCGGCGTCCGCGTCGTCGTTGAGGCCCTCGACCAGATCTGGGATCCCGTCGCCGTCCGTGTCGTCGTCGGTGGCGTCGGGCTCGCCGTCGTTGTCGGAGTCGGTGTCCGTGCTGTCCGGCTCGCCGTCGCCGTCGCTGTCGCCCCCGGACTCGTCTTCGTCGGGGATCCCGTCGTTGTCCGAGTCGTCGTCCAGGTAGTCGCTGATCCCGTCGCCGTCGCTGTCGCCGGGCCCCTCGTTGATGTCGGCGATGCCGTCGCCGTCCGCATCGCCGTCCAGGAAGTCGGGGGTGCCGTCGCCGTCCGTGTCTCCGGCGCCCTCGAAGGCGTCGCTCATGCCGTCCCCGTCGCTGTCGTCGTCGGTCCAGTTGGGCATGCCGTCGTAGTCGGCGTCGCCGGTGCCCTCGACGGAGTTGGGGATGCCGTCGCCGTCGTAGTCGTCGTCCGTGCCGTCGGGCTGGCCGTCGCCGTCGCTGTCCGGATCGAGGAAGTTGGGCAGACCGTCGGGTTCGATGTCGTCCGCGCCCTCCTCACTGTCGAGGATGCCGTCGCCGTCGCTGTCCTCGTCCAGGTAGTCGGGGATGCCGTCGCCGTCGGGGTCGTCGTCGCCCTCGTAGCTGTCGGGCAGGCCGTCGCCGTCCGCGTCGCCGTTGCCGAGGGGCTGCTCGCCGGTGGCGTCGTCGTCGTCGCCGACGGGGTCGGTGGCGTCGTCGTCGTCTCCGAACGGGTCGGATCCGGTGGTCTCCGTGGGAGCGGCGGTCTCGAAGCCGGCGGGGCCGCAGCCCGAGAGGCCCGCGGCGAGAAGGAGGCTGAGGACGAACTGGAAGGCGCGGCTGGTCATCGCTGGCTCCACTCGGTCGCATGAGGTGGGGTGGGGCGACCCGCACCATGCGGGCCGCCCCCAGGGGATCGACTACTGCTGGCCGGACTGGCCGATGCTGTCGTCGTCGTCGCCGTCGTACGCGCTGTCGTCGTCGTCGCCGGTGGCGTCGTCGTCGTCGCCCGCGCTGTCGTCGTCGTCGCCCTGCGTGCTCCCGCAGTTCGCCATCGGGATGGGCTCGCATCCCTCGCCGGACTGGCTCTGAACGTCCGTGTCGCAGGTCCCGCTCGCCGGCTCGAGGCTCAGCTGCTGCTCGAGGCACGGGTCGTCCGCGGGGCCGATGAGCAGATCGATGTCCGTCTGGGCCGGGACCTGGGCGCAGTACGTGCCGTCGGCCGCGACGTCGGCGTTGTAGACCGGCGCGTCGGGGAAGGCCGCGTCGAAGACCTGGACCGCGATCTCACCGTCCGTGCCGGGCGCTGCTCCGTCCTGGTACGCCTTGCCGGCGACGCAGCTGGTCTGCGGGTAGGGCACGAACGTGATGGTGTTCGGGCAGCCCGCATCGCAGCCCTGGTTGGCGGGCTCGGGGCTGATGCGGATGGGCTGCCAGACGACGTCGTCCTCGAGGCCGGCGACCACCTGGAACGTGACCTCCTGCTCGGCGCGGAACTGCATGCAGAAGCCGCCGCTCTCGTCGGTCACCGTGTTGCCCTGCTCCGGGCTGAAGATGGCCTGGCCCACGAGCGGCTCACCGTCGGGGCCGACGAGGGAGCCGGTCACGCAGGTGCGGGCGATGGCGACGATCTCGCCGAGGTCCGTGCACTGCGGGTCGGCGACCGTGCAACTGGACGCGACGTCGTCGACGGTCAGCTCCTCGGTCTTGTGGGTGACGACCTCGGCGCCGTCCACGAAGGAGATCTCGAGGCTCACCGTCCCGCCGCGCTTCACGTCGACACAGAAGCTGCCCTCGCCGTCGGTACGGGCCGTCGTGGTGGCGGTGTAGTCCTCGCCGATCGCCTCGACCTGGGCGCCGACGATGGGCGCGCCCTGGTTGTCGACGACCTTGCCGGTCACACACTGGCGCGTCTCGACGGGCAGATCGACGTTCCAGGTGGAGTAGTGCGGCGCGTCGAACTGCCAGGCGAGCCGGCCGTCCGCGAGCGTGGTCACGACACCCGCGCCCTCCTGGACCCAGATCCCCTCGATCTCGTCGAAGGACCAGGCCGGAATCATCGAGCCCGCCGGGAGCAGCGGCGTCCCGCGCGTCTGCAGGGGCATCAGCATCCGAGACGCGGAGCCGTCCGGAAGCTCCAGGTCGGTCCCGTCGGCGGTAGTCAGCTCGACCTGGAGCATGCCGAAGGACTCGATGAGCGCGTCGGCGCCGGTCCCGTCCCGGGCCTCGAAGGTGCCGGGCGCGGCGCGCAGCTCGGGGCTGTCCTTGCCCAGGTCGTAGAAGGTGGCCGAGTACTGGACGGCGCCGTTGTAGGCCGTGCCGTTCGCGTCCACGTAGGTGCCAGCGGGCAGGTCGACCTTGGCCCCGCGCACGTCGATGTTGGCGCCCAGGCCTGCCGCGAAGGAGCCGTCGGCGTCGCTGCGGACGATCACCTGGTTCACGACCGCGGGGTGCCCCTCGTCCACCGTCACGGGGCGGAAGCTCTTCGACCAGCCCCACTTGCTGAACGCCAGCGTGTGGCGGCCCGCGGGCACGCCCTCGAGGACGAAGCGTCCGGTGGAGTCGGTCATCACCTCGAGCTCGCCAGCGCGGACGGTCACGCCGAACGCGGGGACTCCATCGGCGGTCTCGACCTGGCCCACGATGGCGGTCTGCACGGTCTCGGTGTCGTCGATGGGATCGTCGCCGACGCGGCCGTCCTGGAGGCCGTTGTTGCTGTCGAAGGGGCCACCGAGGCCGCCGCACGCGGCCAGCGTGGCGAGCAGGGCGCCCAGGGTCAGGTCGCGGACGATCCGGGGGGAGCGGGTCATGACTCGTTGCCTCCAGCGCCACGGTTGGGGAGTTGTTGCGGCGCGATGTCTCGGCAACGAGTGTCAAGAAAATGCAAACACGAGGGTGGAACGACGGGTTACAGCCGGTCCTGTAACCCCCCGTAACCGGGCTGTGACCCCGGTTGCGGAACCATGATCGGGACGAGGAGATCTCCATGACGGACCCGGCCCGCCACCTGACCCTGCCGCCGCTCGCCACTGTGAGCGCCAACAGCTCGCCCGGCTTCCTCCGGCCCCTGCCGCTGGCGCAGGTCGTGGTGGACCTCGAGCCCGACCCGGATCTCGAGCCGACGATCGTGGACCGGGCGGCGCCGGTGCTGCGTGGCCCCGTCATCGACCTTCAGGCGCTGCGCGCGCCCTTGGTGCTGCCTGCAGAGACTCCGGCGCCGCTCATGCACGCGGCGCTGCCCATGCACGCGGCGCCGCCGCCGACGCAGGCCTCCCGTCGCCGCCATCGTCGTCGCCGTCCGCGGGCTCGGCGCGATCTGCCGCTCCTCGTGCTCCTGCCGACGGTGGTCTGGGGCCTCGCGATGCTGATCGCGGCCGTCGCCGTCCAGGCGGGACTGCTCCCGGGCCTCGCGGACCCGCGCCCGTTCCTCGTGGCCGGGAGTGGGGGCCTCGTGACGGGCGGGCTCGGAGCCGTGACCGCGCGTCTGCTCTGACCCGGCTCTGCACGGAGGCGATGGGCTCCTCCCGGTTCCACCGCGCGGCGGCCACGCCGGCCGTCGACGAGGTCCGTCACACCCACCGGTTCATGCAGGGCTGGGCCCCGATGGGGGTCCAGCCGCCACGTGTGACCGTGGCCGTCAGGCGAGACCCTGCGCGGGGGTGGACGCGTCCCTCGCCGGGTCCGAGTCACGTCGATCCGGACGGGCGCGCCTTGTCTCTGTCATAGTCGGCAGGACGATGTCGAACTCGGTCCTGACGCAGTGTGCTTCGGTGCGGCTCCGTGACGACGGGGTGGTCCACGTGGTGATCCGCCAGGGCGCGGACCTCGACGCGGAGGCGACGCGGGAGCTCTTCGCCGCCTACCGGACGGTGGGTGGGTCGGGGGCGTTGATGATCTTGAGCGACATCCGGGGGATGCGATCGTCGACCCCGGAGTCGCGGGCGCTGGCCACGACCGACGAGGCCACGGCGCTCCACCGAGCGGCCGCGGTCATCGTGGGATCCCGGCTGACACGGATGATGGGCAACCTGTTCATGCGCCTGAATCGCCCGGCCTATCCCACGAGGCTGTTCAACGACGAAGAGTCGGCGGTCGCGTGGCTGCTGTCCATGGGCAGAGTCGACGCCGAGGCGGGCTGAGGTGACCAGCGAGCTCCAGCGCCTGCGCGCCGAGCTCGCGATGGCGCAGGCGACCGTCGGTGACCTCGAGATCTTCGTCCGGCTCTTCGACGCGCTGGGCGCTCCGGTGGCGGTCTGGCACCTCCCGCCGGGGACCGAGCGCGCAGACCTCCTCGCGTCGAACCACTCCGCGGCCTCGCTGCTCACGCCCGGCGTGCTCGAGGATCCGGACGCACCGCCCGTGTTCTGTGACGACGCACTGCGCGCGCGCCTCGAGCCGCTCCAGGGGGTCCGAGACGCTCACGAGCTGGGGGAGTTCAGCGACCCCGACGGGACGCGCGTCTTCGCCGCCCGCGGTGTCTCGCTGGACGACGGGATGGTCGGCGTCGCGTTCTTCGACGTCACCGAGCGCCGGGCCGCCGAGCAGGAGCGGAGCGAGATGGCGGCCCAGCTGCAGCACGCCCAGAAGCTCGAGAGCCTCGGCGTGCTCGCGGGTGGCATCGCTCACGACTTCAACAACCTCCTCGCCGGCATCATGGGCAACACGAGCCTGGCGCTGATGGAGATGCCGACCACGTCCCCCGCGCGGCCGCTGCTGGAGCGCGTGGAGCAGACGGCCCTGGTCGCCTCGGATCTCACCCGCCAGATGCTCGCCTACTCCGGTCGAGGACGGTTCGTGCTGGAGAGCGTCGACCTCTCGGAGCTGGTCGAGCAGATGACCCGCTTGCTGGAGGTGTCTCTGACGAGCCGGGCGGTCCTGCGGTTGGACGTCCCCGCGGGTCTCCCCCGGATCACCGTCGATCCGTCCCAGATCCGCCAGGTGGTGATGAACCTGGTGACCAACGCGTCCGACGCAGTCGCCGGCACGAGCGGCACGATCACCGTCCGCACGGGGCTCGTCCGCGCGGACAGCCGGTATCTGTCCAGCTACTGGCTCGCCGATGGGGTCGAGCCGGGGGACTTCGCGTTCGTCGAGGTCTCCGACACGGGCCGCGGAATGTCCGAGGACACGAAGACACGCCTCTTCGACCCGTTCTTCACCACGAAGTCGACGGGCCGTGGCCTGGGCATGGCCGCGGTGCTGGGGATCGTCCGCGGCCACGACGGCGCGATCAAGGTCTACAGCGAGCTCGGAAAGGGGACGACGGTCAAGGTCCTGTTTCCCGTCCAGACGCGCGACGCGCAGGCGGTCGAGGCGCCCGCTCCAGCGGCGGCGCGGCCCATGCACGGCGCGCTCGTGCTCGTCGTGGACGACGAAGACACGGTGCGTACGATCGCCTGCAAGGTCCTCGAGCGCGCCGGGTGCCGCACGGTGTCCGCGGCCAATGGGCGGGACGCGGTCGAGCTGTTCACGCAGCAGAGCGAGGCCATCGACCTCGTCCTGCTCGATCTCACGATGCCGGTGATGGGGGGCGAGGAGGCGTTTCGCCAGATGCGGGCGATCCGGCCCGGCGTTCCCGTGATCCTGAGCAGTGGGTACAACGAGCACGACACGCTGGCCCACTTCGGCGGCAAGGGGGTCACGGCCTTCCTGCAGAAGCCCTGGACTGCAAGCGCGCTCCAGGAGCTCGCCGCCGCAGCGCTCGACGGAGTCCGCGCGGACGGGAACGGCGGCGCCTGAGCCGCCGCGGCGCAGGGGCGACCGTTCGGCGCTGGGCTCCGCCCGGTCACGGTTCCGCCCTGTAACCCCGACGCGACCGCACCCTCGGCAGGGTCCGGGCGGACGCACAGCGCGTCGCCCGGAGGTCGCCATGTCTCGTTCCCACGCCCTCGCCCTGCTCCTCATCGGCCCGCTGCTCTGTGCGTTCCCTGCGTGCGGCGAGCAGCCCGCGTCGACTCCGCCGGCACCCGCGCCCCTGGAGGACGTCGACAGCGACGCCGCCTATGGCACCTGTGTGGCCTTCAAGGGCAATGGCCCTCGCTTCCCCGCCCACTTCGGCGCGCTGGCCCGGCTGGTCGAGCACCACGGCCTGATCGGCGGCGTCGCAGGCGGCAGCTCCGGCGCGATCTCCAGCTACCTCGTCGAGTCCATCCAGGCGAACCCCGCCGTCTACACCTGCGGCTTCCTCCCGTGCACGCCCGAGCAGCAGGCGACGCGTGTCGCGACGCTGCTCAAGACGCTGCCCGCCTTCCTGCAGGCGCTGCACGACACCGAGGAGGCCCGCGCCTTCGTCGCGCTGCAGCGGATCGCCAACCGCGTGCAGGATGCCGGCGTGCCGGGGCTGCTGACGTCGAACCCGATCGAGGGAGTGACCGCGCTCCGGGACATCCTGGGGTCCGACACGATCCGCGCCCTGGTGAACGAGGAGGCCATCGACCTCCTGATCTCCGGGGAGAACCGCATCGACCACGCGCGGGACCTGTGGGAGATCGCGAGCACCGGACTGGCCTTCGCGGCTCCGGACGAGCGCATCTTCCTCGTGCCCGGCCTGTTGGACTTCGAGGAGCTGGCGCGGCGGATCGGCCGCGTCGGTAGCTTCTACGCGGGCTGGGCCCCCGCGCGGCCGGAGACGATGGGCGCCTTCCTCGACATGTGCGCCGCTCCCCTGGAAGGCAAGACCTGGTCCGACGCCAGCCCGGCCTGCGAAGAGTCCTTCGCCGCCCTCCTGACCGACTGGTCCGTGGCCCTCGGCGCCGCGCCCGACGCCGCCACCTACCCGAACCGTGTGGATCAGCCCATTGGCGTCACCATGCCCGCCCTCGCCGTGACCGCGGTCATCGAGGGTCCGAGCGCCGATGTCTGGCGGGAGGCCCGTCGCGATTGGCTCGTCGGCCACGACTGGGAGCTGCAGACCCGCTGGCAGGACGTGCGCGCCGGCTGGTGGGGCTACGCGACGGACCGCGAGCTGGTCGCGGCCAACGCGGCTGGCTTCGACGACGCCAAGTCCCGCCGCGCCGTCGACCTGGGTGAGGCCACCTGGCTCGACGTCCTGGCCGCCTCCCCTGCCGAGCCGGGCCTCGCGCGCGGCATCGAACTCCCCGACGACCGCATCTCCGTCGGTGGGTGGGCGGACCCCGCCCCGGTGCAGGCCCTGCGCGCCATCGGCTGCGAGAACGTCGCCTTCGTGAACCGCCGCGGCGACACCGGCTGGTTCGTGCGCGCCGTCAGCGAGCACCTGGGCATGGACGAGGCCGAGGAGGCGACGCTCTGGGACCTCGAGGAGCCCGGCAGCGGCATGTGGACCGCGCTCGACGACGCGGACGCCGTCTGGTGCGCCGACTGGGATCAGCCCGCGGTGACCAACCACGCCGCGCTCTTCGCCGACGGCTGGAACGCGCCGGTCGCGAGCACCGCGCCCTTCTTCACCGACGCCGAGAAGCCCATCCCGACGCTCGTGCCGTTCGTCGACGAGGAGGGCTGTGGCCTGCCGCCCGAGGTGGCGTCCGCCGGGACGCTGTCCTGCGGCGACGAGATCACGGCGAACAACGCCGACGGCTCCCGCGTCCTCGACGGCTACAGCTGCCGGCCGGGCAACTACGGATCGCCCGAGGTCAGCTGGCTGTTCGTCGCTCCCACGAGCGGGACCGTGACCTTCGAGCTCGTGGACCCCGAGCCCAACGTGCTCAACCACGACGTGTTCGTCCTCGAGGGCGAGCACGGCCGCGCGGACGACTGCCTGGAGGTCGGGTTCAACGCCGTCACGACCCAGGTCACCGCGGGCGCCAGCTACACGGTCGTGGTGGACGGCAACGCCGAGGACAGCGTCGGGGAGTTCACCGTGCGCGTGGTCTGCGACTGACTGGAGCAGTCCGCAGATCGCGCTCGGGTCCTCGCCGCCGAGTTCGAGGCGGACGCCGGAGACGGCGCACGGACCAACAGCTCGACGCTCGGCTCGGTCCCCGCCCTGACCAGTACTCTGTTCTAGAAGGCGACGCCGATCCCGGCGCTGACGGCGAGGAAGAAGGGGCGGCCGAGCATGCCGGCGCGGACGTCGAACCCGATGAGCAGCGGCGTGTCCGGCACCAGGACGTCGCCGCCAGCGAGGCCGTACCAGCCGACGGTCGGCCGGATCGTGCCCTTGCTGTCGTCCAGCCCCACCTGCACGGCGGCGCCGAAGCGCGGCTCGAAGGGGCTGACGGGGAT
>ENA-OWNT01005582-OWNT01005582.1-seawater-metagenome-genome-assembly--contig:-NODE-5582-length-10301-cov-3.855927_pt1 | contig 10301 bp, 14 predicted proteins | sample MGYA00238136_ERZ651165 | MGnify/ENA primary metagenome ERZ651165 (study PRJEB26861, sample SAMN08777766) | seawater metagenome | isolation source: coastal seawater | place: USA: Florida | collected...
GTGTGTGCGGTGCGGGCGGGGGAGGGCAAGCGAGCAAGCGTTCGAACGAACGAACGAACGAACGAACGAACAAACGATCGCTCCGCAACGCAACGCAACGCAACGCAACGCAACAACGACGTTTCATCTCAACGTCGCCGCTGCGGGCGTTCCCGCCCTCTCCCTCCCTCCCTTCGTTCCTTCGTTCGTTCTCAATCTCAATGAATCTCAAACCGTCGGTTGCACTTTCAACGAACGAACGACCGCAACTTTTACTTTTCGCTGTCGCTCCTCTGCCCTCTGCGCACTGCGCACGTTTCGTGTAACGTTGCCCTGCCTGCCCTCCCACGCCCACACCCACCCCTCCCACGCCCACTAACCCGCGGTGGCTCAACCGTTATTGTACAGTTTCTGTACGCAACATCCGTACATCGACGAACGTCACTTTAAGCCCCATTGCAAGCGCGGAATGTACGGTGATGTACAATGTACAAAAAGCGTAATCGTGCATTTAATGTACGTTTCGAGGTGTACATAACGTGTACATGAAGTGTACATGGCTGTTATCCAGTGAAAGAATGTGTGTGTACGGCGGAAGTGTACACGTGCGCAACCCCAGCTGTGTTTGTGCGGAAATGTCAGAGAGAGAAAGAGTTTGAAGTTTGAAAATCGAGAATCGAGGTTTAGGTGGTACATGAGTACAGCTACAAGTACTAAAAGTACGCTTAAATTCGCAATTGATGGATGCATGCCTCGCCGTCGTTCGTATCCAAAGTTTGTTTGGTGTCGTCGTCGTCGTTTTGTCGTCGTCGTTGTCGCCGTCCGCTGTCCTCGTTGTCGTCCTCGATATCGTCGTCGTCGTCGTCGTCGTCCCCGTCGCCGTCGCCATCACACCTTGTTTCCTTGTCTCGTCTGTTGTGTGGTTGGCTGGTGTCGCAAAATCGATATTGGGTGGCGACACGGACGGGTGTACTGCGAGGCAAGTGGTGGTGGTTGGAGTAATGGAAATTGCGCTAGGCTGATTATGTGCAAATTGCAGTTGTGACGTGCTACACGGAGTGTGTGAAGCGTTCGATGAAAGCGGACAGTGGCGCAGATTGACGGATGGACCGGGGAATTGTGTCGCGGGTTTGCTGATATTGGAAGTGATGTCAACTTTAATGCAACTGCAAGTGTGCAATGTGATTTTTGATTTTGTAAAAGTCATTTGCCTATTAGACTCCAACCCAGGATATTTTCGTGATGCTAGTTTCATAAAGCAGCATGAGATGGTGCTCGAACTCACGGGCGGTCCTCCCTACCGAAGCGTACCATGAGTAGGCCACGCTCGAGTCGGGCGGCCGCTCGCACAAGTTGTGCTTGTCTCGTGTTCTTTCTTGGGTTCGTAAGCGGGGCACTGTCAAAACAATCTCGCTTAGGAATTTGGCACGGCGTGCTTCAAGCGACTGAGCCACGTCCACCAGCTTCGTCAGGACCGTGCAGTACTTGTATATCTCGGGGATGCGGGTGCAATCCATCGCCAGGTGAAGAACCATGTATTTGCAAGGTGGGTGACAATACACCATCTTCAACTAGCAGCGAAAGGCGCTCGGATAGGGATCGAATTGAACTCGATATCGCTCGTCGCAGGGCACTTCTTGAGGCACGCCGGCGTGAAAATGCACGCTTGTACGCACTCGCACTAGAGCGCGTGAAGAAGAAGGAAACCAAAGGCCTTCAGGACGCAAACAACGAAATTAAAGAGCTTGAGGAGAAGACAGGACACTCTGTTCCGTCCGAATCAGCAATCCGCACCGCTGAATCTGATCTCGGACAGGCTGAAACTGAGCTAGTCGAGGCGAAAGGCAACATAGAGGACATGAACCGTCAAACAACCGAAGCTAGTCCGATTGCTGGCCAAGAAAGTGTCGATGGTACTGACCCAGGAGATGGCGCCGCGTTTCACTCGCGGACGGATGCGTCGAAAGAAGCATTGTCCATAGCGTCGAAGAGTTCTGGCGGAGCAGGTGGCGGCCAGGCAGTCCGCATGGTGCAGAACCCGTGTGACCCAGCGACCATTTCTTCTGTGTGGAGGAGTAGTGTGCACCAGAATACCATTACCTCGCACGTATTGTCGATGTTCACGGCGTGCACAGGTCACTTCCCCAATGGAACTGCTCTTCAGAGAAACCCTCTTCGACGGTGACGCACCGGCATTGGTCGCACCACGTTGAGGCAGCAGTCGCGTGTGAGATAGTCAACAGTAAACATTAGTAATCTATTCTTGCGCCGGTTGAGTCATCACTCGTCTATACGAGTGAAGTCTGCTAGTGGTATGGAGTCATATAAATTCTTCATGGCTGTCATAATAGGAGTGGGGTCAGCATAGTACCCTCGAACCATAATTGCGAACACCACCTGGAATCGTGGGAAACATGCTGAGGATGACATCAGTATCCTCCAACAACCACGCATGTGCATACATACCATAACGACGAGGTACAATGGAACCCATATTAGGAGGATACCGGCCACGACTAAAATGGTGACCACAATGTATGACAGCGTCAACGTCCCAGATTCACCAGCCTGAACACAAGTGCACGTTGGGGACACCCTGTTAGAACGACAAAGCCGTGCCATGTAACGCCAATGTGGACCGCAACATGTGCTTCTTACGTAGCAACCCGTTTGTACCGCCCGCAGCTTGAGGAGAGAGATGTTCACCATCTTGTTCGGTTGCACAGCAGCAACTATCAATGTGAGACCAACATCAGCGAGACGATATCCTGCACGATACGGACCTGCAACGTGGACTGGATTTGGTCGATGATGGACGGTATTTCTTTGATAGTGTTGATGAATTCCTTAAAGCTTTGCTTCTTTTGCTCAGGCAGCACGAGGGCCGTATTGATGTCCTGCATCAAGAAAATGGATGTGAATCGACGGCACCGGCCAGCGAGCACGCAACGTGTGCGCATCCAACGGACCTTGTTCGCATTCTGATACACCACGATACCAAGGATCGCGAGAGAGAGTGGGATCAAAATCAAGTGGATACCCATGTACAGACAGTACTCCACGACCCAAAGAAATATCAACGTTTTGATTCGGCTCTTCCACGACATAAGGTCCCCGAACACGCCGAAGAAGTCTGTTGAAGCATTTTGAATCGCAACAATGATTGCAGTCAATATGGCAATCTGGTACGGAAGGTCCTCTTGCTTCTGATTGAACTTCGTGCGGTTGCGGTCGTGTACATGAACCTGCGTAAAGACAATAGTTGGCAAACTTAGTTTGAAACCATGATCGGTATTTGGAGGCACGCACAACAAATCGAACGCACGTCAACCATTGCGCAAAAGTCAAGCCAGGCTGCTTTCACAATGTGGTTCATGTGGTCTGACTTGTACCGTTGAAGCCAAAAATATGTCGTTCTTCCATACGGTGCGTAGTCAAATTCGCTCATCAAGTCTGCGACACCAGACCCCTGGCGTGACGGAGCTGGTGAACGATGAAAACCTAAGAGAATTCGCACAATCTCAATACCGCACTGTCACACCTTCGAAGACGTGGGGCAGCTTTCATACCAGCGGAAAATCGGCTGAGACGTGAAGAAGGAGTACCTCGACTTTGAAATGGGGCTTGCTGAATGGTGGTGCACCATTTTCCCGAATTATGCAACTCAAGAATAGCATCGTCCGACAAAAAATTGTCCATGCCATCCTGGCCGGCCACTTCTGGAGCATCAGATGACGCATGCTCCACGACGTGCACCGGTGTTCCTCGTGGACAATGGGCCAACGGCAATCCAAATGGCACGATCTCGTCGATCAAAGGAGGCAAATGACTATTCAGTGCCTGACATGAAGGAGGGCACACACACACAGAAAGTTAAGGTGCCACAAACGCAAGACATGAACACAAACAAGCACGCAACGGGACCTCTTGCACTGTGGTCACAAGTTTGTCACAGCGGTCCTTGGCTGAGTAGAACACAAGGGTATCCAGCACACCTCTGGAATCCGGTAAAAGATCAAAGTCACTGTACTTGTACATCAAGTGACATAAGGCTAGATACCTGGCAAAAGTACCAACATTTGATCAAAACTAATCCGAAGACAACAGCGATGAGACGCAATGAACGGCGGTCGAACAAATGTGACGCACTGTCGAATGCTGTGGGAGAGTAGGGACCGCAACTTAAGGAACCGCAACTTGTGATGCTCCACCGCCGCGGCGTCGGCTTGAAGTTTCTTATTTGCGTGGAAATAACTTCCAAACGCCAGTTCGTTGTCGTCAAGGAAATCATAGAAAGCAGATGCCTGCCAGACCACATTTTCGGCAACGTCAAGTCAGAAAACAATTTTCTGTGGTTGGGAAATACAGGACAAGAAATACCTCAGCAATAATATCATGCCAGATCTTTAGTTCGTAAGTGTGACTCGCTTGTTGGTGGTGATCAACAACTTTAGAGTCGGTAGCCTATCGACGACAGAGAGCGGCGAAGGTCAGCGCAACTTAAGCACAGCACATAAGCACACAGTGCAGACAAAAAAAATACCGTCACGATAAATCGCATAAAGCCGGGGTCCTGCCTGACGAAACTGAGACTATTTCTGTCGCCTTTGCGCAATGTCTTTGGCAACGCATTGTTCTTGCTGCCGTCATTGCCAGAAGATTTCTGGCTCCTGGTCACAATTGTTGATGAATTGTCATCTTTGCGATCGATGATTGTAATACTAAATGAATTGTTGACAGCAGGGTTGTCCAACGAAAAGTCCGAAACTTTTATGCGGTAAGCCGCCAAGTTGATGTCGAAATGGTCATTGCCGCATCTCAAGTACAATTTGCAGTCACATAGCACGAGTGAGTACTTTGCGGCGTACTTCGTCGGAATTGTGAGCGGCACAAGGATTTTATCTCCCTTCAAATTCTCATACGTGACCTTGAACGGTCTGCTGTCCCGCAACGTTTTAAGGATGGTGCACGTCGAGGTGTACATTGCTTGTCGATCCGTGTCCGGGTCAGCCAACGGGCAGTGCACAAGCTCGTCTTGCCATGCATCTTCGGCCTCTAGATGATCGGAGAGCGCTTGGCAGTAGCAAGAAAACGCTTTGTAAGGAATAAGACCTGAGTCAGGCACATTGTTGCGTCCCGATCGCTCTTGAACGGATAACTGAACTTGGAGGACTCCAACAACCTCATTTTTGGCGTCAATGAAAGAAAACTGATTCCTATTGCTGCGAATGTTTTCTTCCTGCTGTTGTAAAGCCTTTTCATTCCATAACAACACATGTTCCACTGGTGCCTGTTTCATCAAGAGTAGAATAGACGAAATTAAATGTGCCACAAACAAGTTTTCGTGCTTGAGCACACAACACATACCTCTGCTCCGGCAACGACATTCCGCTCAGTACCGACAAATGGCATTATGGTCCCCCCCATCACATGCATGTGGTCCATGGAGTCACGGTCAAGAACTCGAATACGAACAGCCAATGAATCATACCCTCCAACGGCACAAGACTCGCCCAGATGCAAGCAGTAGAGCTGGTTGAACGCATGGGTCGACGGACCGACACGCTTGGCAACAGGTCCTATGATCGGATCTTCATCAATGTGCGTTGTGGTTATGGTGCTGGCGCGTCCTGTCATCAGGTCGACTAACGACACTTCGAGGCAAGGATGGGACGATATTTTCAGGCTGCTCAGCAGTTCCTTCATGCTGGATCCTCGGAGATAATACCCACGTAACGCACGCACAAATCCGACATGTATCGCAGCTTTGTTGTAAGACGATCGGACTTTGCCCAGCGGAATTTGATCAGACACAAACTCTAACTGCGGCAAGTGGTATACGGTCGAGCCACGCCCGATTCCCTTCAACGCCGTGCGTCCAGTGTCTTTGTGGTGCGCTTTCCACTGTCGACCAAATGTGGATAAAAACTTCCCGATGAAAGGGGCTCCCATAGGGGTGGCCAAGTATGGTATTCGGTAGGCGTACTCTCGAAATGTTGAACCAGGGATGGCGTCCAAGGTCCACCCCAGCCCATCGAGAGGATGAATTTCGGCCAGCGCATCGAAAAGATGACGATGCTGGTGTAGAAGCGTCTCAGAAAACACTGTTCGGCTTTGGTCGACCCGGGTTGGTACAAACGTGTTCAACTCCTGGCAGCGAGGGGCTTGACCGAACGAATGCCCGTAGGTCGGCCCTTGAAGACTGAATGCGGTGATGCGCATGACACAATTGCCGCCAGTGTGAGAATCGCCGCAAAACATTGGGATTGGCAAATTCACGATGCAGTTCTTTCGTCTGAAGTCATAAAACGGAACGTGGACTGTTGCGGCATGGAAAATGGAGGACTGGGCCACGTCCTGATGAACGTTGAGTGTGATGAATACATCACTCTCACTAAGTGGCGTGGCATTGGTGATCGTCTCACACACGGTCTGAAGCAAGACACAGATGCCATCAGTTTGCTGACATGAATTCAGGGCAAAACGTCCGATGCTGCAAACCTGATTGAAAACCACTTCATCTCTTCGATGCTTGTTCGTTTGGGCTGGCGTCCCTTCGCGCACGGGCAGCACGTGTGGTGGCCTTGATGCAAACTGTACAGTGAGGTGGACATCGGCACTCTTGAGGTCGCCCACAGAGGCTAGTCCTGTTTTCGAAACAATAACAAATGAGATTTCATTGAAACAGTGGTACCTCTTACTACATGCAAAGAAATGGGGCGAATACTACCTGTGACTTCATGAATCTTAAGAACCAAAGTTTCCTGCGGCTGAAAGGCTCTCGCCACGAAGGATGCCGTTACTGGGCTTTTGACGTCGTAGTGATCCTGAGCATTTTGCTTTTTCTGTATTGACGACCATTTGAACCGTGGCGCTTTTGCCAGTCGTCGCAGTTCAAGCAAAAATAAGCGCTGGTCGTTATGTGTCCTGAACGCTAGCTTTCTCCTCCCAGTACTCCCCAAGCCACTGATGCCTTGAACGATATCGCAATGAGTGGTGCCGACGCGTGATATTGTCAAAGCTTTTGTGAGATTTATTTTCCACAAATAAGATTCCTCGGCCAAGCGACTTGAGTGAAATGCCAGCAGCAAAGGTTTGCCATCATGCGTTGCTAGCACAAGCCATTGATTGGTTGGCTTTGCTAAGACACTGTGCTGAACCCCAGCCGTCAATGCAAGCCGGACTTGAAATAACGGCAACTGCAACGCGGAGTCACGGAAGCTCTGACGCGACGACGCCGATGTGTCAGGTGTACCCTTCACTTCTTCCAAGTACTGAAAACTGTGCGCGTTGTGCTGAAAATTGGGATCTCGAAGCGCTAATTCAACCGCCGTCAACAACGTGTGGCGGAAACAGTACACGATGATGTCGATCATGATCTGATTTTTCTTGACAAAAAGTTCAGGGAAAGTGGACGATACTCGGTCATCCAAAAAGTTTCGGAGCAACTCTGTGAGTGCAGCGTAGCTCCCGAGGGCTGGATCTCCGACAGGGGGCTCTGCACTGTAGGCTTGTCGAGAGCAGCTGTGCTCAACACACAATTGCACATAATCGTTCTTGCGAATATGTTCGTGTGCAGCACGCACACCTATCTTCATGAAATATTGCCTCTTCTCAGCATCTGAGTTGCCGCATGCGTCACGTTCTCGCGTTTGCTTGTGTTGGCGTTTCTTCGTAACCCGTTCGCTTGGCAACGTCGGCAACCGAGAAATCCGATGCTGCAGTTTCGTCGACATTGCGACCTGACGACGCTCGCAATGCGCCGTCGCGATGCTCACCGCCACCGCAAGCCGCCACTATTCAACAGGGTCGCATCGTACTAGCAGTTGGGTGTTGCGAGGCTTGTGAAAACAACGGAGAATGCGTTGTTTCAACAACGAACGGACCGCCTTTTTGAAGAGACTGAACTGCGGCGCAGGAATAAAGTACCAACGTCCACGTCCAGCCGTGGCTATGTCGTATCAACACAACATCGGCACCACCAACACCACCAGCAGCAAATTTTCCTGCATGTCCACCACCACCAACGACAACGACCAACGAGAATCGCGCTCTAAGACATATCCAGCCGCAAGCATTACTCGTGTGAGCCGTCCGAATGGACGGTCCTAGTGGACCAGTCCTCGCATTTGTTGTGAGTCGTGTTGTCCAAACGGGGGGACCTCCATCCGCTGACTCGACGAATAGTTGAACAACAGCAATGACGACGAAAACGACCGCATGAGCAGAACGACGGAGGAGAGGACGAACGACGCAAGCAGGCGAACCAGGCAAAAGAAAGAAAACAAACGAACGAATGCCGAAGAGTGAACAACACACACAGTTTGCACCAACACACCAACGACAACAACAACTGCTATAATACCACCACACCACCACGAAGATACGAAGGCAAGAAGTTACTTGAATGAGTATCGAGTACACACCAACAGAGGCTGAGGTGAGAGACCTGGATGTGACTGTCGGACCCTCAAGACTATTGTGAAGCAACTTGCAGCCGAGGCGTGCAGCTGCTGAATGATTAACGGAAAACGAAAAGACAGAGAAAAAGTGAAGCGGAAACGTTGACGAAAACCTTAGTCCGTGGTGACGTGACTTGCCGACGACCGAGGATCACACCGTTTCGATCGACGTGTCCTGGTCTGGCATGGCAGAGATTTCGTCGAAGCGGTCCCGCCGCAACAGAAAAAAGAGGGCGCAAAACCAAGATCTTTTCCACCAAAGTTGCGCGCTCCACCGCGATGCTCTCAACGGTGATTTGTACAGCATCGACAAGCTAATTCGGTCGAAAGTGAATGTCGACGAGGCGAACGCTGCCGGGAGCACCGCGCTCCATTTCGCGGCTCAGAACGGTCACACCGACACAGTCATCAAGTTGTTGTTTGCGAAGGCAAATCCGTCCGCTGTGAACAAGCACGGCGAGACCGCGCTCCATCTCGCCACGAAAAAGGGCGTCGACGAGATTGTGTACCATGTCATCCGCAACAAATGTGAAGTGGACACTGTAAACAACACAGAGCAGGCTACCGCGTTGTACTACGCGGTCTCCAAAGGGTATTCAGAGTGTGTTCGCTTGCTGGTCCGCGCGGGCGCAGATCCGTACTTTGTTGTCGGCATCGAAGGCACGTCCATCGTGCAGCTGGCTTGCAACGGCAACAACGTGGAAACCCTGCGGCAAGTGATGGAGGTGGTCAATGTGAACGCGGAGCTGCAGAATGGCCGTACAGCCTTGCACTGGGCCTGCTACTACGGGAAAATGGGGTTCGTGCGGCAGTTGGTGGAAAGCGGAGCCAGCGTCCACGTCGTGGACGACGAAGGCTGCACGCCCTTGTTCTGGGCTGTTTACTCGGGCCATGCCAACGTGGTGCGTACACTGCTTCGGCACGGTGCCGACTCCAAGGCGAGGGCGTCGGATGGATCCCAATGCATTCACTGGGCAGCCACGTACAACCACCCGACGGTCACGGAGATACTGTTGATGGATGACTGCAACGTGAACGCCGACTACAACGGCGGAATGACCGCGCTGCACCACGCAGCGGATCTGGGTTTCGATCAAGTGGTCACTGTGCTGCTGATGTACAAAGCCGACGTGTCACGCAAAGTCCGCAACCAGACAGCGATGGACTACGCCGTTGTGAAGGAACACAAGCGTGTCGTGGAGCTCCTCGAGAATGCGCACGAAATTGTCGACAGCCGGTCGGAGAACAACGTCCAGCTGGCGGCTTTGACGCAGGAAGAAATGGCTGGCTTCCTGAGTGTGAAGCACCTGGCCATGTACATCGACAAGTTCGCTGACCTCCAACTGGATGGGTCCAAGGTCGCTGAGATCTTCAAGACGACTGCCAACGCGAAGGTGTTCTTGAAATCCATCAACAAGGCCGTAGTGTCGCGTTTCAAAGAACTTTGCGCGCAAGGAATGTACAATATTTCGGACGCCAAACGAGGCAGCCACAAGCGGGCAATGCGCTTCTACGAGGAGAAGCTGTCCGCGTCGTTGGCGTTCGCCCTGAAGAATGGCGTCAACCACGACGAAATCGACGACGAGGCGTTTGCGCTGACAATGGAGCGAGCGTAAGTTAGCGACATGCTTGTTTTTGCATTTCCCCCACCCTGCGCGCGCTGAAGCGGTCGGGCCGCACCCGCGTGGTGCTGGGCCTGCGCGACATCATCGACCGCCCGTCGGTCATGCGCCAGCAATGGCTGCGCCAGCGCAATTTCGAGGCGCTGCAGGATCATTACGACGACATCTGGGTCTATGGCGATCCGGATTTCTTCCCCACCGCCGATGAATACGGTCTGGGTGCGGAACTGTCCGCCCG
>ENA-OWNT01005583-OWNT01005583.1-seawater-metagenome-genome-assembly--contig:-NODE-5583-length-10300-cov-3.837523_pt1 | contig 10300 bp, 7 predicted proteins | sample MGYA00238136_ERZ651165 | MGnify/ENA primary metagenome ERZ651165 (study PRJEB26861, sample SAMN08777766) | seawater metagenome | isolation source: coastal seawater | place: USA: Florida | collected...
TGAAGGCCCGCAACCTCCACCCCTCCCAGCGCCGGGCGGACGGCGCGCCGCTGCCGAAGCCGATCGACGCGGCGACGGTCCTCATCGTGAACCGGGAAGGCCCGGAGCCGGCCGTGCTGATGGGCCACCGCAGCGCCCGGCACAAGTTCATGCCGAACACCTTCGTCTTCCCGGGCGGCCGCGTCGATCCGGACGACCACACGCCGCCGACCGCCTGCGACCTCGCGGCCGAGACCATGGCCGAGCTCATCGGCTTCTGGGGCTTCAAGGAGTCCATGGGGCGCATCTGGACCGCCCTCTACCTCTCCCCCACCCCTCTCAGCGCCGACCGGATCGCCGAACGCACCGGGCTGTCCGCTGGGGCCGTGTCCATGGGCATCAACGACCTCATCACCTGGGGCCTGGTCGACCGGGTGTCGGTGGCCGGCGAGCGCAAGCGCCACTTCAGCGCCCATACCGACATCTGGGGCATCGTCCGGCGCATCATTCGTGAGCGCGAGCTGCGCCTGGTCGACCGCGCCCGCAGCCGCTTCCATCAGGCCACCGAGCGGATCGAGGCCGCGATGGCCGAGTCTCCCGACGACGAGGAACTCCGCTTCGTGCTGGGTCGTCTGCGCGGCCTCCTGGCCCTCGCGAACACCGGCTACTCCATGCTCGAGACCTTCGCGCAGGTCGGGCTGTTCAGCCTGGTGCCCGTGCGCGATGCCCTCCGCCCGTCCTCGGGCGACGCACCCCCTCAGTGACGAGCGGGGGCTGGCGCAACGGCATGCGCCCTCCTATAGTTGCGACATCTGTGGGGACCCCATGAGCACTCTGTTGTTGCTGCTGTTCGCCTGCTCGACGCCGCCCGCCATCGAAGGCAAGGTGGTCGACATCTGGGGCCACCCAGTGGAAGGCGCCACCGTCATGATGGTCGGCCAGGGCGAGAAGCCCCTCACCGACGGCGAAGGCCGCTACCGTCTCCCCCGGGTCGACGGCAAGCACGAGCTGAAGGCCGGCCGCAAGGGCTTCATCCAGGCCCACGCCACCCTCGATGTAGCGGCAGGCCAGAACCCGTCCGGTCCCGTGTTCGAGCTGTACCCCAAGCCCGAGAGCCCCGGCTTCTTCGCCATCACCTCCGGGCAGTACGTGCACCTCGAGCCCGAGACGGTCACCAGCGTGGGCAACGACCTCCGCACCTTCCGGGGCCTGAAGAGCAAGGGCGACGCCTCGGTCGACACGGAAGAACTCGAGGTCATCTTCCACACCGAGCTCACCCAAGACGAGATCCTTCGCCTGGGCCTGCAGCTGCGCAAGCTCGAGTACAAGGCCCAGGGCAAGGTCCCCGGTCCGCTCAAGCCCACCAAGGTGAAGGTCGGCCTCTACACCGATGCCGGTGAGGTCCCCATCGACATCACGCCGATGAAGTCCCGCACCGACTACATGATCACGCCGAAGGAGCCGCTGGAGCGAGGCCTCTACGCCTTCCAGACCCAGCACCTCCTCGACGAGCACGACCCGGAGCGCTTCGAGCAGCTCCCCGAGGAACTCCGCCAGGTCTTCCCGGTCGAGCTGCGCTAGGACGGCGATCCATCGGCCTATTTCGCCGACAACTTGGCCCTGCCCTCCTCGCGTACAGAACCGGTCGAGCTGCGCTAGGTACAGCGCACCCAAAGCACGCCCACAGCGCGCTCCCGAACCGCCCGCTCGGCTACGGCCCGGCGGGCGGTGCTGCTTGAAGGGCCGGCGAGAGCACCGCCTCGATGGAGACGGTCTCGCCCTCGACGACCTCGATGGTCTCCTGGTGGACCCCGTAGCCCTGAGCCGTCACGAACACATCGTAGGAGCCGGGCCCCGCAGCGTGCTCGGCCGCCCCTTCGGGAACTGAGCGCCCCTCGGGCAGGCAGCGCTCGTCGTCGGTGAGGTATCGCACCTGGGCGCCGACCAAGGCATCACCTTGCTCGTTGGTCACCCGCACCGACACCGTGCCCAGAACCCGCTCCAGGGGGACCGCGACACTGGCCGACACCTCGCCCGTGGTGACGGCCCGCTCGCCGCGCAGACAGGCCCCGGCCGTGGCGATGACCGCCAGCTCGACCCCCGGGACGGCCTGAACGGAGAGCTCCCCCTCACCAGCGAGGTCGGCGCCGTCGAGCGTGGTGCCGAGGGTGGCGTCTTCCACCAGCTTCCCGTCGACCTCGGCGCGCAGCAGGATGGTCGGGAGCTGCTCCGGGCAGCCGTCGTCGTCCTGGAAGCCGTTCACGACCTCGGCCTGCTGAGGACAGGCGTCGTCGCGGTCGGAGATGCCGTCGGCGTCGGCGTCCCGAGGGGCGGGAGGGGCCGAGCCGAAGCCGCCGCCCACCAGGAGCCGCACGGGGGAGGCCCCCGCACCCATGCCGAGCCCCACGCCCACCCCGCCGCTCAGGTGCCCCCCGGAGGGCAGCACGTGACGGGCGGAGAGGGTGGCCTCGGCCGGGAGCCCGATGGCCGTCTGGACGACCGGGTCGACCGCCACGCTGGCCTGAGCCTCGAGGGTCAGCCCGGTGTTGTCGCCCAGCAGGTAGCCCACGGCCCCGGCCAGCTCGACGGTGTCGCCCCCTTCGGTGATGGCGGGGCGTTGGTCGGGGTCGGCGCTGGGGGCGAGCCGGGCCCCTGCCTGGGTGGAGACCGTGAAGCGATCCCGCTCCACCCCTGCCACGGCGGCGATGAGGCCTGCGATGCCGGTCGAGCCGAGGAAGTCGGACGGGTCGCCGGTGGGCACGTCGATGGCCGCGAGGGCCCCGAGGGCCAGGCCGTCGTCCGTCGGCTCGACGAGGGTGAACAGGGAAGACACCCGCACATCACCCAGGCCCGCGCCCTGAGAGCCAGAAGAGCCCATGCTCGCCAGGTAGAGCGGAACCGACAGATCGAAGCGCACCCGCTCGGTGGGCGCGACGCCGCCGGTGAGGTTGGCCGCCACGACGTCGGACAGCGCCACCTCGAGGGTGTCGGCGGGCTGGAACACCAGGGGCCGGTTGGCGTACTCACCGAGCGCCCCGACATACCAGCTGCCGGCCTCCTGCTCCCCCACGCGCTGCAGCCGCAGCGGGTCGCGGGGGTCAGCGTCGAAGGACACCAGCCGGAAGCCGTGGGCATCGAAGCCACCGGCGTCGAGCGGCGCGGGGGCCTCCGTGCCGGTGGGGGTGGTCTGGGCGAGAGCGGGCGCTGCGAGCGCGAGAATCAAGGTCCACATCGGTGGGCTCCTACAGCGCCGTCAGGTCGACGCGGCGACCCGGGGAGTAAGGGGTGAAGGCCCCAGCAGCAGAGAGATGGAGGACCAGCGGCACGTCGGCCAGGTCGGGGTCGCGGGTGAGCGACTGCCCCGTGGCGCCTTGCGGGCCGTAGGAGACCGTGGCGAGCACCGTGACCCCATCGGTGACGGTGAGGGTGTCGCCGGCCGGGTTGAGCGCCAGGGTGCCCGTGCTGGCGGTCTGGACGCTGACCCCCGCCGGAGCCCCGCCGCTGCAGGTGGCGCCCGACGCCGTGGGCACCGTGAACGGCGCGCCGCCGCCGAAGACCACCACGGCCTCCCCGGGGTCGAGCACCAGCGCACCGAAGCTATGCCGCAAGGAGACGGCATCCTCCAGGCCGAAGCCCGAGAGGTCGAGGGGAGCGGCACCGACGTTGACCAGCTCCACGAACTGGTCGTCGTTGTCGTCGTCGGAGCCATCGCAGTTCACGTCGGAGGGGTTGGTCGCGGTGTCGCCGGTGCCGGACGCCGACGGGGGCTGGGCCAGCAGCTCGTTGATGCGGAGCACCCCCGTGGCCGTGTCCGCCGTGTCCGTGGTGTCGCCCGTGGTGCCGGTGTCGCCCGTGGTGCCCGTGGTGCCCGTGGTCCCCGTGTCGAGCACCACGAAGGGCGAGCGATCGAGCCGACGCCCCGGGCTGAACGCATCGATGGCCCCCGGCAGGTTGTCGTGCCCCTCGAAGACCCCGATCGGATCGAGATCGGGGGAGCGGTTGAGGCTGGCGTCGTCGGCGTCGGCCGCGACGTAGGTGACCCGGTCGAGGATGGTGCCGAGGTCGTCGGCCAGGCGCAGCGTGGCCCCGGCCGGTGCCAGACCGAGGTCGCCGGTGCTGGCCACCTGGGCCGCCACGTTGGGGCCGAAGGTGGTGCACCAGTCGCCCGAGGTCGCCGTGCCATCGAAGCGCGGCGTGCCCCCACCGAACACCACCACGGCCCCGTGCGCCGGCACGACGGTGGCGGTGAAGCGATGCCGCAGCATCCCGCTTCCGTCGACCAGCACATGACCCGAGATGTCCTGCGCGGTGCTCGTGAGGTTCACGACCTCGACGAAGGTGTCGTGGCGGTCGTCGCGGGTGCCGTCGCAGTTCGCGTCGCCCCGAAGGTCGGCGGCGCCGGCCCCTGGCAGGTCGAACAACACCTCGTTGATGAGCAGCCGATCGGGCACCACCAAGGTGCCGGTATCGCCCGTGTGACCCGTGATGGCGGTCTCGCCCGTGCGACCGGTCGACCCGGAGTCCGTGTCCGTGTCCGCGTCGGTGTCGGTGTCGGCATCCGCGTCGGCGTCGGCGTCGGCGTCGGCGTCCGTGTCCGCGTCGGTGTCGGCATCCGTGTCCGAGTCGGTGTCGGCATCCGTGTCCGAGTCCGTGTCCGAGTCGGTGTCGGCATCCGTGTCCGAGTCCGTGTCGGCGTCGGTGTCCGTGTCCGTGTCGGCGGACGTGCTCGGCGGCGTGTCGTCGAACCCGGTCCCGGGCTGACACGCCGCGAGAGCCAGGAGCAGCGAGGCAAGGCGCATGTGGTCTCCGTGCGGTCCCCGCCCATAACCCACGGACGGGCCACGCCTCGACCTCGTGGCGCCGCGACGCCACCACCGCTCAGTCTTCCCAGCTCCAGATCCGCAGCCCTTCGGCGCCGGTGGCCAGCCACCGACCGCGCGAGCTGAAGGCCACCGACGTGACCGGCCCGTTGAAGGCCCGAACGAGGTCGGGGCGCACGCGCTTGGCGATCTGGTCCATCCGCGCCAGCGCCACCGCGCCGTTGCGGGTGCCGAGGCCGAGGTACTGGCCATCCTTGGAGAGGTCGCCGGCGGTGAGATCCGGCAGCCGCATGGACCGCGGCACACCGCCCTCCTGGCCCCACACGCAGATGCCCGTGGAGGTGAAGCCCAAGATGGAGGCCCACGAAGGCTTCAGCCGATGGGCCGTGGACTCCATTCCCTTGCCGAACCGATGCTTCCCGCCGAGGGGAATGACCTCGAGGCCCGCCGGGGTGGACTTGGCCAACAGGGGGCGCCCCTTCTCGTTGAGGGTGGGGACCACCCGAGGGGGCAAGCGCGCAGAGCCCTTCTTGGCGCCGCTCTCGGCATCGAGGATGAGCAGCCGCCGCCCATCGGCGCCGTCGCCCACCATCACCAGGTGCTTGTCGGCGAAGAAGCCATCCATGCCGCCGAGGTAGTCGTGACGGCCCTCGTAGAGGATCTCACCGCGCAGCGTGCCCACGCGGTAGCGCCCCTGCCGGGACATCGCGACCCACCGCTTGCGGTCGGTGTGGATGTCGAGGACGGCCGTCTCGCCGATGTTCTCGACGATGACCCGCGTACCCAGCACCGGATCCACGGAGACGAGCTGCCCGTCGCGGGTGGCCGCCACGAGCTCTTCTTTCTTTGGGACCCAACACAGCGCCGTCGGATGCTTGACGGGCGGGCGAAGCACGGCCTCGAGACCGCTTCGCTCGTGCAGGTAGTGGGCCTCGGTGACCTCTCGGCTCATATCGGTGCCACTCTACCGGAGGTTGGGGGTGACGACGTCACGGATGTGACTCCCGCTGGCGGTCCTTGACGATGAAACCTTGCTCATCCTCGGGGACGGGAACGGGGTAGGACCCAGTGAAGCACGCGGCGCACAGGCGATCTCCCGCCACCTGCTCCAGGTCACGTACCGGAAGAAATGTCACGCTGTCGGCGCCGAAGCGCTCGGCGAGTCCCGCCTCCACGTCGTGGAGCGCGCCGGCAATATCTGCCGCCACGAGCTCTCCGCGGGTGGGCATGTCGATGCCGTAGAAGCAGGGGTGGCGCACCGGAGGGGAGAAGATGGCCACGTGGAGCGCCGCAGGCTCGAAGCGGCGCACCAGCTGCACGATGCGGCGCATGGTGGTGCCCCGCACGATGGAGTCGTCGACGATGACCACGCGCTGCCCACGGAAGATCTCGTCGATCGGGTTGAGCTTGAGGCGCATCGCGGCTTCGCGGCTGGCCTGGTCGGGCATGATGAAGGTGCGCCCGGAGTAGCGGTTCTTGATGAACCCCTCGCGACTGGGCAGGCCGAGGTGCTCGGCCATGGCCTGTGCCGCGGGGCGGGAGGTGTCGGGCACGGCAACGACCACGTCGGCCTCGTGCCCCTTGGCCTGCCAGCGTCGGGCCAGAGCGGCCCCCATCTTCTGGCGCAGGGTGTACACCCGGCCGGTCTCGAGGATGGAGTCGGGGCGGGCGAAGTAGATGTCCTCGAAGATGCAGTGGCTGGGCTGGGCGGGGCGCACCTGGCGCACCACGGGCTCCTGATGCGCCCGCAGGAACACCACCGCGCCCGGGGGCACATGCCCACGCACCTCTGCGTCCACCACGTCGAGGGACACGCTCTCGCTCGCGGCCACCCAGGCACCATCGGGGCGCTGGCCGTATACCGCCGGGCGGAAGCCGTGGGGGTCACGGAAGGCGATGAGCGTCTCCTCACCCTCCATGTCGATCATCGCCACGGCCGAGAAGCTGCCCCGCACGCGGTCGAGGGTACGGCCCAGCGCGGCGACCACGTCGTCCTCGCGGAAGCCCACCACGCGCTCGGCGAGGAGCTCGTCGCCGAAGATGAGGAGCAGGGCCTCGGAGTCGGAGGTGGAGGTCACCCGGAGCCCGCGGGCCAACAGGTGGCGCCGCAGCTCCCCCATGTTGGTCACCTGGCCGTTGTGGGCGAGGACCAGGGGGGGGCGGCGCGTCATGAAGGGCTGGGCGTCGACCCGGGAGTTCTTCACGCCGGCGGTGGGGTAGCGCACGTGGCCCACGCCCGTGGTGCCGCTGAGCCCCTCGAGGACCTCGGGGGAGAACACCCGGCTCACCTTCCCCACGTCCTTGTGGAGGCGACAGTGGCCGCGGTCGACCACGCCGATGCCTGCGGCATCCTGACCCCGGTGCTGCACCGCCGACAGGCCGAGGCAGAGCACGGGAGCCACGGTGGGTACACCCACGACGCCGATGAATCCGCACACGATGGCCCCCGGGACCAGAGTGGCCGGTGCAATAACTCACCGAGCGTCGCGCTCCATGACATCGAGGAGCTGCGCGAGGATGTGGGCCTGGTACCAGGCGTCGTAGTCGGCGCGATGCACCTGGTCTTCCTGCACCGGGGGAAGGGTCAGCCGCTCGGCGAGGACTTCCTTGGAGCTGTCCAGCCAGTGCAGACCGAGCACGCCCATGGCGAGGGCCTTGGTGTCCAGCGCCTTGTAGCCGAAGGGATTGGCCTGCCCGACAGCATGATACGAGTAGGCCACGAACGACCAGTCGAAGGGCGCGTTGTGACCGACGAACACGGCCTCGCCACCCTCGACGAGGTGGGAGCGAACGAAGCGGGTGAGGCCCTCGAGGGCATCGGCGAGGGCGACGCCTTCCGCCCGCAGTCGGTCGATGTCGAGGCCGTTCACCGCCATGGCACCGGCATCCACCCGCGGTGCCGTAGGGCAGATCTCCACGTAGTGGCGGGCGTCGGAGACCCGGTGCGGCGTCGGCCCGCTCACGGGCACACAGCCCAGCGAGATCATGTCGTACAGCCCGGGCACGGGGCCACTGCACTCGATGTCCACGCAGAACCAGGTGGCGCGGCTCGGGTCGATCACGGGGGACGTCATGGGCTCTCCGGGGCGGGGCGATGAGGGCCGCGGTGGCTGCGGCCATGCTCGCGGCGGCGTCGTGCGTCGCGATGCTGCCCTTCTTGTCCCTCATCGGCCTCGGCGTCCACCGTGGCGGCGCCGGCTGGGCGGTCTCCGGCAGCGCGACCCTGCTGGTGTTCGGGCCTGCGCTGATCGCCGGGGCGGTCGCCCTCCCCGACCGCCGCAGCTCCGTCATCGCCGGGGTGCTGGCGGCGTGGGCGGGGCTGCTCTTCCAGCTCGTCCTGCCGAGCTACTTCCCGGGCGAGCGGGCGGCCGGCTTCCGCTCCGGCGTCGCGCTCCTCGGCCTGGGCAGCGACCTCGGCGAGCTCCCGGGCGACCTCGCGCGGCAGCTCCCCGACGAGCCCAGCATCGCCCGCCCGGCCGCTGAGGAGGCCGAGCCCGTGCGGGTCGACACCCTCCCACCGCCTTCCGACGAAGAAGCCCTCGCCATCCCCTACGAAGGCGACGGCCGACGCATGGCGGTGCCCGTGGTGTTTCGCGAGGGCGACACCGAGGTGGAGCTGGTGATGATGTTCGACACCGGCGCCACGTACACCACCCTCTCCCAACGCGACCTCGACGCCCTCGGCATCGTGGTCGGCGCCGACGCTCCCACCATCGAGCTGCACACGGCCAACGGCGTCCGCACGGCCCAGCTGGTGATGGTCGACGAGGTGTGGCTGGGGAACCTCTCGGTGCGGAACGTCGCCATCGCCACGTGCGAGTCCTGCGCGAGCGGCGAGACCGCCGGGCTGCTCGGGCTCAACGTCTCCGGAGGCTTCAACCTGCAGATCGACGCCGATCGCCGCGAAGTACGCTTCCGTCCGAGAGATCGGTTCGACCGGCAGCTCGACGTGAAGCTCTTCACCGAGATCGGCGCAACCTACGAGCGTCTCCCCGGCGACCGGGTGGAGGTAGTGGTGACCGTGGACAACCTCGCCGATACCTCCGTCGAACGTGTCGTCGCCCAGGTGAGCTGCGCCGAGGGGTCGTGGACCGTGCCGGTCGGCCCCGTCCCGGCGGGCGAGTCCGCCAGCCAGCGTCGCGCGCTCCCCCCTCATGGGCGGTGCCGGGGCTATCAGGTGTCCGTGGCGGAGGCGGCCTGGTGAGCGGAATGACCGAGCTACCGGATCTCCCGGCGACCCTCCGGGATGGCCGCTACCAGCTGGGCGCCCCCCTGGGTGCCGGCGGCATGGCCGTGGTGGTGCAGGCCCATGACACCCAGCTCGGCGTCGACCGCGCCATCAAGGTGCTCCTGCCCGACATGGGCCGCCCGTCGGTGCGGCGGCGACTCCAGAACGAGGCACGGGCCATGGCCCGCCTGGGCCACCCCCACATCCTCAGCGTGCACGACGTGGGGCAGGACGGCGAGCTGGACTGGATCGTGATGGACCTCGCCACCGGCGGCTCCCTGCACGACCTCGTGGGGCGGGGGGGCCCCCTCGCGCTGGCCGAGGCCATCGGCATCATGGTCCAGGTCCTCGCCGCCCTCGCCGCCGCCCACGCGGCCGGCATCGTCCACCGCGACGTGAAGCCCCACAACGTCCTGCTCGACGCCGACGGGCGGGCGCTGCTGGCGGACTTCGGCATCGCCATGCTCTCCGAGGACGACCGCACCACCAAGACCGGCGTGGCCATGGGCTCCCTGTCCTTCATGCCTCCCGAGCAACGCCTCGACGCCGCGCGGGTGGGGCCCGGGGCCGATCTCTACGCCGCCGGCTGCACGCTCTTCGCGATCCTGTGCGACGACAACCCGGTCGACCTGTTCCTGGCCCCCCCGGACTCCCCGCGCTGGGATGGCCTCCCGGTCGCCGTGCGCGAGTTGGTGCAGAAGGCCTGCGCCCCTCACCCCACCGATCGCTTCGAAGACGCCGGCGCCATGGCCCACGCGCTCCTCGATGTGCTCGACGGCATGGGCGACGAGGTCCGTGAGACCATCCTGCCCCGCCGAGGCTTCTTCCCCGCCCCAGCCACCACCGAGCGCGGGCCCCGGGTGCCGCGCAAGGCCGTCACCTCCCGGAGCCGGGCCACCCTGGCCACGGCGCGCACGCTGCTGCCCGCCAGCACCGACCCCACCGTCACGGCCGTTCGCCCCTCCCCGCCGCCGGTGGTGCGGGGCCCTCGGCCGCCACGACGCAGGAATCGTCGCGTGGCGGTCGCCGCCGTCCTGACGGCGACGACCCTGGTGTGTGGTGGTGGCCTACTCACCTGGGGGCTTTCGGTCGGCCCGTTCCGCGACGCCGGCGTGCCGGCCACGGCGGAGGAGCCGGAGCAGGCGAAGCAGGAGCCGCCCACCCCACAGCCCGAGCCGCCCCCCGCGCCCACGGAGGCACCCGCTGGGGCGGACCCCCTCGAGGCGGCCGAGCCCGAGCCGGTGAGCGCCCCCGACCCCGCCCCCGCACGAGC